>CEUN01132265.1_pt1 | contig 13512 bp, 9 predicted proteins | sample 361501 | NCBI WGS metagenome assembly CEUN01 (sample SAMEA2622801, study PRJEB7988) | marine metagenome | biome: marine biome (ENVO:00000447); feature: marine epipelagic mixed layer (ENVO:xxxxxxxxx); material: "saline water (ENVO:00002010), including plankton (ENVO:xxxxxxxx)" | depth 120 m | reverse complement strand
TTTCAAGTGAGCCACTTTGCTAACCGCCATTTCAACTTCTTCCGCCAGTTCTTCATTTGTCGGCTCGCGACCGAGTTTTTCGTTCATTTCGAGAGAGATTTTGTTCATTCGAGCAACTTTCTCGATCATATGAACGGGCAACCTGATGGTTTTGCTTTGGTTAGCCAGAGCCCGCTTGATGGATTGCTTGATCCACCAAGAGGCATAGGTGCTTAATTTGCCTCCCTTGTTTGGATCGAATCGTTCAACCGCCTTCATCAAGCCGATGTTTCCCTCGCTGATGAGATCCAGCAGATGTAGCCCCAAGTTTGAGTAATCCTGCGCGATCTTTACTACCAGTCGAAGATTGGCGGTTATCATGTGCTCTCTAGCCTTTTCATCTCCTGCCGCAATCCGAGCCGCTAACTCTCCTTCCTGCTCTCGAGTAAGCAGATTTACCTTTGCTATGCGATCAAGGTAGGTTTTGAGGGCATTTCCTTCTTCCTGTATCATGAAAATTTCGCCCTTTCTGAAAAGGCTTCGGCTACTTTTACAGCTTTTAGCATGCCCTTTGCCTTGTTTACCGTCTCCAAGTATTCGTTTGAGGGTATGGAATCAGCCACCACGCCAGCTCCCGACTGTATGCTCAAGGTTCCATCCTTGAGGATTGCAGTGCGAATGGCGATGCAGGAGTCATGGTTTCCATCGAACCCAAAATAACCGAGGGCACCTGCATAAGCGTTGCGTTGTAGTTTTTCGAGTTCTGAGATGATTTGCATTGCGCGTACTTTAGGCGCCCCACTGACGGTTCCGGCCGGAAAGGTTGCTCGCATCAAATCAAAAGAGCTTTTGTCCGGTTGCATTCGCCCAACAACCTCGGAGACAATGTGCATGACGTGGGAATATCGTTCCACGACCATGTATTCAGGGACCTTGACTTCACCAAATTGGCAAACCCGTCCGAGATCATTGCGGGCGAGATCGACAAGCATCAGATGTTCGGCCCGCTCTTTTTCGTCAGCCAGAAGGTCGGCTTCATACCGCCTGTCTTCGTCGTCGTCACAGCCTCTCGGGCGAGTGCCGGCAATAGGTCGAATCAGGGCTTCTTCGCCAGTCAATCTCACGTGAACCTCAGGCGAGGCTCCGATAATGGAGAAATCTTCATCCTCAAGAAGAAACATGTAGGGCGAAGGGTTTACGACTCGCAAGGCTCGGTAGAGATCAATGGAATCTCCCTTGAATGGATGTGAAAACCTTTGGGAGAGAACGGTTTGTATGATATCGCCAGATTGAATGTATTCTTTGGCGGTTTGCACCAAGCTCTCGAATTCCTGCCGAGTAAAGTTACCCGATGGAGGTGTTTCTGGAATTTCAACCGATTGAAGCGAAACTGGGGTTAGCAGATTATCGCTCCTAAGGATCTCCATGAGCTCCTCGATTTCCGAGCAAGCTTTCTCATACGCAGCTTTAGGATCATTCCCCGGCCGAACGTGGATACAGATTCTGAACATCTGCTTTGCGTGGTCAAAGATGACAACTGACTCAGCCACCAGGAAATATAGCATGGGAAGACCCAAGGAATCGGCTTTGGGCAGAGGAACCGATGGTTCCACGCAGTTGGCATATTCGTAGGATAGGTACCCAACTGCGCCTCCACTGAACCTTGGCATGCCTGCTGGTGAGGCCAGAACGCATGATTTCAATTCTGACTCAACCAAAGACAAAGGGTCTGAGGGAGCTGGAAATTTTTCCCTATCACCACCTCTGTGACGAATTTCTGCCTCTTTTCCTTTTACGGCAATGACTTTGCTTGGGTTGCATCCCACGAAGGAGTAACGGCTTACCTGTTCCCCTCCCACCACCGACTCGAAGAGAAATGCTGGCTTGGCAATGCTAAGCTTGGCGTATGCTGCAACGGGTGTAAGAATATCGGCCATGAAATCTGCGTACACAGGAACCAAATTTCCTTTTGAGGAAAGTTCGATGAATTCCGAGTATGCAGGTTGCGGTGTCATGGTTTTCGAGAATGGGCTGTTGTTTCCCGGTTTAACTTTGGCAAAGGTAGTGTTTTATCCTTAGGAACAGTTCCTTCGAATAATTAATACAAGTTTCTTGCTCCATCATATACTTGCTTCTTGTGCGAAGATTTGTCGCATTCGGCGGAAACCAGTTGATTTTCTTTATACGAGCAAGCAAATTTGCAGTTACCAAGATGAGCGGCCAAGTACATAGCATCATAATGGGCGGTGGTCGAGGCAGTCGCTTGTATCCTTTGACCAAATCCAGATGCAAGCCTGCAGTTCCGCTTGCGGGCAAGTATCGTCTTGTCGATATCCCTATCAGCAATTGCCTGAATTCAGGAATCAATAGAATCTTTCTTTTGACCCAATTCAAAACCGCCTCGCTGCATCGACATATTCAACAGGCTTACCAGTTCGATCGTTTCGGCGGTGGATTCGTGGAAATTCTGGCGGCTGAGCAAACAGCGGAAAATGAGGACGATGAAAAATGGTACCAAGGTACCGCGGATGCAGTCCGACAGAATTTGGAACTAGGGCATTTCGATGCCGAGGACGATGATTTGTTGGTGATTCTTTCCGGAGATCAACTCTACAGTATGAACTTGAGAGAGATGGTGGATCAGCATCGGAAAAAAGGTTCCGAAGTGACTGTTGCGGCCAAGGCGGTTCTGACTACTCAAGCAAAAGGCTTGGGATTACTGCGAGCGGAAAAGGATTGTTCGATCACGGAGTTTGTTGAGAAACCGACCGATTCCGAGATCATTCGTCAATTGATTTTCAGTAAAGACGATGGTTCCCCCGAAGGAGAGGGTCGCTGCCTTGCCTCCATGGGAATTTATGTATTCAATGTTGGTACCCTTCGTAAGGCCCTTGATTCCGAAAATACTGATTTTGGAAAGGAAGTCATTCCGGAATTATTAGGTAAGGTTGCCATGCACGCCTATGTTTTTGATGGATATTGGTTGGATATTGGTACTGTCGACGCTTTTTTCAAAGCCAACCTTGCTTTGACCGATTCTCGAGAAGGTTTTGATTTTCATGATGCTGCCAATCCAATATATACACATCCCCGAAACTTGCCGGTATCCAGGTTGCACTCCGTTGATTTGGATCGGGTTGTTCTCACCAATGGATGTCTTCTCGGTCAGTCGAAACTCAAGCGTTGTGTGGTGGGCTTGCGTTCTGTCATAGGCAACGGCGTGGAATTGGAGAACGTGGTGCTAATGGGGGCTGACTACTTCGAGGGTAGTGAAATGCATAAGGCCAACAACAAATCCGGGTTGCCGAACATTGGTGTTGGGGATGGCTCTTGGATTCGCGATGCCATAATCGATAAGAATGCCCGTATCGGAAGTAACGTGCGGCTTTCCCCGTCAGGGCTGGAGGATGGTTCCTTGACCGATGGACTGCATGTCCGGGACGGAGTGCTTGTAGTCGAGAAGAACGCTGTCATAAATAACGACTTCAAACTTTGAATTTGACCCTTGGACTTAACCCTATAACGGGATTTTATTTATGAGCAATGCACCTGATAGTTTACGGTATACCAAGGAACATGAATGGGTTCGTGTGGAAGAAGACGGTGTTCTAGTCGTTGGCATCACCGATCATGCGCAAGATAGCTTAGGCGACATTACCTTCGTTGATTTGCCCCAACCAGGAAATCGTTTTGGCAATGGGGAGGTCTTTGGCGTTGTGGAGTCTGTCAAAGCCGCTTCCGATCTTTTCTTGCCGGTGGTTGGTGAAGTTGTCGAAGTTAATGATTCTCTGGACGCCTCCCCGGAAAAAGTGAATACAGATCCTTATGGCGAAGGTTGGATGGTTAAGATTAAAGCCGATGACCCTGCTTCCGTTGATTCCCTCCTCAGTTCCCGCGAATATTTGTCTGTCCTGTAGGTTCTGTAACATAAGCCGCGTCCAGGGTTGACATAAATATTTGTTGCGCGCGAGGCAGACATGGTTTTCATTAGGTTCATAGGTTTTGAACCCCTGCATGCAGAATCAGCTTAATAAAGCGGTGTCCAGAGACCGCGTGGCGTCAGCTAATCCGATGTTCCGGCATTTGAAAGGCTTCATGTTTTGGGCGTTCTCCCTTTTTATCCCGTTGCTTGCCTCCGAAGGTGCGTCTGCGACAGTTTTGGTGGCCTCTGTTTCGGGAGAAGTAAAAGCACTCTCTCTCGATGATGAATTTGAGGTGACTCTTGGAAAAGATTTTCTCGGTAGAGAAATCAGCGTGAATTCCGTAGTTACTACTGGCAAGGGTGGCACTGCTGCTTTGCTTTTCTCCAATGGTGTCGTGGTTAACTTGCAACCAAACAGTCGTTTGTATGTCAGGAAATTCGTACAGGCTGAATTTTCTATCGAAGATATTGACTTAACCGATTTGGAGAAGGAGCCAAGTACATCCCAACTCGAATTCCATTTGGATTTTGGAAATCTTGTGGTGAAGGCACCAAAATTGGCCAAGGGATCTTCCATGCGATTAACTAGCCCTCTTGGTACAGCGGGTATTCGAGGAACTATCTTTCAACTGGTCGTCGTCAGGAATCCCGACACCGGTGCCATTTCGGGCGGACTTAATTTACTTTCAGGTGAAATTGAATTCAGTGATCTATCAGGTAACGTCACCCCTTTAACTTCCGGTGAAGGCATGCAACTTGCCTCTGATCGTTTGGGTGCTCAAGCTCCTGGGGTTGCTGGTGAAATTGCTGATTTAGGTAGCCTTTACGTTGCGACCGCTCCAATTGGTCGACCTGACATTGTTTTGCCAGGTGAAGCTCCCCCCGTTGTTCCCGAGGAAACCATCGAAGAGGAACCATCAATCCCCCCCGTGCCTTTATCCATTCAGGAAATTGCTGCCATGATTCTTTTTGCTTTGGAGGAAGCGGAGGAAGCCGTTTCGAACTTTACTCTCGATATGCTCGAGAATCCTCTCAGTGTGGCAGCGCCTGTGCAAGGAGTCGAGTCACCCACTCCTCCATCTTTTACTGCTTCAGGAGCTGATCTTTTTGTAGATCAAGCCCCTACCGTGAGCTTGCTTGGAGACTCCGTTACCAAGATAGATTTGAGTGAAACCTATACTGACCTTGGAGTTTCTGTCGTTGATTTCCTCGGCAATGATCTTTCCTCAGACGTAACAGTAACAGGCTCTGTCGACGTGAATGTTGCAGGGACTTATCCTTTAACTTACACCGTTACGGATCTTCGTGGATTTAAATCTTCCGTTATACGAACAGTTATTGTGGGCGATTTCACCGCTCCTACCGTTTCTCTTTCTGGAAGTTCCCTAACTCATGAGGCAGGCACTAGCTTCACGGATCCCGGAGCCACTGCATTTGATGTCCTTGCCGGACAAACCAGTGACATTACCGCAGGTATTACGGCAAGCTACAATTTCGATGCTCAAACTTCCCCACCAGGCACTTATTCCATTATTTACCTTGCAACCGATGCTGCTGGAAATGAAGCGACGATCGCACGCACTGTAACCATTGTGGACACGACTGATCCAGTTATTACGCTCACAAACCCTTTTCTTGGGGGCGAAGGTTTTGATCCGATGTTCATCGATCTCGGTACTGCCGTTTCCTATTCCGATCCTGGAGCCACCGCACTCGACTCCTTCGATGGTGACATTTCCACATCCATCACCATTGATGATGGAGCCAAGACAGCTTTGGATCAAGGAACGGTTGGGGAATTTTCAATCCGGTATGATGTCTTGGACGCAGCGGGCAACAGTGCCACAGCTTATCGTTATATTACCATCCTAGGCAACGATAGCTCAGGACCCACAATAAGGCTAGCGGGCAAGGATAGTAATACCAACTCGGCGCATGATCCCTCTCCGGATAATGATTCTCATGATCCTTCGGTCGTTGCTCAAGTCACTCAAGAAGTTGGCATCGTATGGGCAGACTATGGTTACAAGGCCTTTAAAAAGCAGGGGAACAAAACATTTGATTACACCGATAGCGTGGTGGTCAGTGGATATGTCAATACCGCCACTTTGGGGACATATACCTTAACCTATACCGTCCAAGACGAATATTTGAATGCTTCCTCAACGACTCGTACGGTTACTGTCGTCGACACTACTGCTCCGAGCATTACTCCTAATGTCAGTAATGGTCTGACCAATTTCACCATTGAGGGTGGATCCACTTATACCGACCCCGGAGCGACTGCCTTTGATACGTATGATGGCGACCTCACTTCTAGCATTGTTGCAACAGGCGCGAATTTTAGCACCACCTCCGTTGGCGCTCATTTCATTACTTATTCCGTTTTGGACAGTTCTTCGAATGAAGCGAACGCCTCCCGGCAGATCACGGTTGTGGATACCACTGCACCTTCAATCACCCTTTTGGATTCAACTACAAGCGCAGCCTATTCTGGATTGGCCATCGAATACGCCGATCAAGATTTGACCAACTCCTTGACCTACACAGACCCTGGCTTTACCGCAACCGATCTCGTTGATGGTGACGTTTCGGCAAATGTTCAGATCAGTGGGTCCGTTAATCTTCAAACTGTGGGTACATATACGCTCACCTATTCTGTTTCCGATGTCGCCGGTAATGTATCGAACGCTGTCTCGCGAACCGTTTATGTGTTGGACAAAGACAAACCTTTGATTTCCCTGAATACCTCCACCCAGACTGTTGAGTTGGGAAGCACCTTTGTCCACGAGACTGCCACCGCGGTTGATAATGTGGATGGAGATTTGAGTTCCTCCGTTTCCGTTACTATCGTCAAGGACCCTGACGGCACTCCCCAACAGATTTTTTCTGGCAACCAACTAAGTGTGACAAGTGGTCAGATTGATGCTTCTCGCACAGGTGTGTCAGACATTTCGAACGTTACTGTCTACGAGTTAACTTACACTGTATCTGATAATGCCGTTGATGCCAATGGCAATCCGGCACCCAATATTGCAAATCCAGTCGTTCGCCGTGTCGTCATTACGGATAGCCTTTTACCGCTTATTCCCGCCCTGAACACCTTAGTGGTGGATGAGCAGACATTGGGCTCTCCACAGCCAGTTTTTGATTTGGACGAAGCCGTTAATGACATGCGAACCAACCTTGTTTACGATCCTCGAGGCGATGGTAACTCAGATTACTTTAATTTGGATTCATCCACTGTTGGTAATGATTTAGCCAAGCTGACCGTAACTCTCTACGATCTCGATAATACAGAAATTGCTGTCAATATGGCTACCGGAGATTTTGCCAAGGACATCAAGCAAGAGTCCGGAGAGTATACCATCAAGTACAAGATCACAGATTATTCAGGAAATGAATCTAGTGAGGTTACACGCATCATCGAAGTACGTGACAAGACGGCTCCCACGATCACTTTATACGGCAACAACCCCATCCATGACTTCTTTCGATATGACAGCTCTTCTGATGCCACTGCAAATCCTCCCACCTCAGGAACTACTTCTACTCACCCAGTCTCTGGAGACACCGTCGGTATATCAGGTTTCAATCCTAGCTTGAGCCCCTTAGTGGGCGCACACGACTTCATCCTCGCTGCCTATAATTTCACTGATCCTGGTGTTTATGCCGAAGACAACAAGAATTGGAAGTCTGCTAGCCAAAATCCCCCCGGTAGCTACCCTGATATGGATGGCGATGGTAAGGGTGAAATTCACTTCATTGAGGATATCGGCGCCCCACCTTCGGGCTCCTTGGCGAAATGGGATCGTATATATCGATATAGTGAAGTTGCAGTCAAATCCTCGAAGGAATGGCAGGAAACCTTGGATGATCCCACTGCCTTTGGTAGTGTCAGCAACGCAAGACTTCCGAATGCCAGCAGTAATTTCTTTGATGCAAATAAAACTCAGGGCAACAACGAGAACATGGTTCAGCTTACCATTTTCTATTATGTTAGGGATGAAGCTGGTAACCAATCTCAATCGACTCGTTCCGTCTTCCTCTACGAAAGCTTCAAGTTTACTGGCTATGCATTTTATGCCACACCCCTAACTGATAATGTCGGCGGTACTTTCGAAGATTTTTCGGATTTGAATTCTACGCGGGTTGACATGGATGCCGATGGACTCAGTGACTATTGGGAAATACTGGCAGGCACTGATCCACGAAGTCCTGATTCCGATAACGACGGTACTGGGGATCTGCAGGAATTCAAGAATTGGGTTGATAATCCCTCGAGCCCCAACAAAACACCCAACGATCCTTTCGCTTCGCTCTAATAAAGCCACTGCTTGTTTTATCAGCGGTTTGCCGGCCAACAACGTAATTTTTGCTAAACTGGTACCCCCACCAGGAATCGAACCTGGATCAATGGTTTAGGAAACCACTGTTCTATCCATTGAACTATGGGGGCGCCTTTGCTCTGAAAGCGTGGCGAATTAAGTCTTCGCTTGAGGTTTGAGCAACAAGATTCGTTTAATAACCTTGTCCATAATCTGCTTTCTGCATATTCCAATCCTCTTTTTTGGGTTTGTTGCTAGCTCTAGATTTTCATGGGAATCGAGTCGGTATTTGAGGTTGCGTCTGCAGTGACGCCGGTGTTTATCCTTATCGGGATGGGCTTTTTGGCTCGTGGTTTTCGTTGGCTTTCGCCAGAATCTGACGACTCCCTGCTAAAGCTTACATTTCGGTTCCTTTACCCGTGTTTCATTTTCGAAAAAGTTTTCGCTGAAGAAAGCCTTGCTGACTTGGATGTTATTTGGTGGCCGATTTCCGGAGGATTCCTTTCCATCATTCTAGGATTCGGAGTGGCTTTTGCGATAGCAACTGTTTCGAGAATTGATGACAAGGGGACGCGACGAGCTTTCGTTTTCACCGCGGGTATCTTCAATTATGGCTATTTTGCCATCCCTGTCTGTGAAGCTATTTTCGGGGAAAGCTTCGTCGGGAAGCTTTTGGTTTTTAATCTTGGGGTGGAATTAGCAATTTGGGGCGTGGGTGTTCTGTTGATTGGAGGAGGAGCATCGGGCGTTGGAAGGCTCTTCAATCCTCCCATACTCGCTTTGATTCTGGCTTTGTGGATGAATTACTCAGGGTGGGGCGCCTTTTGCCCGGAATTTGTGATTCGAGCAATTGAGATGGTTGGTGCCTGCGCAATCCCCGTGGGGCTCCTGCTCATAGGCGCTACTACTCTGGACCTTTGGAGAGATCAACGAACCTCCTCTTTGAATTGGCAAGTTACCGGAGGGGGGAGCTTGGTTCGCCTAGCTCTAATGCCTTGTATTATGATTGCTGTTGCTCGATGGGCGCCTTTTCCAAGTGACGTGAATTGGTTACGAGAGATTTTCGTACTGCAAGCCGCAATGCCCGCCGGAATTTTCGCAATCGTAATTGCCAGATATTATCGAGCAAACGCACAAGTAACTGCTCAGACAATGGCCCCAACCATTCTAGCATGCATTGTCACTCTACCCATTTGGCTCGCCTTTGGCTTGTGGGCAATTGAATATTGAGACAATTTTCTGGGGATATCGTATAAAGCGGTGCCCACAATGGCCTACTACTCCATGTTCTCTTGCGACTTATCTTCTTCGCCGCTCTCTTCACCCAATGCACCACGGTAAAAGGTCTTTGCCTGAATAGTTTCCAAAATGGACGTGATTTTATGAGTAAGTTGATCGTACTCCTCTGCAAAAACCAAAATTTGCAGGAATTTTTTAAATTCGTTGCGATCCCGTATGATTTTTAAATCAAGTTCTTCCATTTGTTGCGCAAAATGAACATGCAACTTGTCAATTTCCTGATCGAAACGCTTGTGTTCTTTGGTCAGATGTTTATGAGCGATTGTGACGGCCTTAGTTAGCCCGGGGCATGACTTGCACTCCAAACTCGAAATATTGTCGAAGTTAATTATGCCCTCTGCCAAGACTGAACTAAAGGCAGCTAACTCGAAATCAGCTCGGGCGGATTCCTTGACCGCCCAGTTTTCAAGAGTCTTGACCAGTCGGTTTAAGGATTCTTGAACGAATTCGGAATCCCGAACCAAAATTGTTTCATCATCAGACATTAAATCAAATCATTATGGGAGATGTATTTGCACCGATATTTCGTAAATAGAATCTAAAGCTTCGGAAATAAAGCTAATTTTCATTTTTTCTCTTATGAAACAAGAACATTCGGACCGACCTTTTGAAAATTTGCTGCTCAATGAGCAGCTTCGGGAAGGGACACCCGAGGAGCGCCTGATCGAATTTGGCTTGGATTTGGAGGTAGCCGCCAAGGTTCGCGAATTTCAGGAAACTCGCAAAATGAGATTGTTATTCGCATACCTGCGCTTTCGAAATCGGGCCAAGAAATATTTCCAGAAATATGGAGATTATTTTATTTTTTGAGACACCTTTTCCCTGCCTTAACCTGCAATGATGTACATCGAAAAGCTTTAGGAATCAACTAGTTGGCTTAATTTCACCACTTTTAAGCTTCTTCTCGTAATCCTCGAGATCGGTATGGACTAACTTGCTCAAGATGAACAGTCCAAGTACATTGGGAAATGCCATGCCCAAGATCATTAGATCACTGAATTCCAAGACATTGGTTGCGGTTAAGATAGACCCCAAAAAGGTGAAGAACAAAAAGATTATCCTGTAGATCTTGGAGGAATTGTCGCCGAAAAGCCATGACCAGCACCGCTCACCGTAGTAAGACCATGAAATCATGGTGGAGAAGGCGAAAAGGAAAACAGCTACTGCAAGGATAAGAGGGAACCAAGAGATTACACTTCCCATTGCGGCCGAGGTAAGGGCGCCTCCTTGATTCCCCGCGATGAAAGCTTGATTTGCAGGATCTGCGTAGGCTCCAGTTAGAATGATTACGAGAGCCGTCATTGTGCAAACTACAACTGTGTCAATGAAGGGTTCCAGCAACGCAACAACACCTTCTTCGACGTGATGCTCCACTTTTGCGGCGGAGTGCGCGATAGCCGCCGATCCAATGCCCGCTTCATTGGAGAAAACGGCTCTCTTTACTCCGATGATGAGGACTCCGAGGAAACCTCCGTACATTGCGTTAGGGTTAAATGCTTCTTCAATGATGAGTACGAATGCAGCAGGTATTTGGGTGATGTATTTCGCAAGGATGATTAGGCAAGCCAAGAGATAAACTCCGCACATGACAGGAACGATTTTCGAGGCCACTCTGGCAATGCTTTTTATGCCTCCGAGAATGACTAGTCCGACCAATATGGTCAGGATCAGTCCGTACACCCAAGGGTAATCTTCGAGCAAGGGCACCACAGTCTTAATTTGATTGAGCGACTGGACTACCTGGAAGGCATTGCCACCACCAAAGGACCCTCCGATGCAAAGAAGGCAAAACAGACCGGCCAGAAATCCACCCAAATGCTTTAGATTCATGTCTTCCAGTCCTTTTGATAGGTAGAACATGGCACCTCCCATGAGGCGTCCGTCCGGACGGGTGCGACGATATTTTTGACCCAAAGTGCATTCAGTGAACTTGAGTGACATTCCGAACAATCCAATGACGATCATCCAAAACGTTGCTCCTGGACCACCGGTGCCGACCGCTATCGCGACGCCCGCTATGTTGCCTAGCCCGACAGTTGCAGAAAGAGCAGCGCTAAGAGCTTGGAAATGGGTGACTTCACCTTTCGCATTCGGTTTGTCGTATTTTCCACGTACCAAATCAATTGCATGACGAAATAACCTGAAGTTAACGAAGCGCATCCGAAAAGTGAAAAACAAGGCACCTCCCAAAAGCCATGCCACTACCAAGGGGAGTTTGAGCCATGGGATTTCCCAGAAGAGTACCTCTGCCAGGGGAGAAACGACGTATTCGCCGAAGAAAGAGTCTACCTTTTGTTCAAAGCTTGGTTCACTTTCCACTGTGTCTGAGGCACTTTCCGCCGACAGAAGTTGATTGGGAATTACCGAGGCGAGGACCATCCCCAAAAGAATAGGAATCACATTCAAAATAACTGATGGCTTGCGCATTTGCTTGAAGGAAGATTTGGAACTTTCTCGAAATTTACTTTGGACGTTTCCACCGAAGCAACGGTAAAACGATGAAGTTTTTTCGCAATGAGCGCGATTCGCTGCAGTGAATTTAATTGAGAGGTATGTGTTTCGAGAGTGGCTGAAGGCCTTTGTTTTGGTCTTGGGATTTCTTTGCGGGCTCACATTGTTGCAAGACTTGGCAAACAACTTGGGCGATTTTCGGAATTATGGGGCTTCCATGGAATCTGTCTGCCGCTATTATTTCTGCTTGCTCCCGGGGTATTTGCCTTGGTTGATACCCATTTCCTTGTTCATCTCGATTTTACTTTCTCTGGGGGGAATGGCTCGCCGAAATGAAATTGTTGCCTTGAGGGCTTGTGGTACTTCTCTGCCAATCGCATGTCGTTTGGTTTTAGTCGCTGCTTTGGCTTTAGCCGGGTGCGTATACGGTTTGAATTCGGAGTGGGCGCCTTGGTCCGTCGAGGAAACCCGCGAGCTTAAGGAGAGTTTTCTTCGTGATGATCAAGTTAAGCGAGGCTTGCCCGAAACCGAGATTGGCACGACTCGTAACATTCGTTTCGACAATAAGCGTAGCCATCGTCTTTGGCATATCAATCGGTTCAATGAAATAACTAAAGAAGCTTACGATCTGCAAGTTTTCGTCCGAGATTCGACGGGTGTGGAATTGTATCGTATTTCCGCTGCTTTAGCTTGGCGGGACAGGGAAAATGGCACATGGCAGTTTCGGGATGGTCGATACATGAGTTTCCGTACCGATAGTGGGCTATATCGGTATTCTGCAGCAAAAGGTTTGATGGTCTCTGGCCCCAATATCTCTCCGGATGTTAATTCCACTCAACTAATGAACCTCCCGAGAATACCTCAAATTGCCAAGACCTTTGACTTGATGGAACTTCGAGATTTTGACGAGAAACCTGAAATCTTTGCTCTCTTGAGAAAGAAGCCAAAAGATCTTTCGCTTCGTGAATTGAATCAAGCGTTGCAAGCTTTCCCATCTGTTGAAAATACTGCCTTGCGTCCCCTCGCGATTCGTAGAAGGGAAATCCTCCTTGCTCCATTGGGGTGTTTGTTTGCCGCGTTTATCGCGATTCCTTTTTCAGTTGCCGGTTCCCGGCGCGGGACAGGAGCCGGCTTGGCTCGGGCTCTAGGGCTTTTTGTCTGCTATTACTTGGTTCTCACTGCAGCAAATAGTTTGGGCGAAGCGGGTGTCTTGGGAGCTGAAGTAGCTGGGTCACTGCCTAGCATAGTTATGGCTTTGCTAGCTGGTTTTCTGCTTTGGCGTTCCCGCTGACCTTATTCGACTCCGTACAATTGTATTGTCTCCACCACTTTGTCGACGGCCAAGGCATTGGTCACCGCAACGAGGCAGTCCCCAACAGCAACCCTGCCAATTGCCTTCAAGCGCTGAATCGCTTTGGAGAGCGTGATTTCAGGGTTTTCCGAGAATTCCATAAGGAAAGGATCCAAGCCCCATCGCATCTGCAGTTTTGGCGGGAGTCGCGGGTTGTCCGTAAAAACATATATGGGAACCCG
>CEUN01095925.1_pt1 | contig 13528 bp, 10 predicted proteins | sample 361501 | NCBI WGS metagenome assembly CEUN01 (sample SAMEA2622801, study PRJEB7988) | marine metagenome | biome: marine biome (ENVO:00000447); feature: marine epipelagic mixed layer (ENVO:xxxxxxxxx); material: "saline water (ENVO:00002010), including plankton (ENVO:xxxxxxxx)" | depth 120 m | reverse complement strand
GGCCGACACGTACTATCCCAACGGGTTCACCTCCCGCCGATTCGCCTTTGGTTCCTACTACGATCCCAACGCGCAGCCCAATGCCGGCGAAGTATCCGTCCACCTCCGCGGAGGCGGCCTGAACAAGCCCCTGAAACTTCAGGTGCCGGTCAAGATGGACGCGACCACCGGAATCATGAGCGGAACGTTCCTCCATCCCGACACCGGCAAGAATGTCGAATTCCGAGGCATCACCGTTCAGAAATCCGGCTGGCGCTCCGGCTACTTCCTCGGCACTGACCGCAGCGGGGTTGTGCACCTCAGCTCGCTCCGATAATTCGCCACTCGTTCCGTCTCAAGGTACGATCAGACTGACTGGTCTGACAATCGGCATTGCCTCTGATCGATCTTCCAATCCTCACACCAAATCCCCATCCCCCTGCCCTGCTGCCTTCTGCCAACATTCACCTCGTGGAAAACAAGAACTCCTCCAAATCGCTCTCAATTGCCATCGTCTCAGCGGCAGCAATTCTCTCCTACGGAATGATTTCCTTCGGCAACAGTGTGGAGTGGGCCGGCAAGGAAATCGGTGACGGACCGGACCGTTTCGGTTACGAGTTTTCCGGTTGGTTTGGCGAAGTCGAATTCCCCAGCCGGATCGAGGTGACGCTCAAAGAATCACCTTAGCATCGAGCGCTATCACAAGGACTCTATCACAAGGACTTATTCACCGACTTATCCAAACACAATATGTGGAAGAAATATGGTTAGATTCCCACAAATACTGTGATTTTCCCTTCAATACCCCCAATTAAAGTTTGTGTCGGAATTGTCAATCCGATAGGATCTTCAGGTCTAAGAGGTAGGCTGTTTAGCCGCCCCATTCGGGCCCTTCCCAGGCCGCCTTTCAGATACCACTCAAACCACGGAAAATGTGGCATTGTGGCGCTCTTAGAAAGCGCTTCTGCACCCTCCGATTATGGCTGAAGCAGACGACAAAACAGAATATACCGCGTCAGACATCGGGACCCTTGAAGGACTCGAAGCCGTCCGCGAAAAACCGGGCATGTACATCGGGGGCACCGATGAGCGCGCCCTCCATCACTGCGTTTCCGAGGTGCTCGACAACTCCGTGGACGAGCATCTCGCCGGTCATTGCAAGCGAATTGATGTTTCCATCCACGCCGACGGTTCGATCTCCATCAAGGACGATGGGCGTGGCATCCCGGTGGACATTCATCCCGAACACGGAATTCCTGCCGTCGAACTCGTCCTCACCACCCTGCATTCCGGCGGTAAATATGGTCAGGGCAATTACACCTTCTCCGGTGGCACCCACGGCGTGGGAGCGAAGTGTGTGAACGCGGTCAGCGAATGGTTCGAAGTGGAAGTCACTCGTGATGGCAAAGTCCATCGCATGGAATTTGAACGGGGCGAAACCTGTAAAAAACTTGAGGTGATCGGCTCCGCGAAAGGAACCGGCACCTTGATCACCTTCATGCCCGATCCGCAAATCTTCAAGGAGACCACCGAGTTCCAGTTTGAGATGATCTCCAAACGTCTCCGCGAATTGGCCTTCATCAACAGCGGACTGGAAATCGTCTTTCACGACGAACGCCGGGAAGAAGGCGGAAAGGAGACCTACCTCTACAAGGACGGGATCTCCGAGTTCGTCAAACAGCTCAATCAAAGCAAAACCGTCCTCTTCCCAAAAACGATCAGCATTCGTCGCGAGGACGTTGTTGAAACCGACGGCAAGAACGTGCAGATCCACATCGACGTCGTGTTGCAATACAACGACAGCTACAACGACCAGGTTCTCTGCTACACCAACACAATTCATAACCCCGATGGCGGAACCCACCTCTCCGGTTTCAAAGCGGCTCTCACGCGCGCCATCAACCAATACGCCAAGGCCAACAGCCTCCTGAAGGACAAGGATCCCCAACTCACTGGCGATGACATCCGCGAGGGTCTGACCGCCGTCATCTCCGTCAAACACAGCGATCCGAAATTCGAATCCCAGACCAAGGTGAAACTCATCTCACCCGAAGTTGAAAAGATCGTCAGCCAGAGCGCCTACGAGGGATTCATGACCTACTTCGACGCCAATCCCTCGATTGGCAAAAAGATCGTTGAAAAATCCGTGAACGCAGCCCGTGCCCGCGAGGCCGCGCGCAAAGCTCGCGAGACCGTTCGTAAGACAGCCATGGCCGGTGGTGGCCTCCCTGGCAAACTCGCCGACTGTTCCGATCGAGATCCGAACAACACGGAACTCTACATTGTTGAGGGAGATTCTGCAGGTGGCTCCGCCAAGCAGGGACGCGATCGGAAATTCCAGGCGATCCTCCCCATCCGCGGTAAGCTCATCAACGTCGAGAAAGCCCGCCTCGACAAGGTCCTTCAAAACAACGAAATCCGCACCATGATCACCGCGGTCGGCACGGGTATCGGTGCCGGCGAAGGCGAAGGCGCGTTCAACATCGAAAAGCTCCGTTACCACAAGATCATCATCATGACGGACGCGGACGTGGACGGCTCCCACATCCGCACCTTGCTGCTGACCTTCTTCTATCGGCAGATGCCCGACCTCATCAAGAACGGGAACGTCTACATCGCCTGCCCACCGCTCTACCAGATCTCCCGGCGCAAACGCGTCGAATACGTTGACGACGATCCCTCACTGAACAAGATCCTCATCGAACTCGGCACCGAAGACGTGAAACTTCACGACCTCGCGAGCGACGCCGAGATCCCCTCGAAGAAACTCGCCGAGATTCTCGAACTCCTCGAATCCCTCGACAAATTTGCCGCGGCCGTCCGTCGCCACGGTGGCGATTTCGAGGACTTCCTCACCCATCGCAATCCGAACACCTACGAATTGCCGCGTCATTTAGTGGTGGTTCGCGAAGGCAACGAGGAGAAAGTTCATTACTTCCGCACCGACGCTGAGTTCAGCAAGTTTGGCGAAGAGAACGACGATCTCGATTTGTTCGAAAAGGAAGAAGAAGAGGAGGACGAGCAAGCCGAGGAAGCCACTACAAACGCCAAACCGGGCGCAAAACGCGAAGGCCCGACCCGACGCGCACGCCACGTCGAACTCCACGAGAGCAAAGCCATCCAAACCCTCCTTGGCCAGCTATCCCGCAAGGGACTCGACGTCGAACACTATTCCGCGCAGGACAAACCACTCTTCGAACTCATCGAAGGCGAAGGCGAAAAGGCCAAGACCACTCCCTTGTTTTCCATCCCTGAAATCCTCGAAGGCATCAAGGAGTGCGGCAAGAGCGGCATTCAACTGAAACGCTTCAAAGGACTGGGCGAAATGAACCCGAAGGAACTCTTTGGCACGACCATGGATCCCAACTCCCGCAAACTCCTCCGCGTCGACCTTGCCGACGCCGTCGAAGCCGAGGAAATGTTCACCCGCCTCATGGGCAGCGAAGTCGAGCCCCGGCGTCAGTTCATCGAAGACAACGCCCTCAACGTCCGAAATCTCGACGTCTGAGTCTCGATGAAACCACAGATGCACACAGATTCACACAGATCGGTTACATCAGAGAGAGGCGTCCGATTCCCGTCCGGCAACCAGCAACAATTCAACCGCACCCTGAAGCGTTGCCAGAAAACCCAGACAAAGGAATGGAGACAAAGAAATTCTCAAACACCAATTCCCATGTCCCCATTCCTTTGTCTTCTCCAAAACACCTTTCTGGGTCTTCAACCCAACCACGAACGGACCCCCTCCATCATCCCCGTTCCCTCCTGTTAAACGACTCCACACATGGCCGACGAAAACGAACCCGAAAACCCCGAGAAAAAGGAAACCTCAACGCCCGAACACGGCGCCACTCCCGAATCCTCGGATACCCCTGAGTCAACCGACGCGCCCGGGTCCGGCGAAACCAAGGAAGCACCCAAGCAACCCAACCAGTTGCCGGTGACCAACACCCCCCTCTTTGCCGCGAACGAAAACGTCCAGAAGATCAACGTCGCCGACGAGATCAAGAACTCCTTCCTGGACTACTCGATGTCCGTCATCATCTCCCGCGCTCTGCCCGACGCGCGCGACGGCTTAAAACCCTCCCAACGCCGACTCCTCTACTCCATGAACCAGCTCGGCATCACCCCGAGCAAGAAGCACCTCAAGTGCGCCAAGATCGTCGGCGAATGCATGGGCAACTATCACCCGCACGGTGACCAGGCCATCTACCCGACCCTCGTCCACATGGCGCAACCCTGGGCCATGCGCGACACCCTCGTCGACGGCCAGGGCAACTTCGGATCCGTCGAGAACGATCCCCCCGCTGCCATGCGTTACACCGAGGCGCGTCTCACGCACCTCGGGTCCATCATGATGGACGACATGGACAAGGACACCGTTGACTTTGTCCCCACCTACGACGAAGCCAGCCAGGAACCGGTCGTCCTCCCCAGTGCCTTTCCGCAACTCCTCGTCAATGGCGGCACCGGCATCGCTGTCGGCATGGCCACCAACATGGCCCCCCACAACCTCGGCGAAGTCATCGACGGCATCTGCACCCAGATCGACAACCCGCAGATCACCATCGACGAACTCCGCACCCACATCAAGGGACCCGACTTCCCCACCGGCTGCGTCATCTGCGGCATGGAAGGCATCGGCAAATACTTCAACACCGGCCGCGGCAGCGTCAAAGTCCGCGGACGCGTCGGCGTCGAGACCCTCAAGGGCAACAAGGAACAACTCGTCATCACCGAGATCCCCTTCAACGTCAACCGCGCCACCCTCGTCTCCCGCATCGCCGAACTCGTCAACGAAAAGACCCCCGGCTTCACCGACATCTCCGGCGTCCGCGACGAATCCGACGAACGCACCCGCGTCGTCGTCGAACTCAAACGCGATGGCATCCCCAAGGTCATCATCAACAACCTTTATAAGAACACCTCCCTTGAAACCAGCTTCTCGGTCAACGCCCTCGCCATCGATCACGGCCGGCCCAAGACCCTGAACCTCAAGGAACTCATCAACTGCTACATCGAGCACCGGCGCGAAGTCGTCCTGCGCCGCACCAAATACCTGCTCAAGAAAGCCGAAGACCGCGCCGAAACCCTGGAAGGCTACATCATCGCCCTCCAGAACCTAGACACCTTCATTGACATCATCCGCAACTCCAACAACCGCGAAGAAGCCAAGATCAAGCTCCTCGCCTTCGAGTGGAACAAACAACAGGTTGAAACCTGGGGCGTCTTCCTCCGCGACAACGCCAACATCGACGAGACCGGCCAATACGCCCTCTCCGAACGGCAGGTCAACGCCATCCTCGAACTCCGCCTTTACCAACTCACCGGACTCGAAATCGACAAGGTCCGCAAAGAATACAGCGAACTCCTCGAGACCATCAAAGACCTCCTCGACATCATCGCCCGCGAAGAACGAGTTCTCACCATCATCAAGGAAGAACTCACCGTCATCCGCGAAAAATACGCCACCCCGCGACGCACCGACATCGTCCCCGACGAAGGCGAGATGGCCATCGAAGACCTCATCGCCAACGAGCCCGTCATCATCACCCTCACTCACAACGGACTCATCAAGCGCACCAACATCAGCTCATACCGCGCCCAACGACGCGGCGGCAAAGGCGTGCGCGGCATGGAAACCAGGCAAAAAACCAGCGTCGAAGGCAGCGACAACGACTTCATCGAACACCTTTTCACCGCCAGCACCCACGACTACCTCATGTTCTTCACGAACACCGGTCGGGTCTACGTCGAGCGCGTCCACGAAATCCCGGACCTCGGACGCACCTCCAAAGGCAAAAGCATCGCCAACGTCCTCGAAATGCAATCCGGCGAAAAAGTCGCGGCGATGAAACGCATCGAAGGCAAATACGACGACCAGAAGAACGACGTGACCCTCAAGCAGGACGACAAAAACATCTTCTTTGCCACCCAAATCGGCACCGTCAAAAAGACCACCCTCAGCGACTTCGCCAACGTTCGTAAAGGCGGCATCATCGCCATCAAGATCAACGAAGGCGACGACCTCATCGACGTCAAACTCACCGACGGACACGACGAAGTCGTCCTCATCACGCACAAGGGACTCAGCATCCGCTTCAACGAAGACAACGTCCGCTCCCAAGGCCGGAACACCGCCGGCGTCCGCGGCATCAAAGTCGGCGCTGACGACCGCGTCGTCTCACTGGCCATCGTCGAAAGCGACCACACCCTCCTCGTCGCAGCCGAAAACGGCATCGGCAAACGCACCGTCTTCGACGAATACCGCGTACAATCCCGCGGCGGCAAAGGCATCATCACCATGAAAACCACCGACAAGACTGGAAACGTCGTTGGTGCCCTGAGCGTTCGTGACAACGACGAACTCATGCTCATCACCACCAAGGGCATCATGGTCCGCACCAAGATCGCCGACATCCGCACCACCGGCCGCAACACCCAAGGCGTCAAACTCATCGACCTCACCGGCAAAGACAAACTGCAAGCCATCGCCCCGGTAATCTCCGAAGACGAAAACGAATCCGACCAAGACACCGAAGGCGACGACTCCGCCCCCGAACAAGCCCCCTTGGTCTGAAAAGGAACACCGTTCCGTCCACCCCAAAAACCTCGTTTCGAAGCTCCGCTTCGTCGCGTGCCAACACGCTTCCGATCTGTTCAACCACCGCCCCGGATTCTAGGGCGTGTCTTCAAAGTCTCATTTGAGCCAGTCTAGGATCGCGGCCAACCCGGAAGATCTCACGCTCTATTTCTTCGATCAGGAGGCGGACCAGGTGATGAGCTGGTATCAGGACGAAAAACCTTTGAAGGACGCGCCGGTCGCGGAAAAACTGTTCGCGCTGATCAACCGGCACCTGGTGCAGATTGCGCCGTGCGAGGACTTCACCGGTGCGGTTTACTTCCGTGCGCTTCAGCCGTGCTCCAAGCTGCATCCGCTCAGTCTTGATTCGCAGGAGCGCTCCGGTATCTGCGTTTCTTCCAGACGATTCTCAAAGAGGCCGAGGAGAACGGAGAAACCCCTCGACGGGACAAATGGGGCCGTATGTGATCGGGCTGTTTTACCTCGGCATCATCACTTACTGGCTCAACGACATTTCGCCGGGCAAAGGACGCACGCTGGCTTTCCTCGATCGTTCGCTTCAATTGGGAACGTCCTTCGGCAAGAAAGGAGGCTGGGAATGGTAGACAGCGAAAAAGGATCGACGAAACGCGCCTTTCGCCTCGGCAACCTGAGCGCGGGCATTGCCGGCAGTTACATCGGTTACCGGATTCAGAATCTTTACCTCGATCAGGAAACCAGCGAGCAGAAACGCGAGGGGCTCAATCAACAGGCGTCAGCGAAGATTCTAGAGGAACTGCAACATCTGCGCGGTCCGGTGATGAAGCTTGGCCAGATGCTCAGCATGCAGAGCGACGCGCTTCCGCCTGAGGTGATCGACGAGTTGGCCGCGCTTCAGATGCAGGCCCCGTCGATGCATCCGACGCCCATGCGCACGCAATTTCGCAATTCGCTGGGCAAGAATCCGGAAGAGCTGTTCAGAGAATTTGATCCCGAACCCTTTGCGGCAGCATCGCTCGGACAGGCTCATCGCGCGAAAACGAAGAAAGGCGAAACGGCCACCGTGAAAATCCAATACCCGACCATCCGCAAAGTGATCGAAAGCTTCCATGACAAGCTGCGCGACGAATGTCTGAACCGCGAGATCTTTGGCAACCTGAAGGAGGCCCGGGTTGTCATCGAACAATGGCGCCTCCACTATAACGAGCAGCGACCACACAGCTCCTTGGGTTATCAGACCCCGGCGGAGTTCAGCGGTCGCGCCATCGTTGGCAGTGGTCTCCGGTCGGGCTTCGCCCTCCCTGCGACCCCAGCCAACGAGCAAAGCAAAACATCAAACCGGTGACAGAACTCTACTTTTGATCTGTCCGCTACGCGGGGTCAGGCCAAACCTGCCTTCCGCAACCAGGCGGGTGCGCTACCCGGATAGATTCACACCCCAACCAGTGCGGAGAAGTGTTCGACCAACTTCGGACTGGCAATTCGGAAGCGCCGGAGTAAGTTCCGGCCCGTCGTTTCAACGACACGCGGTGCGCGAGTAGCTCAATTGGATAGAGCGTCGGCCTCCGAAGCCGAAGGTTGTGGGTTCGATTCCCGCCTTGCGCATTTCCCTTCGTCCTCAACGGACGCTCCGACTCGTTCCCTCCAGCTGATTCAGAGCGCGATTGATCACGCGCACTGTGTATTTGCCATTGGCGTAAAGCCCTTTGCGCGGTTTCAAGGCCGCGTGCATTTCCTTCGATGCCGGACGCGCCTGTTCGTCCATCTCGTCGAGAACGATGGCCGCGTGGAGTCGCTCCCATTGCGCACCTTTGTCCAAGGCTCTGGTCAAGACCGGGATGGCGGATTTGGTGTCGCCCATGCGGGCCAGGGCGCGGGCGGCTGCAACTTGAACCACCACTGAGTCGTCGTTCAAGGCCTCCTTGAGTTTGCGTTTCGCAGAGGGGTTGGGTTTTCCGATGTTGCCCAAACCCGTAGCCGCCCAGTAACGGACCGCTGAATCGGGATCCGCCAGGGCTGCGATCAGGTCTTCCTTTGCGAAAGGTCCGCTGGACGCGAGCACGGCCGTATTGGCGACGCGTCTGGATACGGCATCGCCGTCACCGCGACGAAGGATTTCGTAGCGATTACCAATTTCCTTCTCGCGCTCGATGATGATGGGTTCGGCGATCAAGCCGAGGTCCTTGGTCTCGCGCACCCAAGCCAGATGAGCTGAGCGGAATCGTTTGAGATGACGTGCGTATTTGGGGTGGTCAGCGAGGTTCTTCAGTTCGTGAGGATCGTTTTCCGTGTCGTAGAATTCTTCCACGGCCTTGGTGGGAGCGAAGTAGCGTTCTGCCGCAGGTTGGAGCTTGCCGGCTTCGTGGAGTCGGCGGAGGTTCCCCATCGTCGCACCCTTCTCCGGCGTGTTCATGTATTGGTAATAGGTTTTCAGTGGTTCGTAGTTGCGGATGTATTTGAACCGCTTGTCACGCACCATCCGGATGATGTCGTAGCGTTCATCCATCCGATCGCGCGCGCCATAAACATAGTCACGTTCGGCAGGAACGTTCGCTCCAAGGAAGGGGCGGCCTTGGACGTGGCGGGGGATGTCGAGCCCAAGCAGATTCAACACGGTCGGACCGAAGTCGATCGAACTGACCAGTTGATCTGTGACCGTAGCTTCAACTCCCTGGCCTTCCACTCGCAGTGATTTGGGAATTCGCACCATCAACGGGATGTGCGTGCCCGAATCGTAGAGCCATCGCTTCGCGCGTGGCAGCCCGACGCCATGATCGGTCCAGAAAAAGATGATCGTATTCTCGTAGAGTCCATCGTCCTTTAGTTGCTGGATCAGATTTCCGGCCCAGGCATCCATCGCTGTGATCAGTTCATAATTGCGTTTCCAATCTTCCCGCGCGGTTGGTGTCTCCGGGTAGTATGGTGGGAAGGTCGTCAACTTCTTCGCGTCCTGCCGCTGGGATGGCTTCAGATCGGCAGTGACCTTTTTGTATTTACCCTCCGAGGCGATGCCACTTTCGTGACAACCAGTGAAGTTGAACACGGAGAAGAACGGCTGGTTCTTGTCCTTGCGTTTCCGCCAGTGCGCCTTGGAGTTGGATTCATCCCAGACGTCTTTCGGCGTCTTGAATTGATAGTCCTGCTTGGAGTTGTTCGAACAGTAGTAGCCAACTTCGCGCAGGTGTGCGGGGAATGGTCTCACGAAATCCGGCAAGGTGGCCTGACAGCGCATGTGATGCGTGCCGAGCGTGGTTTGATACATCCCGGTGATGATCCCACTGCGGCACGGCGCGCAAACTCCCGCGGTCGTGAATGTCCGGGTGTAGCGCACGGATTCCTTGGCGAAGGAATCGAGATTCGGGGTGATGGCGTGCGGATCACCGAAACAACCGAGGTGGGCATTGATGTCCTCGGCTGAAATCCAGAGGATATTCGGCCGCTTGGCCGCCTGCGTGAAGGAGCCGCCCAAGATGAGCAAGGTGATGATGATGTGCGGGATGCGCATGACGAAAGGGTGGGACTTCCGGGCATGTGGGGCGATTCAATTCGTGCGAGTGAACAATCGGCGATTGACCGTCCTCGGATTTGAGCGCATAGAATCCGCGACATGAGTGGTCGACTTTTGCTCATCATTGGCCTGGCGTTGTTGGCGTCCACCTACAACAGCCCGGCACCGCTGATTTACAAACGTGGTTACGGTTGGAGTTACGAACCCGCCACGCGCGACGGCAAGCTGCGCGACGGCGATTGGGAGCGCAAACGCGCGAAGGACCAGCTCGAGGTCTCGTTGCGTGCGTTTGAGGAGGAAAACTACAGCGTCTCCTACAAGGCCGCCCGCCGGGTGATCAAGGAGTGGCCCCTCTCAGACTTCGCACCGGCCGCCCAGTACTACATGGGCCGAAGTTACGAGGCGCGCGGCCGTGACGAGAAGGCCTTCAAGGAATATCAGAAGCTGCTTGAGAACTACCCAAAGATTGAAAACTACCAGGAGGTTCTCACGCGCCAATACGAGATTGCCAATCGTTACCTTGCCGGGAAGCGCTTTCGTCTGTTTGGCCGCATCCCGTTGTATCGTTCCATGGAGAAGACCGTGAAGATGTATGAGAAGATCATCAAGAACGGTCCCTACAGTGACGTTGCTCCCGATGCGCAGATGAAGATCGGCACGGCAAATGAGAAACAGGACAAGTTCCTCCCCGCCGTTCGGGCTTATGAGAAGGCGGCCGATCGATATCACGACCGCAAGAACATTGCCGCCGACGCGATCTACAAGGCCGGCGAGACCTACTATGCGCAGGCCAAGGCCGCCGAGTACGACCAGGGCGTGGCCAAGAAGGCGATCGAGACTTTTACCGACTTTGTGTCGCTCTACCCCGAGGACGAACGCGTCGAGGATGCCCGCAAGAAGATCGACAATCTGAGAACTGAACAGGCGCGCGGCGCGATGGAGGTGGCCAAGTATTACCTCAAGCGCAAGAACTACAACGGAGCGCTCGTCTACTACAATGAGGTGCTGGTGAAGTCGCCAAATTCGATTTATTCGGACGAAGCCAAAAAACAGATTGAGGAGATCAAGGGCAAGCTGAACACTACCAACCAATGACCCGCCTCCGATTCCTGTTTTGCCTCCCGCTCGCCCTGTTATCCGGCTGTGCCGGATACAATCTTGGACCCACTGCAGGTTTTCCGGCAGGGAGCCGCAGTGTCGAGGTGAAGTTCTTCAAGAACGAAACCATCGAGCCGCGCTTGGTGACCGCAATGAATCACGCCATGCGCAAGCAATTGCAGCAGGACGGCACGTATCGCCTTGAGACCCGGGGACGGGGCGACGTGGTGGTCACGGGCAAGATCACGGAATTCACCCGCTCGGCGATCAGTTTTCGTCCCGAGGATGTCATCACCGCGCGAAATTTCGCCGTGTCGATGGTCGCAGATATCAAGGCCGTCGACAGCGCCACTGGCGAAGTGCTTCTTGATCGATCCATCGCAGGCAGAACAGCGGTGCTGATCGGCGACGACCTGGCCTCGGCCGAACGACAGGCAGTTCCCCTTCTCGCTGAAGATCTCGCCCGCAACGCCACCTCGCTCCTGGTCAACGGCGATTGGTGATCTGAGTCCACGATGGCCTTCGCCGAATTAGCCGAATCCAGCGCAGGTGTTCAATTGCTGCAGCGCAGTCTGGAACGCGGCCGCTTGGGACATGCCTACCTCTTCGCCGGCAATCAACTCGCCGAACTCGAATCCGTCGCCCACAACCTGATCAAGACCCTCAACTGCAAGTCGCCGAAAGTCGGTGCTGCCGACATTCCCGTGGATTGTTGTGACGAATGCGTGAATTGCCGGAAAATCGACAACGGGAACCATGCCGACGTGAGGTGGGTAAGACCCGAATCGAAGTCTCGTTTCATTCTTACCAACCAGATTCGCGATCTGATCTCCGCAATCAATCTCAAGCCCACGGAAGCCGAATACAAGACCGCCGTTATCGTTGCAGGAGACCGAATGAAGGTCGAAGCAGCCAATGCGTTCCTGAAAACCCTCGAAGAACCACCAGCAAAGTCAGTCATCATCGTGCTCTCAACAGAACCGGGGCGACTGCTGGATACGATTATTTCCCGCTGTCTTCGTCTGACTTTCGGTTCCGGCGCAAATCCGGCATTTACCGATGATCAACTTCGCTGGGTTGAGACGTTCAGCTCCGTTGCGGCCGAAAATCGGAACGGTTTGCTCGGTCGATATCAATTGCTGGGACAGATTCTCGCGGCGTTGGCCGACATGAAAACCGCCATTGCAGAGCGCCAGGAAGCCGCATCCCCGCTCGAGCGCTACGACGATGTCGATCCCAAGCTGCGCGAGAAATGGGAAGATGAGCTTAAGGCATCGATCGAGGCCGAATATCGTCGATCCCGCGGAGAATTGCTGGCCAGCCTCGAATGGTGGCTGCGCGACGTCTGGCTTCACACGCTTCAGCTCGGTGATGAGTTGTTGAGCTTCACTGAATTCTCCGCGCCAGCCCAGACTGTCGCTTCTCGTATCGATGCCCATGACGCCCAAGAAAACATTCAGGTTCTTGAGCACACACAACGATTGCTCTATACGAATGTACAGGAAGCTCTCGCGCTCGAAGTGGGCTTCCTTAAACTCAAACTGGGTTAGTGCGTTGCGCACAGATGTTTGAAAAACACTGCTCAAGTCATCATGATCGGGCCATCAACAGCATGAAGATCCTCTTTCTCAACGGACCCAACTTGAATCTGCTCGGCCAACGTGAGCCGGATATCTACGGCAGCCTGACTCTGGCGGATATCGAGTCTCAGGTGATGGATGCTGCAAAGGACGCCGGCGTGGAAGCAGTTTTTCGCCAGACCAACCACGAAGGGGAATTGGTCACTTGGATTCAGGACGCGCGGGGCGATGCCGATGCCATTGTGCTGAACGCAGCCGCTTACACTCACACCAGCGTAGCTCTGCGGGACGCAATTGCCGGATCTGGGGTAAAAACGATCGAAATCCATATCTCTAACGTTCACGCAAGGGAAGAGTTCAGAAAAAACAGCATCATTTCCAGTGTAGTCGTGGGCCAGATCGCCGGCTTTGGACAACACAGCTACCTACTTGGGCTGGATGCAGCGATAAGGTTAAAGGAATCTTCGGTCGGTTGATTTTTCTCCGAATTGAGGTGAGATTGTTGGGAAACATGGCTTGACCTACCGCTTTGCAGCCGTATTCTCCGCTACGTTTTCTTAACACATCAACTGAGCAGTCGTGAGGCTGCTTTTTTTATCCACACAGCACTTTTGAAACAAAAGGCCCAAAACCCAATAAGCCAGGAGGCCAAAATGGATCTAAAAGAAATCAAAGCGATTGTCGATTTGATGAAGAAGAACTCGATCACCGAGTTCGAGCTCGATAAGGAGCAATTCAAGATCAAACTCAAACGCGCCACAGCCTCAGCGCCCGCCCAGCAGGTCGTTGAGGCTGCTCCCG
>CEUN01116176.1_pt1 | contig 13564 bp, 14 predicted proteins | sample 361501 | NCBI WGS metagenome assembly CEUN01 (sample SAMEA2622801, study PRJEB7988) | marine metagenome | biome: marine biome (ENVO:00000447); feature: marine epipelagic mixed layer (ENVO:xxxxxxxxx); material: "saline water (ENVO:00002010), including plankton (ENVO:xxxxxxxx)" | depth 120 m | reverse complement strand
CCCCCCTTGCCCCGCACTTTGATCGTGACGGTGTCAGCAGCCGCCAGGAGTGCACCAGGGCGCGTGGCAACATGACCTGCGTGATGGTTCGGGAAGATGTGAATGGCAAAAGACGCGTCAGCCCGACCGGCGACATCCAGGATGCCCTCTTCGACCATCGGCTCTGCACCGCCAGGACCTTCCTCGCCGGACTGACAAACGAACGTTACGCGCCCGTGCAATTTGTCTCGATGCCTATCCAGTAGTCGAGCGGCACCAACCAACATCGCCGTATGTGCATCGTGCCCGCACGCATCCATACGTCCGGAGTGCTGTGATGCAAACGGCAGTCCCGTATCTTCTGGCATTGGCAAAGCGTCCATGTCACCGCGCAACAGCAGTGTGCGACCAGGCTGTTGCCCTTCCATCACGGCAACACCGCCGCTGGTGGAATTTGACAGATTTACATCCACCGCGACGTCGTTCAACGCATCCAGCACCGCGGCACGCGTCTGCGGTAAGTCGTTACCGAGTTCCGGATGAGCGTGAATCTTCCGGCGGAGCGCAATCACGTCAGGCATCAACTTGTCTGCCTCGGCCAGAAGCACCTCCGGCTTGATACCAGACAACCCTCGCGGCGCAACTCCCAACCCTGACTCCGCCGTAGAGGCGGACCGCACGTCCGGCGGGCGTGACGTGGAAGCTCCACTGGTTGAGCCCCCTTCTGCGGGCGCAGACATGACCATTACCAATTCGTAATTCGACAAAATGAACCCTGATACCATGCCCGACGTCTAAAGTCCCGTCGAATTCAACAATGACCCGGTCATATTGAGCCCGCAGGCCAGACCACGACTACGCAAAGTAAGGACTCAAGCTCGCCATGTTTCGCTCTTTCTTCCCCGCTCCGAAGCTGTTTTTTTTGTCCGCCGTTGTGTGGGCCGTTATCGCGTTTGTCGTGTGGTTTACGGTTGGCGACGAAATGGGCGCCGTCATGAACCTGGGTGCCAACCTGGACACGACGCCTGGCGAAGGTGGCAGAGCGCCGTTCCTGTCACCGGACAAAGCCTGGGTCTATCAGTTTATGGTCATGTTTGCCGTGGTGTTCTGCGTGATCTGGGCATTTATCGCGCGCAACCGTTGGTACTGGTGGTCGGTCTGCGGATCTACCGCGCTCATCATGTCGACCTACTTTGGCGTGCAAATCAGCGTGTGGCTGAACACCTGGTACGGTAACTTCTACGACCTCATTCAACGAGCATTGACAAAACCCAACTCAGTTGAGCTTTCGGAGTTCTATGGGCAACTCGCGACCGCCGCGTACGTGCTTGTGCCGTATATCGTCTTTCTGGTGTTGCTCGACTTCTTCACATCCCACTACCTGTTCCGCTGGCGCAAAGCTATGAACGGCTATTACATGTCGTATTGGCCCGTACTGCGCGATGTGGAAGGCGCTGCACAACGTATCCAGGAGGACGCCGATAAATTTGCGCGCATCATGGAATCGCTAGGATTGAGTTTCGTGCGATCTGTCATGACGCTTATCGCATTCCTGCCATTGTTGTGGACTTTGTCCGGCAAAATCACGGAGTACCCGTTGGTCGGCGAACTTTCACAAGGACTCGTGTATCTGGCCATCATTTCAGCCGCGCTCGGCACGGTCGTACTCGCTGCCGTCGGCTTCAAGTTGCCCGGTCTCGAGTTCGAAAACCAGAAAGTCGAGGCGGCTTATCGAAAAGAGCTGGTTTACGGCGAAGACGACGAGCACCGCGCGGACCCTGAGACCGCCAGAGCATTGTTCGACGTAGTCCGCGGCTTCTACTACCGCTATTACTTCCACTTCTTGTACTTCAACGTCGCACGTTATGCGTATTTGCAGGGGTCCGCTTTCATCCCGTTTGTGGCCCTTGGTCCAACGATCGTCGCGGGTGTAATCACCTTTGGTGTCTTCCAGCAGATCATGAACGCGTTCAACCAGGTGGAGAACGCATTCCAGTTCCTCGCCAACTCCTGGACCCGGATCGTGGAGCTAATGTCCATCCACAAACGCCTGCGCGCGTTCGAGAAAAACATCGGCAAAGCGCCGGTGGGATATGAACCGATCACAGGCTGGACTTGATTGGGACTGGACCTGGTGCGCGGTGATGCAAACGGCAGTCAGACTGAGTACTAGTCAGACTGAGTACTAGTCGGGCCGGCTTCGGGCGGGCTCGAGTTCGGGCTGCAGCAGGTTAGCGCTGGTCGCGAACCGATGATGCCCCGCGCTTCTCAACCGGGCTTCAGTCTGCTTGACGGCGACTACGTCAGCTACTCGTCAACTTCCATCACAACGGAGGTTCGATGTTCCTGATTACCAGTCAGCCACTGCCAGCGTTCATCAAGCATGAGGCGACCGTTCTCATGTCGCGCCCGGGATTCGCAGCGCCCAGCCATCAGCTCCCCGCAGACGTTGATGTGGTGATAAGTGAACTCCAGGCTGCCGTCGTTGTGGACCAAACCTAACAAATGACCAATGCGCAATCGCCGTCCTGGTGGTACCGGAACAAGGTCTTTGAACTGACTTCGCCACTGTCGCTGGTCGAAACGCCACGAAACACTCGGCCGTCGTAGTTGATAGCGGGATGGTCCATTAGAGAGTTCGTCATTGGACGTCGATAATTTGCGCGCCAGTCAGTCGCTCGAGGTCGGCCGCGTCGATGTTGAACACCGCGTGTGGCGTACCGGCAGCGGCCCACAAGGAGCCCAAAGACAGCAAGTCACGGTCCAGATAGACCCGCACCTTGCCGGCATGTCCACACGGGGCAACGCCGCCAATTGCAAAACCGGTGCGTTCACGCACGAAGTCCGGCGTGGCTTTTGCCAGAGGCTCACCAACGGATTGGGCAACCAACTGTTCGTCAATGTGGTTGGTGCCACTGGCCACGACCAAGATGGCTTCGTCGGTCTCAGCGCCGCGGAACACGATACTCTTGGCGATCTGCTTGACTTCGCAACCGACTGCGGCGGCGGCCTCTTTGGCAGTACGTGTAGACGCCGGAAGCTCGGCAACTTCGCAGTGCAAGCCAGCCGCTGCAATGGCGGCTTCCACCAACCGAACGCTCTTGCTCATCAACTCGCTCGAGATACGCCGACTCGCGTCCGATTGCTCAGCTTGAGGCGCCGCGCTATCGCAGTTGGAAGCGGCCACCGCCCGGTGCGCCGCCAGGCATCGGGCCTGGTCCGCCAGCGCCGGGCACTACGATCTGCGACGCTTGTTGGCGCTGCATCTCTTTAATCTCTTCCACCATGCGCTGCACCGCCTCTTCGGCAGCAGCGGGGAACATTTCGACCGCGCCGGCCAGACTGTCGGCCTCCAGCGGGAACTGCAGGGGCAGCGGACCCATGGCGGACATTACCTGCGCCTGACCCATATACAGAATCGGCCGAGTGGTGTCCGCCGCGCCGTCTGCGGTGATGGGCGTCAGGCGGCGTATGGAGCCCGCCGCCAGATCCGTAATCATCTCTTCGATATGGAGGTTGTTGGCATCCATTGAAATTTCGCGGGTACCGACGTCTTGTTCGCCTGCCACGGTGAGGCTCCTTGGAAATCTTGAATAACTGGCGCAAGGCTAAGGACTCCGCGCCACTTCCGCAACCGACCGATACCGAACCCGACGCGGTACGATAGCGGCAACCCCACCTCCTGACATCACCTTGAGTAGCAAGATGCCCGCAGACGTAGAGCTGCTATTCGGATTGGACGAATACGCTGAGCGCCTGGCACGCACGCGGGCCGCGATGGAGGCGCGTCGCCTGGAAGTCCTGATCGTGGTAGATCCATCGAACATGGCCTGGTTGACCGGGTACGACGGTTGGTCTTTTTACGTCCATCAAGCCGTTGTGATTACGCTGGACGCGGAGCCTCTGTGGTGAGGTCGGGCGATGGATGGCTTTGGCGCACTGCGTACGGTGTACATGGATGAGGCATCCGTCCTGAGCTATCACGATGACTTTGTGCAATCGACGGAACGCCATCCAATGCAGGACCTGGCAGCCAAACTCGGCGACCGCGGTTACGGCAACACACGCATTGGCGTAGAGATGGAGAACTATTACTTCTCCGCCAAGGCCTACATGACGCTGGTGGCTGAGTTGCCAGACGCGACAATCGAAGATGCGACAGCGCTGGTGAACTGGCAACGCAAGGTCAAGTCTGATGCGGAGATTGCCGTCATGCGCAAAGCAGCCCGTATCGTGGAACGCATGCATGAGTGCATACGCGAGCGCATTGCGCCCGGTATCCGCAAGAACGACCTGGTCGCAGAAATCTACGCGACATCGTTGCGAGGGACGGAAGAGTTTGGCGGCGATTACCCGGCAATCGTCCCGCTCCTGCAACCGGACGAGACGCGTCCGCGGCACACCTCACATGGGACGACAAACCCATGCAACGGGGAGCGGGTACTTTTTTCGAGATTGCGGGGGTGTACCGCCGTTACCACGTCCCACTGTGCCGAACCGCTTTCCTTGGCACACCGCCGCAGGCACTTCTGGACGCAGCCCGCGCGGGTAACTCAGCGGGTGACATCGCACGTGCCTTCTACGCGGTGCTGGACAGATTTGGCATTCAGCGCGAGGGCCGTTGCGGTTACTGTATCGGACTGAGTTATCCACCGGACTGGGGTGAACGAGCCGTCAGCATCCGACCGTCGGATACAACCGTCCTGGAGCCCAACATGACGTTCCACTTCATGCCGGGCTTGTGGATGCAGGAGTGGGGACTGGAGACCACGGAAAGCATTCGCATCCAGCCCGAGGGCCCCGCGGAAACACTGGCGAATGTACCCAGACCATTACATGTGGTGGCATAACGTTTAAGGTCGCACCCTGAAGCGTCAGTGGATAGTCCTGCGTAATAGCGCGAGCCTGACATCATCCGATGAACCCTGAGAGATGAGCGAAAACAAGTTGCTACAGCCAACCCGTGAACACCTGACCAGGCTCATCCAGTTTCCGACGGTTTCGTCGGATTCAAATCTGGATCTCATTCATTATGCACAGCAGGTGCTCGAAGACGCCGGCGCCCGCACGACACTGACCTACGATGCGCACGGGCGTAAGGCCAACGTCTTTGGGACTCTGGGCCCGGATGTCGACGGGGGTGTGGTGCTGTCGGGCCACACCGATGTCGTCCCGGTAGAGGGCCAGGCCTGGGATACCGATCCATTCGCCGCACACGATACCGGTGAGCGTACGTTTGGCCGCGGAAGCTGCGATATGAAAGGCTTCATCGCCTGTGCGCTGGCGCTCGCGCCTACTTATGCGCAGATGCCGCTCGCGCGACCCGTGCACTTCGCGTTCACGTATGACGAGGAGACCGGTTGCCTGGGTGCACCTGTGATGCTGGACGCCCTCCGCGAACATGGACCTCAGCCTTCAATCGCAATTGTGGGCGAACCGACCAGTATGCAAATCATCGAAGGGCACAAGGGCTGCTACGAGTACACGACCAACATCGTCGGCCTCGAGGGCCACGGATCGGAACCCGGCAAAGGTGTCAACGCCGTGGAGTACGGCGTGCGCTATGTCACCCGACTGATGGAACTTGGCAAACAACTGCAAGCCAAAGCGCCTGCAGATTCGGCTTTTGAGCCACCTTGGGCGACGATCAGCGTGGGTGCGATGCATGGCGGGATTGCCCGCAACATCATCGCCAAGGAATGTGCAATCGAATGGGAGATGCGCCCGGTGCAAGGCGGCGAGGCCGAATTTGTAATGGACGAAATCACCCGATACGCAGAGGACGACCTGCTTCCCGCCATGCAAACCGTCTACCCGGAGGCGAGCCTGGTAACACATACCATTGGCGCTGTCGGCGGGCTGGAGCCCATGAAGAACGCGGCGGCCGTTGAGCTCGCCCGGACACTAACGGGCGGCAACTCAACCGGTCTGGTCTCATTTGGCACCGAAGCGGGACTGTTCCAGGACGCCGGCATTGCCACCGTAGTCTGCGGCCCAGGGAGCATCGAACAAGCGCACAAGCCAAACGAGTATGTGGATCACTCACAACTGCAACAGTGCCTCGACATGCTGACGCGTCTTGGCCATCACCTGCAGCAGCGTTGATGGGAACCTGGCGCGCCGTCGCGAGCTAGCCTGACGTCGGGGTGTGCACTCGCTGAGCATTACGGAAATTGTGTGCAACCTCCCGCGCGCCAGCCAACCGCGCGAAGCGGTTGTGTCCCATCAGGTGCCCCAGCGCAAAGCGATCACGTCGAGTTCGGCCGCAAACTCCAATAGCTCGGTCTTTGTTGCGGGGTGCAACGCGGTGGTCGGATGGCGCACGGCATCACTCGCGATCACACCACCCGCCTGCATCACGGTCTTGCACGCGCGAAATCCACACTGGCGATTTTCGTAGTTGATAAGCGGCAGGATGCGCTGATATTCAGCCCTGGCCTCGTCACGCCGCCCTTCTCGATGATGTGCCACCACCTCGCTGATCAGCTCAGGCAACAAGGCACTGCACATCGTGCCGGTGGCGCCGGCGTCCAGGTCCGCCATCAACGTGATGGACTCCTCGCCATCAAAAGGACCGTCGATATGCTGGCCGGCAGCGTCGATGAGCGCGCGCAGTTTGGCCGCCGTCTGTGGCATTTCCACTTTCAGATAACTGACCTGCGGGATCTCGCTGGCCATGCGCGCAAGAAACTCCACCGACATCTGCACACCCGCCAACGGCGCGTCCTGCACCATCAACGGGATATCGACGGCGTCGGCAATGGCGCGGTAATGCTCGAAGATGCGTTGCTCGTCTGCTTTGATCAGTGCGCCGTGGTAAGGCGGCATCAACATCAGCATCCTGGCGCCAGCCTTGGCCGCGCGCACCGATCGCTCCACTGCTAGGCGCGTGGAGAAGTGCGAACACGTGACGATGACTGGCACGCGGCCGGCCACGTGTTCCATGCACAAGTCCAACAATGTTTCCCGCTCCACATCCGATAGGGCGAACTGCTCGGAAAAATTGGCGAGAATACAGATCCCATCGACCCCCTGTTCGATCATGCAGTCGAGTACTCGACGCTGTCCGTCCAGGTCCAGGTCGCCATTGTCCGCAAACGGCGTTGGCGCGATGGGAAAAACGCCGGTGTAGGGCATGGTCGTCATGGGCGTCTCCTCCGAGTTAAGGGTCGCGCTGACGGCAACTCTCGAGACTAAGCATACACGGTTGAAATACGCTTTTCGGAACCCCAGTCTTTGAGGCGCGTCTCAGGACACTGAAGCAAGCAAAAGGATCGTTTGATGAACGACTCACGCCCGGCGGAAAGCGCCAGCCAAGCGTTGATGAACGAGTTGAAAAATGAATTGGCCAAGGTGCTGGTCGGCCAGGAGGCGATGGTCAATCGGTTGCTCGTCGGGCTACTGAGTGGCGGCCATATCTTGTTGGAAGGCATGCCGGGACTGGCCAAGACGCTGACCGTGCGCACGCTTGCCGAATGCGTCGCGACCGGATTCTCCCGCATACAGTTCACGCCAGACATGTTGCCAGCAGACGTTGTGGGCACCGAGGTGTTCAATCCAAAGGATGGCAGCTATAGCGTGAAACGCGGGCCGGTGTTCTCCAATCTGATCCTGGCTGATGAAATCAACCGTGCTCCGGCGAAAGTCCAGGCCGCTTTACTCGAGGTGATGCAGGAGCATCAGGTCACCATTGGGGGCGAATCCTTCGCGATGGAGCAGCCTTTCCTGGTGTTCGCCACACAGAATCCGATTGAACAGGAAGGGACATATCCACTGCCGGAGGCGCAGGTGGACCGCTTCATGATGAAGGTTGTGCTGCCTTATCCGAGTCTCGACGAGGAGCGTCGTATCCTCGACCGAATGGCCGGGAATCAGGCGTTGCCCTCCGTCAACGCCGTCGCCTCTCCGGCAGATGTGGCGCAGGCACGCGAGAGTGTCAATTCGGTATTTGCCGACCAGAAAGTGCGCGACTACATCGTTGACGTCGTGCGCGCGACGCGCCCGGGCGCTTTGCCTGGTGTCGAAGGGTTGATCGAGACTGGCGCCAGCCCAAGGGCAGGCATCTGGCTGATGCACGGCGCAAGAGCACACGCGTTCCTGAGCGGGCGCGACTATGTGACGCCACACGACGCCAAAACCCTCGCGCCAGACGTGTTACGTCATCGTATCAGCTTGAGTTATGAAGCTGAGGCGGAGGCGCTAACCGCCGATGACGTAGTACAGCGGATTTTGGACAACGTACTGGTGCCTTGAGCGCCGCTTTTTCCATCACAGTTCGCTGACCTAACGCTTACCTGTCGCCAGCCACCGTCATGCTCGCCGCAGATCTCATCAAACGCGTCAGAGAGATCCAGATCCGCACCGGCCGTCACGTTGCGGACGTGCTGGCAGGTGAATACAGCTCCGTCTTCAAAGGCGCGGGGATGGAGTTCGACGAGGTACGTCAGTACTTACCTGGCGACGACGTGCGGACAATCGACTGGAACGTCACGGCACGTGCGGGCGCACCGCATATCAAGCGGTACGTCGAAGAGCGGCAGCTTTCGTTGATGTTGATGGCGGATATCTCGGCCTCGCAAGACTATGGCTCGGCGTCACGCTCCAAACGCGAGGCTGCAGCCGAGCTCTGCGCACTACTCGCGTTCTCGGCGACGCAGAACGACGACAAAACCGGACTCATCTTGTTTCACGGCGAGGTGGAGCAATACGTGCCTCCGCGCAAAGGTACGAAGCACGCGTTGCGCGTTGTCCGTGAGGTTCTTGCCGCGGGTGAGCAGATACAGCGAGAGTCCGCGGGCCGAGTGCCATGGTGGCGCACGTTCCTGCCAGAGCTTCGCCGTCCGTGGCACCAACAGGCAAAGGCACCACGCGAGTCGACCAATATCGCCGGCGCCATGGAGTTCTTCGCCAGCGTGACCAAGCGCCGGAGCGTCTGCTTTGTTGTGTCCGATTTTCTGGATGCCAACTTTGAACGGGCGCTGTCCATGGCCAACAGGCGCCACGATGTAGTCGCCGTATTGCTGACGGACCCTGCGGAGATCCACATCCCGAACGTTGGGCTGGTCACGATGCGTGACGCCGAATCGGGCAACGTGTCCTTGGTGGACACGGGCTCACGCCAGTTCCGCGATACGCTCGCCAGAGAGGCAAACGAGCGTATCGCTTATCTGTCCGAACGACTGGCCAGGCGCGGCATCGACTTTATCCATGTTGATGTTTCGAAGCCGGTTATCGATCCGCTGGTGAAGTTTTTTCGTATGCGCGAGCGCCGGCACCGCAGATGATGCGCTGGACACACAAACCTGATGCGGTGTCGCGCATGTTCGCGATGCTAATGTTCATGGCAATCGCGTCGGCGAGCCGCGCGGACGCGCTGCCGCCAACCAGCAAGACGCAGCGCGGCCCGGTCATGGCAGAGCTGACGATTGAACCCACGGACGTACAAGTTGGCGCGGCCGTGGAACTGCGACTGCGCGTATCGGCGCCGGACGGCGTTGAAGTGTTGATGCCGGAATTTGGTGAATTCCTCGGACAGTATTCAATTCTGGATTTTGCGCCGAACACAACCGTGGCTGCTGATGGGGAAACCACATATACGCAACGTTACGAGCTGCAGGTGCTGCGCTCGGGTCGACAGCGACTGGCACCTATCCTTATCGAGTTTGTTGACCGGAGAAACGCCAGCGGCGATCCCGAAACGGTGTTTGAACTGCTGACCGACGCCGTCGGCTTTACGGTCCGCGCCATATCAGCCGAGGCGCTGGATACCCCGCTCGCGCCGCCACTGACGGCGTTGCCGCCACGCAGCTTCCCGGAACGCGAACCCGTGTTGACGGGCGTTATCGTTACGTTAGTGCTGTTACTGGTCGCTGGCGTCTTGCTGTGGGCCTGGCGACGCCGCGCCGCGATTGTGGCCGTCGAGGCCGCGCACGACGTCGCGCTGGCTCGCTTACACAACCTACGTGCGCAGCCACGTCAGAACCATGATGATGTGGACGCGTTCTATGTGGAGCTCTCGTCGCTGGTGCGCGACTACGTGGAAGCACGCTTCGGGTTACACGCGCCAGAGCTGACGACCGAGGAGTTCTTGATCGCTGCGCGCGATGCAGACCAACTGGCGCCGCTGGACCGCGAGTTTCTTGGTGACCTGTTGACTGAGTCCGACCAGGTAAAGTTCGCCGGATTTGTGCCCGAGGAGGCGAAGGTCAACAACACGCTCGATGCAGTCGCACAGTTCCTCGCGCGCACGGGCGATGCGTCACAAACCTCGGACTCACCGTCAGTTGCGACTCGCATTGACGCCAAAACAAACACCGAGACTGCGGCGCAACATGCTTGAGCTCTGGGCTACTTTCGAATTCAAAGACCCGGTATTCCTGTGGACGCTGCTACTCGCGCCGCTGATGTTCTGGCTGGCGAGCCGCACGACAGGCGCCATCGGATACTCAAGCACCGCCCTCGCCGGCGTGGTCACGCCCTCGTGGCGCGTCAGGCTGCGATGGTTACCCGCCGCGCTGCTGAGCATCGCAGTCGCACTGCTGGCGCTGGCGCTGGCGGGCCCGCGCACCGGCGATGCTTCCACCCGTGTTCAAAGAGAAGGCATCGCGATCATGCTCGTGGTCGACCGTTCCGGCTCGATGGATGCACGTGACTTTGTTGAAGGTGACTACAGCATCAATCGACTGGACGCTGTCAAACGCGTATTGCGGACGTTTGTGTTGGGTGGCGATGACACGCCCGGACGCTCGGATGACCTCATTGGCGTTATTGCATTCGGAACCTACGCCGACAGCGTCAGCCCGCTGACGTTGGACCACGCCAACCTCATCAGCATTGTCGAGCAGCTGCAGGTTGCGGTGACACAAAACGAAGCGGCTACGGCCATCGGCGAGGGACTCGGATTGGCCATCGAGCGGCTACGTGAGCACCCCGCGAAAAGCAAGGTGGTTGTGCTACTGACTGATGGCGTCAACAACGCCGGCGACTTGCAGCCACAACAGGCTGCGGAGTTGGCGCGCGAGCGCGGCATCAAGGTGTACACCGTTGGCGCCGGTACAACGGGCATCGCACCGGTTCCACGCATGGGCAGCGATGGTCGAATGCGATTGTCCGCCATGCAGGTAGAGATTGATGAAGAGACGCTGAAGGACATCAGCAAACGTACCGGCGGCGAATACTTTCATGCGCGTAACACCGATGCATTGCAATCTGCTTATGCTCAAATCAATACGCTCGAGCGCAGCGAGATTACCGAAACCCGCTATCTGCAATATCGCGAGCACTACGTCTGGTTACTGGCGCTGGCATGCGCGTTGATGCTGCTCGCTGAACTGGCGTCGCAGACCATCTTGAGACGTTTACCGTGAGCGAGACGCTGACATTCGCAAAACTGGAATGGCTGCATCTGCTCTGGGCAATTCTTGTTGTCGCCGCCTTTCTGGCGTGGCGGGTGACGCGGCGGAGCGAGGTCCTGGACCGGTTGGTCGCGGTATCGCTACGCCAAACTCTGGTTGATGCGCCTTCCAACGCGAGCAGATTGTGGCGCATCGCATTACTGACACTGGCCGGCACGGCCATGACACTGGCACTGGCGCGACCACAGCTGGGTTATGAGGTGGTAAAGACGCATCGCGCGGGAGCCGCCATCATGATCTGCCTGGATGTATCGCGTTCGATGTTGGCCGAAGACACGGCACCCAACCGCCTGGAACGAGCCAAAGCCGAGGTCCGCGACTTGCTGCCGCTGCTGGAAGGTGACCAGGTTGGTCTTATTGCGTTTGCCGGGCGCGCGTCTGTAATGTCACCGCTGACACCAGACTTCGGATTCCTGCGCCTCGCTCTGGACGACGCCACCCCCAACAGCGTCACTCGCGGAGGCACACGTCTGGAAGAACCGATTCGGAAAGCCGTAGACGGATTTGCAGGAACCTCGGGGGTATCCAAATCCATCATTCTGATCACGGACGGCGAAGATCACGACTCTTTTGTAAAAGAAGCGGCGGCTTATGCAGCCGAACGCGGTGTTCGTATTCTCGCGATCGGCTTTGGCGATGAAGCGGGCACCCAGATTCGCATCAGAGACCAACGCACGGGCGTCGCAAACATGTTGACGGGCACGGACGGCAAGCCCGTTATCAGTCGACTGGACGGCGACTTGCTGCGCGAACTCGCGCTATCCACTGACGGAGCCTACATTCCTGCGGGCACGGGCTTGCTCGACTTGGGCACCATCTATCGCGAACACATTGCGCCACTCACACGCGCATCCCTGGACAGCGCATCACAGACGATCAGAAATGATGTCTACCAGTGGGCCATCCTGGCAGCCTTGTTTTTCCTGTTCGCAGCCGTGCTCGTGACATTGACGAGCGGACGTAGGCATCTGGACGGCGTAGCAAGATCACTGATGGTCGGGCTCGCGGGGTTGTTACTGGCCGCAGGCGAGGTCGCGCCGGCCAAAGCCCAGGCAAGTGCGCAAACAAGCGCGCAAGCTGGTGCTCAAACTGATGACCAATCCAACTCGCAAGGTCAGGCCACTGGCGCGACAGATGCACAGGACAACAGCGATGTCGCCAGCCCGACTGCGAGTCCACCCACGTTGCCGGAGACAGCGCGTGAGTCTTACAACGCCGGCGTGGAAGCCCTCGCCAATCAGAACTTCGACGAAGCCGAGCGACTGATGCAGCACGCTGTCAGCATCGCCGACACGGACGAAACCGTTCGATTTCAATCGATGTTCAACCTTGGTTGGGTCGCGGTCAGACGAGCAGAAAAACTGTTGTCCGAAAAGCCGGAGGAAGCGCTTGCGAGCTTACATGGCGCCGCCGACCGCTGGCGACGTACGCTCCAACTCCGCCCCAAGGACAAAGCGACCGAGAAGAACCTGGCGGCGGTGGTCACGCGTGCACTGGCGCTTGCCGACCAGTTGGCCACGCGATCTGAACAGTCATTACCTGAACTACTGCAGGAAGCTATCGAGGCCCAACGTCAGGTATTGGACTCACTGCGCGCGCTTGCCGCGCGCCAGTCAACGGTCGAGCAACTGTCACGCAAAGAACTCCGCCAACTAAACAGCGCTGCGCTAAATGTCGCCGATCGAGTGCACCAGTCCATCGCTCTGAACGCACGACAATTGAGGGAGGCTAACAACGCGTCTCCCAACCAGGCCACGCAACCACCAACGAGTGGCGCACCTTCTCCACCTATCAGCAGCGTCGCGCTTACGCGCATGGCGACACATTTGCAGGGCGCACAGCAGAATATCGTGCGCTCACGCGGCGCACTCAGGCGTAAACACAGCCAACACGCTTTCCGGGCCGCAAGTGTAGCGCTCAAGAACCTCCGCTCCGCGCTGGAACAAACCCGCGAGTTACGCGAAAGAGTCGAACTTGCGATTGCCGAACAGAGTGCACTCCATCAGCTGAGCGCCAGCGCTGTCAGTGCTGGCATCGGTGCGACTCCAGATCTGCCCGACTGGCTCGACTTCGATTACCTGGGAGAGAGTCAGAGGTTACTCGCGAGCGGCGCAGGCGAACTTTCCGAGGTTGACACGGACTCGCCAGCCAACGATCACCTGCGAACCGCT
>CEUN01172898.1_pt1 | contig 13565 bp, 11 predicted proteins | sample 361501 | NCBI WGS metagenome assembly CEUN01 (sample SAMEA2622801, study PRJEB7988) | marine metagenome | biome: marine biome (ENVO:00000447); feature: marine epipelagic mixed layer (ENVO:xxxxxxxxx); material: "saline water (ENVO:00002010), including plankton (ENVO:xxxxxxxx)" | depth 120 m | reverse complement strand
GGCCGCCACGTCGAGGTTAGCCTAGGCTTTTCGGAACAATTCAAGCCTCGGGTCGCCGTTGGGCTTCATCGCGGCGGCGATGTTGTTTTGCCAGACCATCGGCCTTGGCGGCTGGGTAAGCCAGAGATAGCAGGCGCTATCGTCTAGCATCTGTTGTAGATCCATTAGCATCTGGGCTCGCTTGGCGTTGTCTGTTTCACCAAGTGCTGCGAAATGCAGATCGTCAAACTCTTTACTCTCAAACCACTGCCAGTTCCAGATTCCTGCTTGACTTGATAGCAGCCATTGAGTAGTCCAGCTCAAATCAGGCGGCGCTAGCCATCGATTGAAGTTCATATCGATACCTTCCTTGCCCTTTGTAGAGACCAGAGACCAGAAGGAGCCACCTTCGTGCGATTCGATTACCAAATTAACGCCGATTTCGGCCAGGTTTGCTTGCACGATCTGGGCGCCAGTCAGAAAATCGGAATCGGCAAGAGTATCTAAAGTAACGGTGACGCCCGATGCACCAGCTGCTTCAATCAGTCTTTTAGCGCCTTCGACATCCCGCCCGGCAGGCGCCTCCTCACGATAACCCAGTAAACCCTTTGAAACTGGGCCGTGCGCACGTTCTGCCACACCAAAGTAAGCCCCATCCAGTATTGCTTCTACATCGATTGCCTTCAGGATGGCTTGCCTTACGCGGATGTCAGAAAGCCGGGGACTGGCCTGATTTAGGCCCATCCAAACATTATCAGGCGCATACTTCAGTTCTAAGCTTAGATTATCTGGGAGATTCGCCCGCAACTTAGGAACAATACTCAGGCTTACTCGAGTCCAATCTACCTGGCCCGCCTGCACAGCATTTTCAGCAGCCTTGGAGTCCGTGATTGGAAGAATTTCTACTCGTTTGAAATGTGGTTGAGGGCCTACAAAACCATCGTGTGCTTCAAGGACAAGTCGTTGCCCCGCCGTATGCTCGACAATCTTGTACGCGCCGCCCATAGCCGGCGGCTCAAGGGTGAATTTTCCGCCCTCAGCTTTTTCAACTGCAGCCTTACAAAGAATGCTTCCTGTAGCGTAAGGTAAAACGAACCACCAAAGAGGAGCGAAGGGCTCCTTTAAATGAATCGTACCTGAGTACTTGTCGTGAATCTCAACGTGGTCCAACAGTGCCCAGTTGTCACCAGTTTCGGTGGCGAGTTCTTTGTCTAAATACCGCTCAAATGAGAACTTGACGTCAGCGGTTGTCAATTCCCCGTACCCATTGGTCCACATGGAACCTGGTTTCAGCTTGAAATCAATCGTCAACGCGTCTCGTTGACTGATTGACTCAGCAGAGTACAGTTCCCACTCCCACTTCGATCCACTCTTGAAATTGATCAGTCGCGGGAAAACAGCATCCATGACCCAGAGGTCAGTTGTATTTTTCCAAAATCCTGGATCTACAGTGTCAATATCTCCCGGAGACCGGATGGTTAGGGTATCGCCGGACGCGGCGAAGGTCATTCCAGGCTTTATCGCGGAGAGCGCGACCGCTGCCGCAGAACCTCCCAAGAATTGACGCCTATTTATGCCATCTTCTAGCATAGAATCCTCCTTCCTATTTCATGATGCGATTATTGAAACTTCAACTCGTTAGGTACGCACTTGACTGCTTGTAACAGAACATATCTGGCAAAGTACACTGTGCGAGCAAAGACTTATAACATAGTGCGATACGTACCCGAAAATTTAGCCTGTTAATACTATCATTACTTTGCCGGACTAGGCAGATGGATTTAAGGACAAAGGGACCTGTTTGCAGGAGTGTTTGGACGTGAGAACGAAGAAGCAAGTTACGACCTAAATCTATGCTGCTCTACTTCCTAAAGAGAATTCTTCTGGGCGTGGTGATTGTCGTTATTGCGGTCTCGCTGCTTTACGCAATGATTCACCTGGTTCCAGGAGATCCTGTAAAAACGATTTTGGGGCCGCGAGCCAGCCCCGAAATACAGGCCCAGATACGAGAGAAGATGGGTCTCAACGATCCTTTGGCGCTACAGATCGTTAAGTTTCTTGGCAATGTGGCGACCGGCGACCTCGGTGAAGACGTCTTCAAGCGTAAATCGGTAAACACGATCGTCTTTGAACAGTTACCGCACACTATTTTTCTGGTACTTGCGGGGATTGGCTGGGCAGTATTAATTGGGATTCCTCTAGGCTGTTTCGCTGCCGTCTATCAGAATAGTTTTATGGATCGAATCGTGGGGGTTCTATCAGTAAGCTGCATCGCAATCCCAACGTTTTTGGTTGCAATCTACTCCGTACTTTTGTTCGCTGTGACTCTCAAATGGCTCCCTGCTATCGGCGCAGGTGACGGCTCGTTATCTAGCTACATTCGGCATTTAATTCTTCCCGCGTTTGCCGTAGGACTTGGATGGGTTGGGTATCTTGCACGGCTCGTAAGAGCCTCTATGCTTGAGATTATGGGTGAAGCGCATGTTCGTACAGCGCGCGCTTTTGGCCTTAAAGAGCAGACGGTTGTCTTCAAATATGTTCTTCGGCTTGCCGTTCTTCCCACCATAACATTGATTGGAATGGGTATCGGAATTCTGTTATCCAGCGCTGTCTTTGTCGAGATCGTATTTGCCCGACCGGGTATCGGTCGCCTGATCTTTGACGCGGTCACCAGCCGGAACTATCCCGTTGTAATGGGATCGGTGTTGGTGACTACAGTCTTGTTCGTTGTGAGTACAACGCTCGCGGATCTGATCAACGCGATAGTTGACCCAAGGTTGAGAACGAAAGATTGAGAGGGCTGGCTACGATGCGGGGACACCAACGGATCTGGGAAGCTTGGAATAGTTTTTTTCGTACGATCCAGCGAGTGGTCCGTGAGCCCCTAGGCGCTATGGGACTGATCTTGGTTGCCTTTGTCCTGATCAGCGCCATCGGAGCAGATTTATGGTCTACCCATGACCCTAACAAGATTAATGTTCGAGCAGCATTCGCGTCGCCTTCCTTAGAACACTTTCTGGGTACTGATCAACTCGGTCGGGATATCTTTTCTCGTGTCCTTGTAGGCGGCCAAATTGCTCTTAAGGTCTCACTCCTGTCAATTGGAGCGGCGCTGATTATTGGGTTAACACTAGGCCTGATTGCCGGTTTTGGCCCCAGATGGTTGGACAATATTCTGATGCTGTTATTCGATTCGGTTCGATCCTTCCCAACCGTGATGTTTGCGCTGGCAGTGGTAACGTTGTTTGGACCGAGTCTTATTACGGTGATGGTTGTAGTGGTCGTGACCCAGATTCCGATCTATGGACGTATGGTCAGATCTCAGACTTTAGCCTTAAAGACGAGCGAATTCATCCTAACCGAACGTGCTATGGGGGCTGGATTCTTTCGTATCATCATTCTCCATATTCTGCCTAATGTAATCGGCCCTTTACTTATTCTGGCGAGTATGGATATACCGTTTGTTATCACAATAGAAGCTGGTCTAAGTTTTCTCGGGATGGGGGTAAGACCCCCGACCCCCAGTTGGGGCACTATTTTGAACGACGGTTATTCCTACATCTACAACACACCTTGGCCAGTAATCGCGGGTGGGTTGCCGGTAGTGCTAACGACTCTCGGATTCACATTCCTTGGAGAAAGTTTGCGAGATGCGTTTGATCCAAAATTACGCAAGGATTCCTGAGTGGCTATAGAGAATATTCTTGAGATTGACGACCTTAATGTTGAGTTTTCGACTCAAAAGGGGACGCTCAGGGCGTTACGAAATCTCAATCTGAGAATTCCGCGAGGGGCAATTGTCGGTGTCGTGGGCGAAAGCGGCTGCGGTAAATCGACCTTAATCAACGCGATTATCGGCTTGCTGGCTCCTAATGCCACTATCAGTAGAGGCCGCATGGTTTTTGAAGGTGAGGACCTTCTCCATAAGTCGAAACGCAGCCTGCGGGAGATAAGAGGACAGCGTATATCTATGGTATCCCAGGACCCCATGACCGCGCTCAATCCAATCCTGTCGATCGGCGAGCAGATGATGGATATTCAATACCGGAGCGACCTGAGTAAAGACAAAAAGCGAGACCGATCTATCGAGATGTTGAAGCGGGTGGGAATACCCGACCCAGCGTTGCGGTTTAATGATTATCCCCACCAGTTCTCAGGCGGGATGCGTCAGCGAATCGCGATTGCGATGGCGCTGCAGGTTGAACCGGCTTTGCTTATTGCCGATGAGCCGACTACCGCCCTCGATGCGACGTTAGAAGTGCAGATTATTCAGCGACTGAAGGAACTACAACAGAATATAGGTTGTTCGATTTTATTTATTTCTCATCATCTGGGTGTTATTGCTGAGCTTTGCAGTTACGTTGTGGTGATGTATGGCGGCGAGATTGTAGAAACCGGTACTGTCCGAGATATTTTTCACAGAGCCTCTCATCCATACACCCAGAAGCTATTAGAGTGTGATCCAGCAAAAATTCAACGGGCAACAGACGTGCTTCCAACCATTCCGGGTGAAGTACCGGATTTAGTACAGTTGCCAAGAGGTTGTATTTTTACGGATCGTTGTGAGCAAGCAGTCGCGCCATGCCGAGAGCGTGAACCAGAGTTCAGGCATCTCACAAAAGAGCATTCCGTACGTTGTCCCTACTCAGATCAGTCGGCGAACTAATGATGCCCTTGCTCCAGGTAAAAGATGTTTCCGTTCGATTCCGAACGTTATCGACGGCAAGGGCCGCGCTGGAAAGAGTTTCCAACCCTTTTGTCGACGCAGTGAATCGAGTGTCACTTGAGATTAAACAAGGAGAGACATTCGGACTGATTGGAGAGAGCGGGTCTGGTAAGACTACACTTGCCCGTTCGATCATTGGACTGGCGCATCCACAGGAAGGAAGCATTCAGTTTGATGGCGATGAGCTAACAGGACTCTCTTCCCGGGAGTGGAAAAGGGTGAGGCGTAACATGGGAGTGATGTTCCAGGATCCTGTAGGGTCTTTAAGTCCACGGATGAGCATTTTCTCTCTGCTGACTGAACCGTTTAGGATTCACAATGAAGCAAATGTGGATTTGAAGTTGGAAGTCAGTCGAATGCTGGAGATGGTCGGTTTGAGTGATGATTTTGCAGACCGATACCCACATCAGTTGAGTGGAGGCCAGGCGAGAAGGGTAGGTGTAGCGCGAGCGCTTGCCTTAAGGCCTAGCCTGATTATTGCTGATGAGCCAACCGCAGGCCTAGACGTCTCAGTGCAAGGCGAGATTCTCAACCTTTTAAATAACCTTCAAAAAGAATTTGGATTAACAATATTGATCATTACTCACAACCTCAACATCGTGAGGCATGTCACCGACCGAACGGCCATAATGTATTTCGGCCGAATACTCGAGCAAGGTCCAACAAACGTAATATTCGAGAATCCGGCTCATCCGTATACCCTAGCCTTGTTGTCAGCTAACCCAGAGCCTAATCCCGATGCACGAATTAACCGGATCGAACTACAGGGAGAAGTGCCAAGTCTGTTGAATCGTCCGGCGGGTTGTGAGTTCCATCCCCGGTGTCCGTTCAGCGAGAAGGACTGCTCTACCGTAGCGCCCGCTAGACAGAAGAGCTCGGTAAATCACGATTTTTCATGCCATTTCCCAAGAAATACCGCTAACCGATAGAACCGAAGCCGTTCAGGGGGATTGGGGAAGATTCTTTGATGTTTCCGAAACTCTACTTCATCTACAGTCGCCGATTGCTTCGGCTGGACGCAAGAGAAATTTGACCAAACCCTGTCGGGGTAGAGACAGTTTATTTTCGAAAAAGAGAAACAGAGAGAGCGGGTAGTGGAGGCTTTTCCAGAATAGAGTCGGATATCTTTTCGGCAATCATCAAGGTGGTTGCATGAGTGTTTGCGGTCACTATTTCAGGCATGATTGATGCGTCGATCACCCTTAAGTTCTCAGTTCCATGAACACGGAGTTCGTTGTCAACAACAGCCGAATCGGAATATCCCATTGAGCAGCTACTGGTGGGGTGATATTCAGTCTCGCCGTTAATCTTCACCCAGTCTAGTATCTCTTTATCTGACTTAACGTCATCTCCAGGATCAAGCTCAACACCTCGAAATTTATCGAAAGAAGATTGTGCGAGAAGTTCCCGTGCCAACCTGAATCCTTCAACGACCACTCTGCGGTCTTCTTCTGTCTGGAGATAATTAAACAGTATCATCGGCGCGTCTTCTGGATCTGAAGTTCTCAATCGGATGCAGCCGCGACTCGTCGGCTTCATAAGATCGATATGGGTTTGATATCCGTGGCCCTCGTATGTCTTTGATCCATCATAACTCGCGGCAACAGCCATAAAACACAGCTGAAGGTTTGGAAACTCCAGTTCTGGCCGACTACAAACATAACCGGCCACGTCCAGGAGGTTAGTTGAGCAAACCCCGGAGCGGGTTAAAAGCCATTGCAATCCGGCGGCAATTCTCCCCATTCCTCGTGTCGAAGGATAATGGCTGACCGACTCCTTGCAACTAACCTGAATTCGAAGGTCAAGATGGTCTTGAAGATTTTGTCCTACACCGGGTAGATGCTGGAGTAGCGGAATACCATGCTGCTGGAGATGCTCCGCATCGCCTATCCCGGATAACATCAGTAGATGGGGTGAATTTACAGAACCGCCACAGATCAATACTTCTTTTTCGGCCAAGGCGCGAGTTAATTGCTCATTAGCCTTGTACTCGATGCCGATCGCGCATCTATCGTCGAAAATAATTCGATATGCGAGGCACCCGGTCTCGACTTGTAGGTTGTCACGGTGGATTGCGGGTTTAAGGTAGGCATCAAAAGCGCTCCAACGCCTGCCGCGGTAGGTATTTTTATCGGAAAGCCCGAATCCGTCCTGCCTGTATCCGTTACTATCCTCGCTAAATCCATGCCCCGCTTGAGAAGCGCTATCAAAAAATGCTTGGTCAAGCGGAGTGTGAATTGAGCCTGGACTAACGTGAAGCGGTCCATCATGTCCTCGATAATCGTCGCTACCACGCTGGTAGCATTCGAGCCTTTTGAAATAAGGAAGACAATGCGCGTAGTCCCAATTATCTAATCCGTTTGATGCCCAGTTATCAAAGTCATTGGGGTTTCCGCGAACAAACTGCATCCCGTTTATGCTGGAAGACCCTCCTAACGCTCGGCCTCTTGGGCAATTCATGCGACGGTCACCCATGAAAGGTTCAGGCTCGGTATGAAAGCACCAATTAAAGCGGCAATCGTGAAGCGCGAAGTCCAGCGCAGCGGGGATTTTTGACAACAATCCCGAAATCGGTGGCCCGGCTTCTATGAGCAATACGGTTCGACTTCCTGATTCAGTAAGTCGATTTGCAAGTACACATCCAGCGGTACCTCCACCAACTATTACATAATCGAAGGTCCCCGCAGTTTTCTCCACTGTCATTGAGGATTATTGGGTGCTGCTACCGTACTCGGGGAAACGTGGCGCACTCCATACTACCTCCATGGACAAGATTTTCACCACGATAGGGGGGATCCGTCTCGTAAGATTTATCGTTATAGGTGATGTCATCCCCGATCCAATGGGTCGCCAAAGCACGCCTACGAGATGTCTTTAAACTATTCCCGGGGGCGCTGTGAAACGTACGGCTATTGAAGACTAGGCAATCACCCGGCTCCATTGCCGAAAATGCCAACTCGTACTCTCCCGGTTCTTTATCCCAGTCCGGCATTCTTGGTCGCTCCGGAAGATCAGCGTAATCCATAGTGGGATCAAAATGGACCGGGTTATAGGACTCACTCCAAAGGTGAGATCCCACAAGAAAGCGGAGCGCTGTTTGAACAGGTATGTCGTCAAGGGCAATCCATAGATTGCAAATTTGGTTGCCCTTAATTGGCCAATAGGCCTCATCGTAATGCCAAGGTGTTTTGTTGCTTGTCCCAGGCTCTTTTACCAGCATGAAGTCAAAATAAAATATTAAACTTTCTGACTGCATAATCGTGGCAGCAACCTCTGAAACATTTGAATCAAAAATGAACTTTCGGAAGTTGTCAATTCGTTGCCACATAAAAGTATCGTAAAAGAAGAAGCCTGGCTCACCTGGTGTCGCAATGTTGAATGCGGTGTTCCGCTGGTATCCGTCTTTGATCGCGATTTCCATCCCCTCGGCGAGAAGTTCGATCCATGTATCGTTAAATGCGTGGCGCAATGAAACAACACCGTCACGCTCATATGCCGCGACAGCATCTGGGGCTAGTCCGCGAATCGGGTCCAATTCGTAGCTAGGGAGTTCGACAAGATTATTATTATTCATATCAATTAACCAGAATAAGCATCTATCGGAGTTTTGGAAAGACCTGACCTGCAGGGTGGTCGCCATGCCGCAGCGCCGGATCAATGTCGGGGGAATCGATGAAGCCCTCTCGTGCATCGTAGGTGACATCGTCACCAGCCATGTTGAAGGCCGTAGAGTGTCTGCGTGTACTTAACGTATTTCCTGGTCCAGCGTGAATCGTCCGCTGATAAAAGACCAGAGCATCTCCGGGATTAACCTCCCAGAAAATGGTCGGGAAACGGGATTCCAATTCCTCCTGCGACGGCATAGGTACCTGATCAGGCATCGACTGCTGATACTCGACGCCTGGGATGAACGTAGGCCCCACGGATAGTGGATCTTCGCGAGCATGCGAGCCTTGTTTAAATTTTAGCGTCGTCTCTGCCGGCATATAGTCAAATGCAATATTCATATTGATCACATTCAACCCAACAAATCTTGAGTAGGAAGCATCTTCATGCCAAGGGGTGACTTTGGAATCTGTTCCCGGATCTTTTACAAAAGTATTCGTGTAGTAGAGCGTAACAGAACTCGAACGCATGAGTTGTGCGGCAACATCAGGAATGTGACTGTCAAATGTCACCGCACGTATGACAGGATGGCGGCGCCACAAGTTAAACTCGTAATAGAAGATGCCGCCATCGTCTGGACCGCTGACAAAACGTGCATGTTCACTTGGGTTCTCAACCGCACCGGTAGCCTCCGCACGAAGCGCCTCGACAGTTTTTGGGTCAAGAACGTTTCTCAGACAAACAACACCATCTCTTTGCATTTGCTCAATTGCTTTTTCTGGCACGGAGAAGTCTGATCCAAGCGAATGAGAGGGCGCTTGGTTACCCTCGACGGTTTCCGGAGTCGGTATGCGATAAAGACTATCGTACGCGCGAGATTGAGTGGTCGAGCCAAGTTGTTTCATGATCTAGACGATGTAAACTAGTTTATGTAAGTTTATCCAACTTTATTTATCTTTGACCATGATTATGGAGTACTTTTGTGAGGGATAAAACCGTGCTGATCACCGGCGCTACGTCAGGAATCGGCCAAACAAGCGCGGAACTTTTCGCTTTAGAAGGCGCTACCGTTGTTGCGGTCGGTCGAAATACTTCAAGGGGTCAGGCATTGGTCGAGCGATTGGAGGGCTCCGGGCACTCGTTCGTCCCGGCGGACCTCAGCGACAAAAACGAAGCACAGTCGCTGGTTGATAAGGTGACGGAGGTCGCAGGTACTGTAGATATTTTGGTCAATAGTGCGGGAGTAGCATTACACGCTACTGTGCCGGAGACTGATGATCAGATTTGGGAAAACATAATGGCGGTAAATCTCAACGCGATCTTTTATCTTTGTCGCGCGCTTATACCAAAGATGATCATTAAAGGCGGCGGGATAATTGTGAACGTGGCGTCAACCTGGGGTTTGGCAGGGGCGGAAAAGTCAGCTGCATACTGTGCGTCCAAAGGGGCGCTCATTCAACTAACACGATCAATGGCAATTGATCACGCCAAGGATAATGTTCGAATCAACGCTGTTTGCCCAGGCGCTGTTGATAGTCCAATGCTCGCAGCAGAATCCGCAGTGTTTGGACTGTCGGTTTCTGATGGCAAGGCTCTGTGGGCTTCTGATGCGGCTAATAATAAGTTGGCCATGACCGAGGATATTGCCAATGCAATATTATTTCTTGCCTCAGAGAATGCTAGTCATATTCATGGCATCTCGCTGCCGGTAGATGGAGGCTCAATCGCCTAAACATTCAAATTTCTGGTCGTTGGGCGGACCATGGTCGAAAGGTTTCAACTGCCGCGCCAACATTGAAGACGGTCACATCATCGTAAGGCCTGCCGACGATTTGAATACCGACTGGTAATCCGCGCTCCGTCATACCTGCGGGGACACTAAGCACCGGACATCGATTGAACATGTTAAATAGGGCAGTCATAGCGGTATCGGTGTCCGTCAATTCTTTTCCATTTACCAAGAGCGTGTCTTTTTGCCAGTGCTCAGCAGGGATTTCAGGGCAAGAAACTCCGGGGGTGATCAAAACATCATACTCCTGAAAGAGAGGCCCCATGTGTTTGGACCACACATTCCCCGCCACTTGTAGAGCACTCCGGTAGTCATCCGGAGTAACCGCTGATGCCGTTTCGTATAGTTGCGGCACATAGTCACTTAATAGCTCGGGACACTTTGCCAAGGCCTGACGAATCACATTCTCAAACAAAAACTCCTCACTGGCGTGAGCGAGCTTTATTGCCTCCGAGGCCCAGTCGATATGGATTTCGCTAATCTGTGCTCCGGCCTGATTTAACGCATCTAGGGTATTTTTTGTTTCCCGGTGCACATCATCATCCACCTCGTAGTAGCCTAAATCCATCGAGAAGGCAATCTTTAGTCCACGTATATCCTGGTAAGAGGTGGGAAGCGTGACGCCCTCAGAAACACTGTTGTGGTCCAGCGGGTGTAGACCGGACATGACATTCTGCATAAGCGCTGCATCGAAAACGGAGCGCGTCATCGGCCCTACGTTGACATAAGGGTCAAAAGAGGAATATTGATCAAGCGGATTTCGACCGTAGGGGGACTTAAAGCCAACTACGCCGCATTGGGCAGCTGGTTGACGTATTGAACCTGTGGAGTCGCTCCCTGTTGCAATGGTCGTTGCTCCTGCAGCGAGGGCTGCAGCAGACCCACCGGAGGAGCCGCCAGGAGTGATATCGAGCCGCCACGGATTCCGGGTGACCCCCCACATTTTCGAATGACAAGTGAAAAGCCAGCAGAATTCAGGACACGTTGAGCGTGCGAAGAAATTCGCACCTGCTTTGAGCAATCGATCTATAGAGGGGTCAGTGTAATGATCAATATTTTGAGCGTTCTTCAAAGAGCCTACGGTGGCGCGAATCCCTTTAATAGGCGAACTGTCCTTTATCAGTAGGGGTACACCTTCTAACGATCCTGCTGTGCCTGCACGATAACATTCTTCCGATTTTTTGGCACGATGCCTGGCTTCATCAAAGTACTTGTCCGCAAATGGATTAACGCTGCTTTCAATCGCCTCTGCACGCTCAATAATGACATCCAAGAGATCTACAGGGGAAAGCTCTCCTGAACGAAATAGCACAAGGACTTCGTTTGCAGAGAGAAAGGCCAGTTCTTGTTTAGACATTGATCTTCAATCCTATAATCGGTAACCGGTCTACGGACACTAAGAGATAGATAACATTCTACTCGCGATTAAATTGATGTAAGTTCTGTAGGTTGGTGCAATGTCGTACATGAATTATCGATATGAACCGAGGTCAAGTCATATGCCTGAATCCCACAAAAAACAAAAGTCATCTGTCTACACAATTCCCAACCCGGACTTGGTTGTCGTTGAAGACGATAAGCCAAATTGGAATCTGCCGGAGAATAGGCGCTGTGCGTTCCATCATTTCGAAAAAATTATGCGGTACAGCATCGGGATCCGGGCCCCTCTGGTTTTGCCCCTCACCAGAAGGATTGATCGCCGTATTGGGGATATGCCGGAGGTCCGGAGACTCACCGGGACAACTTTCTTCTCAGCTATGGTTGTCGTAAGAGGCTCGCATCTGTTGTTCGAGACGTATGCATCAGACTTTTCGCCAGAGCAATGCCATAGCATGCAGTCGATAACCAAATCTGTGATGAATTTAATATTTGGCAGATTAGTGGAAGATGGATTGGTCGACCTGACCCAAAAGGTTAAGCAGTACATTCCAGAAATTGGGTCAGGCTATGCAGAGGCAACGGTCCAGCAGGTTCTAGACATGGATGTCGTAAACAATTTTGACGAAAATTACGATGCCTCGTATGAGTTTAATCCGGAGAATGGGGCACCTGTAGGTTACAACCGTGAGGAAATAGCGTTGGGTTGGCGATTACCTCCGGAAGGTGAGGAGGAGTTCGGAAGTCGAGAGTTTGCAGCATCTCTCGTCAGCAATGACATTACCAATCCGACCGGATATACGGAGTACCGTTCGCCGAATACCGATGTCCTAGGGTGGATCGCTGAAAAAGCGACGGGCCGTGCTCCGATAGCACTGCTCACTGAGGTGATCGAAGCAGCCGGAATCGAGGGCACTTATCACATCGGATTAGATGCCGATGGGATTCCACAGTTTGCCGGCGGAGGCTGCATGACTGCACGAGATATGGCGAGATATGGATTGCTGTTTGCCCGTGGTGGTCGGGGCGTAAATGGAAACAATGTGGGAAGCGCAAGATTTATTGAGGAAACACGTAGTGGTCGCGGGACTAAAGGCCTCGGAAACCGCTACTATCGATACAGCAATGCGACTTTCACGAACGGGAGATGGCTAGGTCATGGAGGGTATGGTGGGCAGTTTATGCTTGCGGACCCAGATACTGGAACGGCAGTTAGTTTTTTCAGCGTCCTTGAAGACCAACATGCATTTACTGACGACTACCTCCCCGAGGTTACCCGGTGCTTCGAAGAAATAATCGACCTTCACATTGAAACTTAGCGGTTCTGGTTTCCCGGTGTTTTCGCAAGAGAGAGGGCGAGCATTCAGCTCCGTTAACGCTGTTTAATTGGGATAAGTGCTGTTGAGCACATTTGTGGCCCCACTATTCGGACTCAATAAACCCTTCCGCCACCATCACGCAGCTGCCGGCGACCCAGCTCCCAGTCACTGAGCCGTTTTCTTTTGTCGCCCGGATCCGAAGCTGGCTGGGTCGCCCCATCTCGAGCCCTTGAAGCACCTGCCAGGAAAAATCTCCACTGGATAATTCGGAGTAGTGTGCCAATAGTGCCGCGAGGGCGCAGTTGGCGCTGCCTGTGGCGGGATCCTCCATGATGCCGTCAAGCGGTGCAAACATGCGCGCCTGAATATCCACCCGGTGAGTATTCTGGGTGTAGACGAATATATAAGGCGGACTGCCTTGGTTAAGGAGATTATTGAAACTCTCGAGGTTGACCTGAATATCGGCGAGTGCTGGCGTATCCTGGAGTTCGACAATGAGAAAGGGAAGACCCACTGAGGCTGATGAGGGAGGATGGTGCTTCTCGATGATCTGATCCAAATTCAACGACAGCGCGTCTGCGATCGTTGATGCTGCCTTGAATGGACGGGCCGTCAAAGACTCCGGAGCTTTAAGCTCAAATTGCCGCTGGCCGCTTGGGTTTTTCGATATTTCAATGCGTACGAGACCTGCCTTTTCTTCAAAACAGATCGATTCGGGGATATCGCCGCCGAGTTCGCCGGTCTCGGTCAGCACGAATGCAGTGCCTAT
>CEUN01434647.1_pt1 | contig 13579 bp, 13 predicted proteins | sample 361501 | NCBI WGS metagenome assembly CEUN01 (sample SAMEA2622801, study PRJEB7988) | marine metagenome | biome: marine biome (ENVO:00000447); feature: marine epipelagic mixed layer (ENVO:xxxxxxxxx); material: "saline water (ENVO:00002010), including plankton (ENVO:xxxxxxxx)" | depth 120 m | reverse complement strand
TTCATCTTATAATAATCATAGAATGAATATTTTAACCTTTTCTATTGGATCGCAAATAAATTTAAAACAATATAAAGTAAAATTAGGATTAACAATTCAAGAAATTGGTAAAAGTTTTGGTAGTTTAAATACTAATTTTTCACCTCAAATAATTTTAAGTGGATCAAAACAACTTGCTCATTTGCCATTGCAAATTTATTTAGATGTTTCCCCAGGGCTTAAAAATGTTGAAAATATTAATCTTGGGGGAGTTTTTGATATAAATAAATTTTTTCAGATATATATTGGTTCATCCATGAATAAAATTAAACAAAATATTAATCATAATTTGTTTACAACCATTACAGGAGCTACTGGTATTGGATTTCGCTATATTCATAAATCGTTTTCCATCCATTACAGTATTTTTACTTATGGGACTGGTGCTATAATTCATGGAATAGAGTTTGGATCTAGTATATAATGTATATTTTTTTTTATTTTTTCTTAGGTTTAAATCTTATTATTGGTCAGAATAGTTATCCTATAGTTTTAATCCATGGTTTTATGGGTTGGGGTTCAGATGAAATGGGAGGATATAATTATTGGGGAGGTGAAAAAGATTTTATTTATCTTTTGGAAAAAAATGGACACACTGTATTCGAATTATCTGTTGGCCCCATTTCTAGTAACTGGGAAAGAGCCATTGAGTGTTATTATCAAATAAAAGGTGGGGCAGTTGATTATGGTCAAGCCCATTCTGAAATGTATAATATAATTCGAAAACCAAAAACAAAAACTTATAATGGATTATATCCTGAATGGAGTTCAAAAAAACCGATTCATATTGTTGCGCATAGTATGGGTGGGCAAACTGCGAGAATGTTAAATTATTTGCTTACTCAAGAATTTTATATTGATGAAGAAAATAAATTAAAAGAAGAATCCCGACTTTTGGGAGGGATTCAAAATAATATGATAAAAAGTATAACCACTATATCTACCCCTCATGATGGAACAACGCTTACAGGAATTGTTACAAAAACTATTCCATTTATACAATATTTTGTTGGTGTTGCAGGTGTTATTGGTACGCAGTTTTATGATTTTGATTTAGAACAATTTTCATTTTTAAGAAAAAAAGAGGAATCTTGGCAAAATTATCTTAAAAGGATGAGAAATCATGAGGCTTGGAAAACAAAAAATATAAGTTCATGGGACTTGGGGCTGGACGGAGCTAAGGAATTGAATAATTATTTACAAGCCTCGCCAGATATTTATTATTTTTCCTTTGTGACCTCCACAACTAGAAAAAGTAAAAATACAAAAAAACATACTCCTGTAAAGGGGACATCTATTTTGATAAAAACAAGATCTAAACTTTTGGGTTCTCTATCTGGGTATTGGTCTGATGGTACTAAAACTGATTCTTCTTGGTATGAAAATGATGGGATAGTTAATACTATTTCAATGTTTGGGCCTAGCACGGGAATTAATGGCCCCGACCCTATTGTTAAATATGAAAAATTAGATTTATTGATTCCTGGACAGTGGTATTGGATATTTTTATCAGAAATGGACCACTGGAGTGTTATTGGCCATCTAGGTGATAGTAAAAGAACATTTAGAGCTGAAAAATATTTTATTGAACATGCATCTAGGTTGAAGATGCTGCCACAATACTAAAATTATAATAATAGTTAAATTTTCTGACATTGTTTCACTTTATATTTTTATTGTAATATACAAATATGAGATGTGGTGAATTATTACACTTATTGTTTATAGATTTACAGAGTATTTTTCGATCAAAAATCATTTTTGAAGATGCATCTTTTCAGCAATTAATAGCAATTTCAATTATCCCGCTTAATGATATTTCAATGTCATCAATAGCCAAAGTATTGGGTATTGATAATAGTACAGCAACAAGACTTATTGCTGGTTTAGAAAATAAAGGATGGATTAAAAGAATAAAATTTGAGAATGATAAAAGAATAATTATGGTTTCTTTAACAAATAGGGGCTTGGGTATCCAGAATAAATTAGAAAAAAAAATAGATGATCTAGGAATTCTGGTAGAAAAACGAATTAAGCCAAGCCTAGAGCTAGAAACAAATGAGGGTCTTAGGTTATTACATTGGGAGCTTCTAAAAATTATAAAAAAAATTTAGTTGTATAATGCAACAAAAAATTGGTCAAAACATTATTTCATGGTATAAAATAAAAAGACGGGATTTACCCTTTAGAAATACAAAGAATCCATATAAAATTTGGATTTCTGAGGTAATGCTACAACAAACTCAAGTCCAAACTGTAATCCCATATTATAACAAATGGGTCAAAAAATATCCCACTATTCTATCTATCAAAGATGCGTCTGAGGATGATCTTTTAAAAATGTGGGAAGGTTTAGGGTTTTATCAAAGGTGTATCAATTTCCAAAACGCAGTAAAAATAATTATAAAAAAAAATAAAGGCAGATTCCCTAAAAAATATAATGATTTTAAATCCTTACCTGGAGTTGGAGAATATACCGCGGGAGCGGTATTCTCCATCGCATTCAATAAACCATACCCTGCAATTGATACAAATGCGATTAGGGTTACTAGTAGAATAATTGGTATAAAAAAACTCACAAAATTTAATAGGAATAGAATAAAAAATTTTTTAGATAAAATTCTTTTACTATCGTCACCCAATCAATTTAATCAAGGGCTTATGGATTTAGGGGCAGCTATATGTACTCCCAAAAATCCAAAATGTCATAAATGCCCTATTTCTAAATTTTGCAAAGCAAATTTCTATAAAAATCCCCAATTCTATCCAATGAAAATTAAAAAAAAAATCAAACCTCATTACATTGTGGTTGCTGGTATAATCTGGAGGGATGAATTCTTTTACATTCAAAAAAGAAGAAAAGATAAAATGTTAGGAGGATTATGGGAATTCCCTGGGGGTAAAGTAAAAAAGGGCGAAAATCTTTTTAAAGCATTAAAACGAGAAATAAACGAAGAGTGTGGTTTTATTCCAATTATTAAAAATAAAATAGGCTCAATTGAACATTCTTACAGTCACTTTTCTATATCTTTTCATTGTTTTCATTGCATTGAAGGAAAAAGAAAAATTAAATCTGATATTTTTTCTAAATGGATTACAATTAAAGATATAAACAACTTTACATTTCCAAAAGCAAATCACAAAATTTTCAGTATTTTAAACAATATAGGTTGGAATGTATAAAACCATAGTATCGATTATTTTATGGCCCATTTGGTATCTTTTTTTTATACCATCTTTAATTATAATTTTTGTTTTAATATATTTAATACCAAGAAAATATTTTTTTTATATTGTTAAACCTGTTTCTTGGTTATGCTGCTTTTTTGCTGGTCAGTGGTTAGTAAAAGAAAATTCACCGCCTCCCAAAGAAAATCAACCGTATCTTTACTTATTTAATCATGTGTCAATGTTTGATCAGTTTATGATTGGTGCTTATATTTCTCATTATATAACAGCCATTGGAGCAGCGGAAATTTTTAATTATCCTATATGGGGGCATGTTGTAACAAAATATGGCGGAATCCCAATAGTTCGTCAACATTTAAAACAGGCTATAGAAAGTTTATCACTTGTTGAAGAAGCTATAAAAAGTGGAATATCATTTATTATTGCACCAGAAGGAACTAGAACACTAAATGGCGAGATGGGGGAGTTCAAAAAAGGTCCCTTCCATTTAGCAAAAAACACAGGAGTCACTTTAGTCCCCATTGCTCTTTTGGGCGGACTTGAAGCGAAACCAAAAAATGATTGGCGTTTAAAACCTGGAATATTAAAAACACGATTTGGCAAACCAATTAAAAAAGAAGAATACATTCATTTAACAGTTGAAGAAATAAGTGATTTAGTTAAAAAACGTATTGAATTATTAATCCAAACAGGAGATTAAAATGAAAAAATTAAAGAAACTATTTTTGGTACATGCTTTTTTCTTATCTTTTTTACTAAGTGAATCTGTTGCCGAAAAATATGGGGATCGCATAGAATTATTAGGCATAGCATTTAAAGACCCTTTAGTGTTTTGTCAAATATTTATTGCAATATTTTTTAGTATTTGCTTTTTACAATCAGCAGTAGATAAAGTTATTGATCGCAATGGGAATTTAGAATTTTTTACAAATCATTTTTCTAAAACCTTTTTAAAACCATTTGTTCCATTAATGCTAACCTTATTAACTCTATTAGAGTTGACTGGTGGTTTAATTCTAGTCTATGGTATTTATTTTTCTTTTGTTAAAAAAACAACTTTATGGATTTTTTATGGTTTAGTCATAACAGCTGTAAATTTTATAATACTTTTTACAGGTCAACGATTAGCAAAAGATTACGTAGGGGCTGCTGATTTGGTTCCCTATTTTATGCTAAATATGCTTGGTATTATGAGTATGTACTGATTAGTTTCCCATTCTCATGTTCTTGGAAATTTATAGCAAATAATCACAATTTTATGGAAAATAAAAAAAATTCGACAACAACGGTTCTCTTAATTTTTAATATCATAATAGTGTTGATTGGTCTTCTATTAATCAATAAGAGGATTATAAATAATGATGAACAATCTCATTCTTTACAAACAAAAATTAATCAAATAGAATCTCAACTTGATGTTTTAATAGATGATTCACAAAAAGCAAAAGAACAGGTTATAGTAGCTAATGAAGATTTTATTCAATTAAGTAATTCAATGGCAGTAAATGATAAAATCCTTAAGAATTTAAATAGTGAGATTAAAGGAGCGGTGAAAGAGATTAAAGAGGTAAAAAATATGACCGAGTTACAAAATCGAAAGCTATATATATCAGAATAATTTTACCTTATATTTTTATTAATAAGGCATTTTCTCCACTTTTTTTTCTTACTATCTGCGTATTTAGTGTCCATTGGTACAAATTTTTTATTTAATTCATTGTTTTTAGACCCTATCCACTTTTTGTTGCTTAATATTTTGTATACACCAATAGCTGTCCTATCTTTTATTGAAAAATGAGATATTTCAATCGCTGTTAAATCTGATATAAATTGCAACAAAGATGATTTTGCACCTCCTCCAGAGGCTGTTAATCTTTTTGGTAAAACTATTCCCGATAATTTAAGGCGTTCAAGTATATCGTTTGTTAATAAACCGATAGATTCCATTCCCGCTCGTATAATTTCATCTTGATTATTATTTAGATCAATTAATATATCTTCAAACCCTGTCTTCCAATAAGGTGCAGATAGTCCATTGAAACCAGGGATATATATCCCACGTGTTCTAATTTTCTTAACCCTGCTATTCCATAACATTTTATCATGAGGAATAGATAAAATTCTTTCTAAATAATAAAAGAGAGCGTTACAGGCATTAATTGTGCCTTCTATCATAAAATATTTTTTCTTTTGACTTGATAATAACACACTTGATATTAATCCTGGTATATTTTTGGGGATTGTTCCTGCGTTATATTGTATACTCCCGGATGTACCATAGTTTATACCTATTGCATGATTTTTTAAACCTACTTGTCCTATGAGAGCAGCCTGTTGATCTCCTATTATAAGACTTAACGGAATTTTTGTGTCATATAGATTGCCAAAATTGTGTTTTGTTGGTACGATTAAAGGTAAACATTTGATAGGTACCTTAAATACACTCAATGCAAATGATGACCACTCACCTCTTTCGATATCATATAATAATGTTCGAGAAGCGATTGATTCATCGATTACAGCATCCCCTGTAATAGCATGTGTAATAAATGCACTAAGTGGTCCAAAGTAGACTTCATCATTTTGTATTTTGTGTCTTAAATCTTTATTATTTCTAATCATAAAAAGAAACTTTGGACCACCGAAATGTGGACTTAATGGAGTCCCTGTTATACTCCATAATTTTTTTTCGAAATTTATAAATTCCTTTTTTATTTCATGGGCCCTACTATCCTGCCAAGATAATGCAGGAGTAACAGGAACACAGGTTTTTTTATCCCAAAAAAGGAAAGTAGAGCGCTGGAATGCTATCCCTGTACTAATAATTTTCTCATTTTTAGAAAAAATCATCATTGCATTAAAAAGAGTTTTAATATCTTTGGCAATGGTTAGCGGATTGCATTCTACATGAAAAGGATATGGCCTTTTTATAATGCATTTTATTTTTTTGTTATATAATACATCACCATTTTTATTAATTAAAAATGCTTTTGTTGATGATGTTCCTTGATCTATAATTATATAATTCATTTTTATTAAATAAAGATAGAAATTACTTCCAAAACAATTTTTTAGATGCAAATTTTAATTTTAAATTTCGATGGGTTTAGAGTATTAAATATAATAAAGTATTAAAGGAGTACCGAAATGACATATATTATTTGTGAACCCTGTGTAGGGACTTGTGATACAGCCTGCGTGGAAGTTTGTCCGGTAGATTGTATTCATGGACCACACGATAAGACAGGAGCCGGTGCAGAAGCAAAGGCAGATGGATTTGTGCCTGAGGAAAATGATTCTTTATATATTGATCCTGAAGAGTGCATTGATTGCGGAGCATGTGAACCTGAGTGCCCTGTAGAGGCAATTTTTGAAGAAAGTGAAGTTCCGGAAGAATGGAATAAATATATTAAAGTTAATTATGAATGGTTTGGTAGAGAATATTCAGAATAAATTATTAATTTCAATGTAATTAGAAATCGGCTGTCTTGTAGGACAGCCGTTTTTTTTGGAAAAAAACAATGAATAAAGAGCAAATACTAGAATTGTTAAAAACAATTAAATACCCAGGTTTTAATAGGGATATTGTATCATTTGGCATGGTTCATGATGTCTTCATAGATGGCCAAAGTCTTACATTGACATTAAATATTTCATCGCAAAATGATAAAAAAAAGCAGCAAGTCGCCAATGATGTAAAAAAACATTTAAAGAATCATTTTTCTTCTGTTAAAATTAATCTAAAAGAAACGGAGACCCCCAATCAAACCCCTCAACAACCGGTCAATACATCTTTAATATTAGATAAAGTCAAACATATTATTGCTATTTCCAGCGGCAAGGGTGGTGTTGGAAAATCAACTATAGCTGCAAATATTGCTTGTGCTATGTCTAGGGAGGGTCTAAAAATAGGATTATTAGATTTAGATATATACGGACCTTCAATGCCTATCATTATGAATATCAATGAACAACCTGAGATGAGTGAAGAAAACAAACTAATTCCTTTAGAAAAATATGGAATAAAAATTATGAGTTTTGGATTTATAAGTGGCAATGACACACCCGTTATTTGGAGAGGCCCTTTAGTATCTAGAATGACCGAACAGTTTTTTCGAGATGTTGAATGGGGAGAATTAGATGTTCTTGTATTAGACCTACCACCTGGTACTGGTGATATTCAATTAACTTTAACTCAAAAATTGCGTATGACTGGGGCAATTATAGTCACCACACCTCAAGATATTGCACTAACTGATGTTCGCAAAGGCGCAGATATGTTTAAAAAAGTCAATACTCCTGTATTGGGGGTTATAGAAAATATGTCGGGATTAGATTTATCGGGCAGTGTCAAGCCATCTGGAGTTGAGCTAATAATTAATGGTGATAAAATGATTATTGATAATAATGGAGAATTCAAATTCAATATAGATTTGTTCAAAACTGGAGGAGGAGAAAAAGAAAGCGCGAGACTTGGGGTCCCTTTAATTGGAAAGATACCCATATCTCAAAGAATTATATCCTCAACTGATAATGGTAAACCTCTTACCTCTAAAAATAAAATTATCAGTGAGGCTAAAGTCTATATCAATATAACAAAAAAGATTCTATCGCTTATTTATAAATAAATTTTAAACATAAAAAAATCACTTCGTTTAACAAATAGATACATTATTTTCAATTTATCTAACTGGGTTGTATTGATAACCACCCCGAAGTAATTTCGCGTACTTTTTTATACTCCTTCAATATGCAAAATTCAAAAATAGAAGATATTCATTCAAAAACTTTACCTAAACATATTGCTATTATTATGGATGGCAATGGTCGTTGGGCTCGATTAAATAGTTTGCCCCGGATTGCTGGTCATAGAAAAGGCGTTGATTCAGTTAGAGAGATAACGCGTATTTGTGGAGAATTGGGAGTCCAATATTTAACATTATATACTTTTTCAACAGAAAATTGGAGCAGACCAGATAAAGAAGTAAAAGCGTTAATGAGGCTTTTATTGGCAACAATTAATCTAGAAGTAGAAAAACTACATAAAAAAAATGTTAGATTTCAAGTAATTGGGAATTTAGATGAAATGCCAAAAAAGACTGCGAATGGAATGAAAAAAGCAATAAAAAAAACAAAAGATAATAGTGGTTTAACTCTTTGTTGTGCTTTGAATTATGGAAGTCGCCAAGAAATATTAATGGGAATATCGAAAATTATTAAAAAAGTTGAAAACGGACAGATAACCAATCAAGATGTAGATGAAGAATTACTTTCTAATAATCTTTATACCAAGGAAATGCCAGATCCAGATTTAATTATTCGAACAAGTGGTGAAAACAGATTGAGCAATTTTTTGTTATGGCAATCTGCTTATTCAGAAATTTACATTACAGATACTTACTGGCCAGATTTTGGAGAAAAAGCTTTGTTGGAAGCCATCACCAATTATCAAAAAAGAGAACGACGTTATGGTAAACTAAGCAGACAAATATGATGAAAAAATTTATTAGAATTTTTATTGCCTTATCTATTTTATCAATCAGTTATTCTCAGATTAGCAAAGATGAAATTAAAATTGATAAAGTAAGTGTAAAAGGTAATCAAATAACCTCTGCTAACACAATTATTTTTACAGCAGGATTAAGAGAAGGCCAAAGTATTACACCATCTGATTTTCCAAGAGCGATAAAAAGATTATGGCAATTGGGATTATTTCAAGATATCCAAATACAATTTGATAAAGAAACCAAAGAAGGATTATCTATAATAATCATTGTAGAAGAAAATTATGTTTTAGGAGATATTACTTTTGAAGGAAATAAAAAGTTAAAAGATGGAAAGCTAAAAGAAAAAATCGATTTATCTACTGGTCAAAGAATAAAGCCAAATACAATAAATACTACTATAGAATTACTAAAGGAATTTTATGCTGAAAAAGGTTATTTGAATGTTGATATTGGGCATGAGCTTGTTTTGAAAAAAGACAGTCCTAATTTACAAGGAGGTGAAAATAATATAACTAGGAATCTTTCATTCAAGATAAAAGAAAATAATAAAATAAAAATAGGTAAGATTATCATAGATGGAAATAAAGCATTTTCTGATTTTCGATTGCGTTGGGAAATGAAAGAAACAAAACAACAACCATGGTATTTTTTTTGGCGATCTACTTTTGATAAAAAGAAATTTGAAGAAGATTTAAATCTTATATCTACGTTTTATAGGAATAAAGGTTACAGGGATTTTCATTTCACTAATGATACAATTCAACATTTGGACAACGGGAAAAAAATGGACATATTGCTTACCCTAGAAGAGGGTCCACAATATAAATATAGAAATTTTTCTTGGGAAGGAATGACTTTATATGATGAACAAACTTTAGAAAGAGCTTTAGGATTGAAAAAAGCTGAAAAATATAGTGATGAAGATTTTAATATGGCAGCTTTCTCTAGAGTACAGGGGCTTTATCTTGATAGAGGATATATTTATAGCAGAGTCGAGCCAAAAATTACACCTGTTGCAATAGATTCATTAGATATACATTTTGTAATTACAGAGAACCACAAGGTATATATTAATGCTATTGCTATAATGGGGAACACAAGAACTCAAGAAAATGTCATTCGACGTCAGTTAAGAGTATTTCCAGGGGATGTTTATAATCAAGAATTAATAGCCCGAAGTTACCGCGAAGTGATGATGCTTAATTTTTTTGCCAACGCAGCTCCCAATGTGGTCCCTGTATCAGAAGATAAGGTGAATCTAGAATTTGTAGTTGAAGAAAAGCCAGCAGGTCAAGCGAGTGCCAACATGGGTTATTCCCAATATTATGGGTTAACTGGTGGCGGTGGTTTATCTTTGCCTAATTTTAGAGGTAAGGGACAAAGTTTTAGTTTTAGTTATAATGAAGGTGTAAACGCGGGTGGTCAAAGCACATATATGTATCAGGGCTATGATGTGAACAGGCCCAAGACACGTAGAGCATCAATTAGTTTTACAGACCCAATGGTTAATGATACAAAAAACCTCTTAGGTGCCTCTCTTGGATATGATATGCTCGGAGGAGGATCGGCTATGTATTATTCTCCCCTTGAAACAACAAGTACCTATGGTAGCATAGTATGGGGACGTATTTTTAAATGGCCAGATGATTTTTTTAGAGGTACTTGGAGATTTATGGTTCGTAGAAGATTATATGAAGGTACTGAAGAGGATTTAAATCAATATGCTGGGGGACGAACCAAAACTGATGCTATAAGTTTTGTTCAAACTATTAGACGGGATAGTCGTGACCACCCTGAATTCCCAACTGTGGGGTCACATTTTTCAATAAATTCAACATTATCAGGTTGGGTATTAGGAGGACAGGTTAATTTTCACAAACATATAATCAATCTAGAATGGTATACACCCACGTTTTGGAAATTTGTTCTTATGAACTCTATGAAAATTGGAGTCGTTAAAGAATTACCATCGCAAGATAACTCTTCATCTTATATTCCATATTACGATCGTTTTATAATGGGAGGTAATGGAATCCCTTATGGTAATCCTCTTAGAGGCTACGATGATAATCGTGTTGGACCATTAACATATTCAGGCAATCCTATTGGTGGTAATGCTATGATAAAATTAGCAACAGAATTTCGGGTTCCTTTTGCAGAAAATCCTGTAGTTTACGGCATTATTTTTGCTGAAATGGGGAATGTTTGGTCTTCAGAGTATCTTATGGAAACATTAAGCCTCCCAAGAAATGGGCCCTTAGATTTAAAAAGATCTATGGGTGCAGGGATACGTTTTTTTATGCCTATGATAGGAATGTTGGGGTTTGATATAGGTTATGGTTTTGATAGAGTGAACCAATTGGGGGAATTAGAGCCGGCTTGGAAAACAACCCTTACCTTTGGGCAACAATTTTAATAACAAGGAGAGAAATGTGAAAATATATTCAAAAAACCTAATACTATATGCACTGTTTTTTAGTATGGCTACGGTTAGTTATGCACAACTTAAGATCGGCTATGTCCAATCAGAAAGAATTAGAACTGAATATGAAGACTTCACTGAAGCAGAATCTCAACTGCAAACAGAATATCAAAAAGTTCAAACTGAATATGAGCAAATGCTTTTACAATTAGATAGTTTAAATAAAGATTATGAGGTTAAGCGTCTTATGGCATTAGATAAAGGTGAAAGCATAAAAAAACAAATAATGCAGATGGAAAGATCAATCCAGACTTACCAGGCTGAGAAAGTTGGTCCGCAAGGGGAATTGATGAAAAAATCAGCGCAAATGGAATATGAGATACTAGGAAAGGTTAGAGAAGCTGTTAGAAAAGTAGCCATTGATAAAGGCTACGATTATATTATAGATGCTCAAATGGGTTTATTATACGTTAAGCCACAATATGATATGACAGATGAAGTTCTTCATGAATTGCGAAATTTAAAATAATTAAAATAAATTGAAATTGAGTCTGAGTGAAATTGCCGCAAAAATTAATGGCAAAGTTATAGGTAATCCTAATTTTGTAATATCAGGTGTATCAGAGATTCAAAATGCATCGCCCAACACCATTACTTTTTTAGGAAATCCAGCATATAAAAAATATTTATCTAATACAAATGCAGATGCAATTTTGGTTACAAATGCTAATATACTTAATGGTAGAAATGGAATAGTAGTCCCAGACCCTCAATTAGCTATGGCAAAGACAATTGAACTCTTTTATCCAAATAAAATAAAAAAACCATTGATTCATAAGTCTGCTATAATTGAAAAAAATGTTAAAATAGGAAAAAAGGTGCATATTGAACCTGGTTGTGTTATTAAAAAAGGGGCTGTTATTGGAGACGAATGTAGCATTGGTTCAAATAGTGTAATTGGAGAGAATACAGTCTTAGGTTTAAAATGCGAGATTTTTTCCAATGTGTCAATATATGATAATATAAAGATAGGTAATAATGTTATTGTGCATAGTGGGACCTCTATAGGTTCTGAAGGATTTGGTTATGTCCAATTTGAAAATACACATAAAAAAATTCCTCAAGTCGGCAATGTAATTATCAAAGATGATGTAGAAATTGGTTCAAACTGTGCGATTGATAGAGCTACAATAGGAAGTACTATTATTGGAAGGATGACCAAAATTGATAATTTGGTTCATATTGCACATAATGTGAAGATTGGTAAAGGTTGTCTTCTAACTGCTTGTTTTGCAATTGCTGGGAGTTCAGAAATAGGAGATTATTGTACTTTCGCAGGACAGGTAGGCGTAGCTCCACATATAAAAATTGGGGATCATTCTATTATTGCTGCTAAATCAGGGGTCACAAAATCGTTAAAGGGGAACCAGGTATATTCTGGGATGCCGGCCAGAGAAATAAAAGACCATAATAAACGGTTAGCATTAATTAATGATATTGAAAAATTGCGAGCAAAGTTAGATCAATTGATTAAATCTAAAATAGATCATTAAATTAATCTGTGGAAAGAAAACAAAGAACTATTAAAACTTCTCAATCCTGTCAAGGGATTGGTCTTCATACAGGCGTTGAAACCGTAATTACTTTTCATCCGGCTCCAGAAGATTTTGGAATCCAATTTATAAGATCTGATATCCCAGGATGTACAGAAATAAAAGCCGATATCGATCATGTTGTGGATATATCTCGTGGCACAACTATAGAGGAAAACGATGTTAGGATTCATACAGTTGAACATGCGCTTGCTGCAGTGAGTGGATTAAGATTAGATAATATATTAATTGAATTAACGGGGAAAGAAACTCCTGTTATGGATGGAAGTGCTAAGGATTTTGTGGAATGTTTACTCAAAGCAGGTATTCAAATCCAGAATAAAGAAAGAAAAGTATTAGAAATTACAAGAGCTGTTAATTATACAAATTCTTATAGAGATATTGATATACATGTAATTCCTTCTGATAGATTTAGGATAACATTTATGGTTGAATATAATCTACCTGCGATTGGAGCGCAGTACGAGGCTATTTATAATATGGAAGAAGATTTTGCTTTTGAGGTTGCACCAGCTAGGACTTTTTGTTTTTTAAGTGAAGTTGAAATGTTAAAAGAACAAGGGTTGATAAAAGGAGGGGGATTAGATAATGCCGTTGTAATAGTTGATAAAGAAATAGATTCTACAGAGATGAAAAGGTTAAAAGATCTTTTTGGAATTGAACACAATATTATTCAGGGCGCAAATGGAATTTTGAATGGTAAAGTTCTTAGATTTAAGAATGAACCTGTTCGACATAAAACTTTAGATCTTATAGGTGATTTAGCATTGCTTGGTATACCAATTAAGGGTCATGTCACAGCTGCAAGA
>CEUN01181973.1_pt1 | contig 13603 bp, 14 predicted proteins | sample 361501 | NCBI WGS metagenome assembly CEUN01 (sample SAMEA2622801, study PRJEB7988) | marine metagenome | biome: marine biome (ENVO:00000447); feature: marine epipelagic mixed layer (ENVO:xxxxxxxxx); material: "saline water (ENVO:00002010), including plankton (ENVO:xxxxxxxx)" | depth 120 m | reverse complement strand
CCGCCAGAGCGTCCTGAGCCAGAATTCGATCCATTTTTTCGGGGCGTTCTTTGGCAACGAACAATATGCCGTGCATGACGAACCCATGTCCCGGAAAAGTACAGACATAGGGATATTCTCCTTCTTTAGAAGGAGCTTTGAATTTTACCACTGCTTTTTTTCCAGGCAGGACGACGGGGGAAGAGGCAAGCACCTTGGGCGAATCGGGTACGTAATGTTTGGCTGGACCGTCGGAGCCTAGGGCAATGGCAGCTTCCACCACCTCCATGCGAGCACTGGCAGCAACCAGTACGAAATTGTGCATCATCTCGTCGACGTTATCGAAAAGCAACTCGACTTTTTCGCCCGGCTGGACGTGCAACGCGGCCGGATCGTATTTGAGCCCGGCCTTTACCTTGAGGTGAAGTTTGGCGGCAGACGAGGTGTCCAAGGCCACTAAAAAAGAAACAATCCCAAGCAAGACAGGAAAATTGAGCGTTCTTCCAATGAGCTGACGTTTTTCGATGCTCCGCATTTTCACAATTCGCGTATGATCAAGTTGCGATACCACACCTTGCCGCCATGATCCTGTAGCATCAAGCGACCTTTCTTCGTACCGAAATTCGGGCGTTTCTTGAATTTGCTGGCGGCATGCCGCTTTTTCCAGTCATCGGAATCAATCTTTATCTCAGCCACCTTTTCTCCGTTCAACCAGTGCTCTATTCTTTTGCCATGCGCTACTATGCGCGATTTGTTGAAACTGTCGGGAGGATTCAATTTTTTTTCGAGGGCTGCTCCTTTAATTGCGTATATTGAAGCGGTTGCCCCCAAGTGATCCGGGGCATATTTCAATTTTTCGTCATCGATGATTTGATACTCGGGTCCTAGGATGGATCCGGAATAATCCGTCACCCTGTATTTTACCCCGCTATTACATCCGGCGACAATTTTCCATTCGAAGAAAAACTCGAAGTTTTTGAAGCTTCTTTTGGAATAGAGGTCACCGGATTTCTCCTTGCGAACTATGCACCCACCTTCCGCAACCCAACCAGAGCCAGGTTGTCCGCCAGTCTTGTCAGACCAACCCGCCAAGGTCTTTCCGTCAAAGAGTGGCTGTAGCTGTCCTTTGCCAAAGGTCACCAAAGGCAAAAAAAGCAACAAACCACAGACACGCATGACTATCCGTCTGAAGGTCGATCCGGACTAGGCCCAGTATTAGGCTTACCTTGATTTCCTTGGTTCTCGTTGCCATCGGATTTTCCCTGACGACCACTTTTTTGCGGGCCTCGCCGACCTCTGCCTCGCCCTCGTCCACGCCCTCGCCCACCACCGCTTGGGCGACGTAATTTGTTGTCCATAATTGACACTTTCTTGGCGAGTCGACTGATCTGTCTTTGGTAATGACCGCAAACTAGTAGAACTCCAAAGGTGATTAGGGCGTATTTGCCAAATGGTACGTCTCCCCATTTCTTGTTCCAAGCCACGTATACTGCCGCCGTGCCCATGACTGCAAGAGCTACCAGCATGGCAATGTTCCAAACGGCTCTTACTCCGCCTCTCGGGCATTCGCGTCCAAGTACTTTCTTGTTGTTCATCAGAAGAAAGAAACTGAGATAAGCCACGGGTATCAGGGTGAATCCAAAGACTGACGTCGGCACAACCAGCCAAAAGGATGCTTTCGACCAGAAAAAGGGTCCCAGTACGCCTAGACCGGCAATCAAGGCACCACAGATGAACGGTGTTCCTTTGTGGGGAACACCCATCACTTCACAAACTGCGTGTCCATTGATGGTCATCAGAATAATGATGGTGGACAAGGCCATGCCGAGTACCCCGAGTCCGAAAATCCAGTGTGAAAAGAGTTTGCCGGTTAGATTCTCGAGGGAGGCGGCCAAGTTGAAAGAATCTCTTTTGACGAGCATGGCTGCCATGGAGCGATCTGCATCCGATAGGGATTCTCGCTGGATAGCCCTTTCGGTGTCGCTTAAATTCGCAAACCCTTTGAAACCAAGAGCTTTAGTTATTCTTGAGTCCACAAGTTCGTAATATCCCTTTTCCAGTTTCCCAGTTTTGTCGGCTTCCATTTCCTCCAAGGTAACAGGTTGCATATTAAACTGTGAAGCGGCTGCTATAACTACACAGGAAGTGGCTAGAAAGTAGGGGATGAGCAAAGCGGTCCATAGGTCGAATTTGGCTAACCCGCGATGATCCCGGCCCCATCTCCGTCCGAGCAAGACAAATGGCATGAAGAATGTCATGTTGATTCCCACTGCGGTGGCGGCTGCGGAGATCATGACGCTTTGCTGCATTCCAACAATCTTGTCTTTCCAGAACTCTTTGAACTCTCCGGTTGTGGCTAGGATTTCATTATACTTCTCGGAAGGTTCGGTAAGCAGGGAGAGATCGGGCACGAAACCACTCATTATTTCGCCCCAAGGCAAGGCTCCCACCATCGACATCTTGATCACTACTCCGAAAAACGCCAAGACGATCAAGCCAACCATTATCTTGAGTAGGCGGTCGAAGGCCTTGGCTCCTTGAGCACCTCTTTCATAGGCCAGTATGGCGGTGATGGCGGCTCCAAGGAGAAGGAGGCAAACGAAGGCCTTGCCCCAAGTGTTGTTTAGCGCGGGAAAGAGATTTTGAGTGGCGGCTGCGGTGCCGAGAGCGAATTGGGGCAAACACCACACGACGTTAGCTAAAATTGTGGCTATTACCCACCCCCAACCCAGGACCGGATTGATTTCCTCGTTGATCGCCTTAAAGGGGCTTTGGCCCGTGGAAAGAGTTACGTGGGAGATGGCGCTCAACATAATTACGCCGAGGATCATGGCGATGGGCTGCAACCACAACAGGCTGTATCCCGCGAGAACCCCGAGGAACAGACTGGATCCGAGGGATCCTCCGCCTAATGTGATTGCGCTTTGGAGCCAACCTGGGCCGGAGAGTTTTGTATAAGTCTTTAGTCGCGCTCCGGGGCCGGAAATTTCGGCCTCGCGCAGCATTTGACGTTCTTCTTCTAGTTTTGAACGCATGTTTCGTTGGGTTGAGAGCTAATTTACAGGGGCGAGGGGCGATCGAGCGCCAGTCACTCGCAGTTCCTGTCAGCGGGGGATTACTTCACTTCACGGTCATCTTGCCTCGCATGAGGGCAAAGTGACCGGGGAAGGTGCATAGATATTCATATTCTCCTGGTTCGGGAGCAGTGAATACCACGGTGTCTTGTTCACCAGGACCAAGCATCTTGCTGGAAACGATAATTTTTTCCTTCCCCTTTGAGGGGATGAAACCATTTTCGTGAGTGCCTCCGTTGGCCACGACTTGTGGACCAAAGCCGAAAGCGGTTTCACCTTTTTTAAGGAGCACGAAATTGTGCCCCATGGCGATCTTTGGGATCATGCCGATGTTTTTTAGGATCACCTTTACTTTGGTTCCGGCCTTCACTTCGAAGGCGGTGGTTCCGTACATCATCTTGTCATCCGATGATATGGTGACTGTTTGGTCTACCTTGTCATCCTTGCTTTCGGCATTTTTCGAAACCGAGGGGTCTTTCGCAAAGGCGAATACATTGAGGAAAATTAAGACAAGAAATCCTGCCAGTGTTTGTTTCATGTTGATTAGTTCTTGGTGTGAGAGGAATCTTCAGCGACAATTAAATAGCCTTCCTATCTGTGTTCTCGCCATTTACAAATGCAAAAGCACAAAATCTAGTATTTGGTTTTAACAAGTAGCCGACAGGCATCGGCAGTTGGAACACTCAGTTGGTCTTGCCGCCACCCATTGGGGCGTAACGGTAATAGACCTCGAGCATCAGAATCGTCATGGTAGTCCGATAGAGATCGGTGTCTCCATGGTAATGGCCGCCGTGAGGCCAGTGCCCATCGGATGCCTGGGCGCCCAAAACGATTTTCTGGAAATCCTTGTTCCACTCTTTCCAGTACTTGCGGCCCCCGCTTACTCCAGTTGCTTGGAAGCAAGCTTGAGCATGGTAGTACCATTCGTAAACGTTTACGGTTTCCCAAGTCTTGTCCAAGTTGGCGATGATCCATTCAAGACCTTTGGTGGCTTCCTCAGAAGAGGCGTTTTTCCAGATTTGAAGGCAGAGAACCCCTGTTCCCGTTAAGCTGGCTTTCCCGCCCGAACCTTCCTTGTAAGCGAACTTGCCTGTTTTGTCCTGACAACGCTTGGTATACTCGATGGCCTTGTCCATGGCTTCGTCAAGTCCATCGATGTAGAGCCCGGTCAGGGCAGCCGCCTTGAGAGCTTGGATATTCCATCCGGTGACGGACAGATCCGTATGCGCGGTAGGACCCTTGCCGTAGCCATAAGCCCATCCACCACTTTCGTTTTGTCCCTTGATGACGAACTCGGCAGCTCTTTTGGCATAGCCTTCCAATTTCTTGATTTTGGTCATCGTAAAGGCTTCGCAGAGGGCATAGGTGCGAATGGGGTGTGAATAAGAACCACGATTGCCATTCTTGATGTTAGCGTCTTCGGGCGGATTGGCATCGGATGTGAGAAACTCAATCGCTTTATGTACGGTTGCCCCGTATTTAGGCGAGTCCTGTAACTCGCAGTGCCCCAAGTAGCATAGCAAGGCCATCGCAGTTGCGGCATTCTTGTCCATCGTAGTCGGGGTTCCGTCTGCCTTCTTGTCCTTTGCTCCCCAAGAACCGTCTTCTGCTTGGTTGGCCTTTAGCCAATCCAAACCTCGAATGATGGCGTCTTCGGTATTCCGGTTGCCACCACCGGCAATGAGTCGACTGACACGAGTCTTCGGATCACAGCGAGCCTGCATCGGCTTTGGTAAGGCGAGTCCGAGGCCCTTGAGGGCGTTCTTGGCGTCACCGGTATCCCCCATGTCTCCCATTGAGGGAGCAGCGGTATCTACCACCGGGTTGATGTCCGTTACGTCGAGATCGTTCAGGTCCGGCATTGCGATGTCGGAAAGAGCCTTGGTCTTGAAGGTATTCTTAACGGAGGGAGAGGCTTTCTTTTGCCTGTTCTTCAGCTTGACGATCTTTTTCTTTTGCTGCTTTTCGCTCGGAGGAGATGCACCGGCATCGGCGAAATCGGTTCCGTCGGGCGAACCGAAGACTTCGAAAAGTACCAAGTCCCAAAGCGCCCAAAACAAAATGAGCAAAATGACCAAGCTCATCAGCATGCTGTTGAGCAATCGGTGTTCTCTCATGTAACGCCCCATCGGCGTTTCCTGAATTGGGGCACCTGCGGGCTCAAAGGGCAGGTCGTCGTAAATTTCCTCGGGCAAAGGCTCGTCGCCTTCCATGTATTCGGGTTGATACAACTCTTCTTGCGAGCCGTCTTCGGGATACTGATTTTGTTCGTCCATGATGGCTTTAAATTTTGTCTATTGGAGATGATGCCCTTCTTCTTTAAATTTCCCCTATCCGTAATGACCCCCGCAAAGCAAATTCCTTAGTTTTTATATAAAAAGCGTAAAATAAACTAAGTTCCATGGGGGTAATGCGTCAAACAGTAAAAGCTTTTGCGTCGGCATGACGAGTGTAAATTCTACCCGATCCGCATAAAGTATTTTTTTATGATTTCCACACGGTCTGAGTTGCAAGTAACGGATGGCAAATATAATTTGATTATGAATTTTGATAATTGATGACTGTTTTCGTTACTATCTTTACACGCCCTTTGCTTTTGGTTTGCTGGCTTGCAACGACTCCAGTTGTACTTGCGGAGAATACGGTTGATTCTGCGGAGCAACCAGAGGCTCCTTCCAAGGCGAAGCAATTGGCTCCCAAGATTGAAAAGGTGTCTCCTGGAGTTTTCCGGGTGGCCGAAGACATCCGTCTGGACCTGAAAAGTAGGGAAATCAGCTTTCCCGCATTCAGTAATCAGGTCGAAGGCTTGGTGGAATATGCCTTGGTGCACGAGAATGGCAAGACACACGAGAGCTTGTTTCGCACCAAGATCAACCCGCGTAACCTTCAGACCACGCTTTTGTTGGCTCGGGTGGAGGCGGCCAAGGGATTTGTCGAGAATCTCTGGAAGGAAGATCGCGAGAAGTTGGACGTTTCTTCCAGTCGTTTGGAAATCATTGTTTCCTGGAAAGGGGAGGATGGACCTCGCGAAGGTTCCCTTGAGAGCATGGCTGTGAATGCGACCACCAAGAAGACTATTGCGGCTGGATCATTTGTGTTCAATGGGTCTCGTTTCGTGGAGGATGTCTTCATGGCGGAACAAAGCGGATCCATTATCGCTGTTTATGCCGATGACACCGCTATGGTAAACAGTGGAGATCATGACTCCAACAACGATGATGTCTGGATTGTTCGCAAGGAGGCGATGCCCCCTCTCGATCACCCCGTGACCTTGACCTTGAAATTCCCCCAGAAAAAAGTAACGTCCCAGGATTGATTAACCAATGAACCAATGAGTATGACAAAATTTCCCCTTTTCTTGCTATCTGGCTTCATTCTCCTGCCATTTGCGGGTTATCCAAAGAACTTTGACGAAGGCCCCCCGATAGATCCGGCCAATCTTTCACTGCGTAATGAAGTGAAGCGTTCGGTCGAACGAGGTGTCAAGTGGCTTGCAGCCAAGCAAGAAAAAGAAGGTCGTTGGGGGGATGAGGAATATCCAGCCTTAACTGCCTTGGCGGTGCGAGCAATCTTGGGCGAACCAGCATCTGGGGACCGATTTCAGGCCCAGTTGGACAAAGGATTTGCTTTCATCTTGTCAAATGCCCGTTCGGACGGGGGCCTTTATGGTCGCGGTCTTGCTTCCTACAATACCTCCATTTGCATGATGGCTTTGCTTCAAGCCAAGGAACCCAAGTACGAACCGATCATTCGAAAAGCCCGTAATTTTCTGGTGAATCAGCAGTCAGATTTCGACAAACGCGGTGAGTCTGACAACGTTTTCGATGGCGGGATCGGGTATGGGGCTCGATGGGCCCATTCCGATTTATCCAATACACACCTTGCGATGGAGGCGCTTTTCTACTCCAAGAAAATGCTTGAGCGTAGCGAGGGAGAAGATTTCGAGCTCGATTGGGAGGCTGCCATAAACTTTGTCGGTCGATGCCAAAATCTTTCGCAAAGCAATAAGCAGGAATGGGTTAGCGAGCATCCGGATGATCGTGGCGGCTTCATCTATTTTCCGGGAAGCAGCATGGCCGGTGAACGTGAGTCCTCCAATGATGATGGTCCAAAGAAACTACGTTCCTATGGAAGCATGAGCTATGCCGGGCTACTTAGCTTCATATATGCGGAAATGAAGCCCGAAGACAAACGTGTGCAAGCGGCACGCGAATGGATCAATGCGCATTATAGCGTCAAGGAAAACCCTGGCATGGGAGAGCAAGGTCTATTTTATTATTATCATACCATGGCTAAGGCGTTGGATCTCTCGGGGATAAAGCAAGTCAAGAAACCTGATGGAACAAAAGCGGATTGGCGTCGTGACTTGGCCAAGAAACTTTTTGACATGCAGCAACCCGATGGCTCTTGGGTGAACGAAAACGGACGTTGGTGGGAGCGGGATCCCGTACTGGTTACCGCTTACGCTCTGCTGACCCTTGAGCGCATATACTACGGGCTTTGAGGGAAGCTTCAGCGAGAACTGGCTTTGAGAAGTGAATCAGACTTCAACAAAGTTTCTATTGCCCTGCTTGCTCTTCGGCATGGGTCTCGTTTCTCCTTTATTCGCTGAACAGCATACCCCAAAGCAGGCACCCGAAGAATTGAGTTCGTTTGGGGCCGTCGGTGGAGCCAACGTTTATGCCGATCTTCGCAAAGGGGATTCCAGCAAGCTGGTCCTTGAAAAACTCAAGAAAGGCAATTTTCGGGAAATTTCGATTGAAAAGCCAAAGAGCCTTATTCGTTGCGCCGTGAAACTTAACAATTTCAGTTATGAGTTGGTTTGCCATTTTGAAAATGATCGTCTTAAGCTTTGCGTATTGGAGGGTCGCAAGGGATGGCAGTTTTCTTTTTACGATGAAATTCTGGAACCTCAATGGATCAACTTGCGTCAGAGCTTGGTGAAGAAATATGGCCCTAAACGTTCCCATCGCCCTTTGCCCGCGATTGACAAAGTCCCCATGAATGATCCTGGCGGAATCATTACCGATACTTGGGATCTGGAGGATAGACTTGTGGTCATCGCAGTGCAGGCATTCGAGCTCAAGGATTGTTGCACGAACCACTTGATCGAGTACACCACATGCCTCGTTCTCGTTCAGCCCAAGTGAGGCGAGCGTATTACGGGATTTAAGGCTTCAATCGGATTAAAAGATCACTTTAGATTAGTTCGCATGGGGGTTTTCTCGAAGTTCAAGGAAGGTTTTCGAAAGAGTGCCGGTGCTATTAGGGAAGTTTTGGGCTCACTTGGTGGGGGACGTTTGGATCAAGCATCGATGGATGACTTGGAGGAGGCTCTTTACGCTAGCGATTTCGGCCTTCAGACCACCGAGCAAATACTCGAACAAATCAAGGAAGCTCACCGTCTGGATAAGAATTTACGAGGCCAAGAGGTGGCGTCCATTGCTCGTGCCCAATTAATTGACATCCTGGATGGGTCGGAAGGCCTTTTTGAAATAACCGCTCAACCCGAGGTGGTTTGTCTGGTTGGCGTCAATGGTTCTGGCAAGACAACCACCTGCGCCAAATTAGGGCATCGCCTCCAACAAGAGGGTCGCTCCGTCCTTTTGGGAGCCTGCGACACCTTTCGCGCGGCGGCGGTTGAACAACTGCGAGCTTGGTCAGATCGACTTGATCTCGAGCTTGTCGCCGGTCATCATGGTGCCGATGCGGCAGCAGTGGCCTATGATGCTTATGCGGCCGCCGAGGGCCGGCAGCGCGACGTTCTTTTGCTTGATACTGCCGGGAGACTCCATGTCAAAGGCAACCTCATGGAGGAACTGGCGAAGCTACGTCGTGTCCTTGGAAAAAGAAATCCCGAGGCACCTCATCACTCCTGGTTGGTCGTTGATGGCAGCTTGGGGTCCAACTCCCTTGAGCAAGCTCGCGTCTTCCACGAGAAGTTTGGTCTCACTGGTCTGGTCGTCACCAAACTGGATGGTTCGAGCAAAGGAGGCTCCCTGGTGGCAATCTACCGGGAGCTAAAGCTTCCCATTCACTTCGTTGGTCTTGGTGAAGAACCCGAGGATCTGTTGCCTTTTTCCGCGGATCGCTACGTTCGTTCTCTCTTCGTCGATTCGGCTGATGCCGATCCGTTGGAATGAACCTTGGAATTCCGCTGACCGCATGAATCCAAATCGCGGTTGCCTTTCCTTGTTTTATTTTACAAGATGCGAGGCTTTAGATGGTTATGGAATTAGAGGGAGAGTTATTGGAGGTTGGGCTCGGTGATCGATCCTACGAGATTGCGATTGGTCGAGGTTTGGGCAGTGTTCTGGGTGCAGTTATTCGCGATCTGCAGGGAAGCAATTGCCCTGTTGCGGCTGTTGTCGACGCTGGTTTGGCCCACTCCCAACCAAATTTCCTGAAAGAAGTTTTGGGTGATCTCCCGCAATTGGAGCTGGCAGCGGGGGAAAACACCAAGTCACTCGATTCCTTGGGTCAAATTTGGGACTTTCTAGCTAAGAATCACATGGATAGGTCTGGTCGATTGATTGTCTTGGGTGGAGGTGTAACCGGTGACGTCGGTGGTTTCGCAGCAAGTTCCTTTTTGCGGGGCATTGGCTTTCTCCAAGTTCCCACCACCTTGTTGGCGATGGTGGATAGTTCGGTGGGCGGCAAGACGGGAATCAATATATCCTTGGGCAAGAACTTGGTTGGTGCCTTTCACCAACCCTTGGGAGTCTGGGTGGATTTGGATTTGCTCACCACCCTGCCAAAAGCAGAGTTTGCCGCCGGTATGGCTGAGGTTATCAAATATGGTATGCTTGGTGATTTCTCCCTCTTCCAGTCTTTGGAGCGCGGTGATCCCTTGAGTCCTTCTTGTCCCGGGCTATCTGCCGTTGTTCGCAGTTGCTGCGAAGCCAAGGCTCGGATCGTGGCCGCAGATGAGCGGGAAACCGCAGCTAGCGGAGGTCGGGCCTTGCTCAATTTAGGACATACCTTTGCTCATGCCATAGAGAACATGGCTGGCTACGGCGATTATTTGCATGGCGAGGCCGTTTCCTTGGGTTTGGTGGCGGCCACTCGCTTATCGGAGCAACTTGGACTTTTGGAAGCGAGTTCCACCGAGCGCGTGTCAAAGCTTTTAGGGCATTATGATTTGCCGATTCAATTGCGGACTCCACTCGATGTGTCCGGTCTTCTTGCCGCAATGGGCCGTGACAAGAAGGTTCGAGGCGGCAAGCTCCGCTTTGTCGTAATGGAGGAATTGGGACGAGCCGTGACTAGGGAAGATGTTCCAACGGAGTTAGTCTTAGATGCTTGGCAGAGCGTGGGGGCTATGAGCTGAGGGGTGAGGCATGGAGGCATTGGATGAAACAATTGCTCGCGAATACTTCGAGACGCACGGTTTGCTTACGCGTCGGGTGCGAAGATCGAGAGAGGCAGGTCGCAAGAAAGGTGGTGGGGAAATTGTTCTTTCCCTTCACAATCCATTGGTTGAGGACAATGCCTCTGATCTTGGCTTCATGCTTTTTTCCACTGATTTGGCTAATATTCGTTCTGCCTTGGTAGCCGTAGTAGGGTGGGGGATGCCTGGCTTTTCGACCTCAACCTTGCGTAGTGGAGCCACCTTGATGAAATTTCTTAGGAATGAGGTGGTTGGAAAATTGGAGGGTTGGTTTGAATTGCCTCCGGGCAGAGCCGAGCAGGGAATGGGGCAAGTCTTGCGGTTGGTTTCCCTGCCCGGTTTGCCAGGGACCGAAAAACTGCGCGATCAGGTTGTTGAATTGCTGCGGACCGCTGGAGTTGACGGGGCATTCACGACCCGTGCCATGATCGAACATTTGCTTCGGCGAGCCGAAGAGAATCGAGACTATCGCGGTTCTCTTCCTCTACAGTTTCTACGCATGCTGAAGGTCTACGAGGTGGTCAAGGATCCTCAGTTGGAATTATTTGAGGAGCGTCGTCAATGATTCATGAAACGGCTATTATCGACTCTGGCGCCAGTTTGGGAGAAGGAGTTTCAATCGGTCCCTATGCAATTGTCGAAAAAGGTGTTATTTTGGGGGATGGCTGCGAATTACAAGCCCATGCCGTGGTGAAACATGGGTCCGAACTCGGCCCTGAATGTTTTGTCGGGCATTCATCAGTTATCGGGGGCGATCCGCAGATGAGTGGTTTTGATCGTTCCCTTGAGACGGGTGTCCGCATTGGAGAGCGAGTCTCCATCAGGGAAAACGTCACCGTGCATCGATCGGCTTTTGAGGGAAAGCATACCTTGGTGGGCGAAAATGCGCTGCTCATGGTTGGTTGCCACGTTGGTCACGATTGCGAGATCGGTAGCGACGTTACCATTGCCAACGCCGCCCTCTTGGCCGGCCACGTTGTCCTTGGCGATCATGTCTTCGTTGGTGGCGGGGCGGCTTTTCATCAGTTCGTTCGGGTAGGGGAAAGCGCCATGATTGGGGGACTTGCTGCAATTTCATTGGATGTCCCACCATTTCTGACCGTTGCCGAGCGAAATATGGCTTGTGGCCCTAATTTGGTTGGCCTTCGTCGTCGAGGATTTTCAGGAGAAGCCCTGACCGAGATTAAATTTCTATACAAGGTTCTTTTCATGGAAGGAGGGAACCCTCGAGCATTGGCAGCGAAAATCCACCATACTCCCGAATGCCCCAAAACTCCTGAAGGGCTTCGTTTTCTTGAGTTTTTTGCGGAGGGTGAACGTGGTTTTGTTCGAAGTCGTTCGCGAGTTAAAGACAAAGATTAATGTTTTTCTTACAGCTTGTAACTTGAAAGTTAAGAGCCATCCTTGTTTTTATCCTATCTTGAAATATAGTTTTAAATGACCACCTCTTCCAAAACCTCATTGCCAGAAGGCGTGCGAGTGGGAAACGAGAAATTGATTCTCCTCACCGAGAATGCCGGCCAAAAAGCCCTTGGTTTGATCCAGCGGGAGGATGAGGGAGACCATCTTCGCATCAAGATTAGCGGTGGCGGATGCAATGGCTTGAGTTACAAGATGAAATTTGTCGAGGAAGGCAAGAAGGGTGATATTTTGGTGGAATCTGCCGGAGTCCGCGTACTTGTGGACTCTAAAACCGCGTTGTATCTCAAGGGTACTGAACTTGATTATTCCGATGCTTTGGTCGGCGGAGGATTCAAGTTTGCTAATCCAAATGCCCAGGCGAGTTGTAGTTGCGGGGAAAGCTTCAACCTTTGAACGAGTGAAGTCAGCACAACTTATTCTAGCATTTGTTCTCACAAAGACATCGAAAAAGACTTGCTTCGGGATACAGTCCTCTATTTTTGTATCTAATTATCCCCTTTTGAAGATTATATTTATGGCATCACCAGCGATTCGAGAGCGAAAGGCCCTCTTCCCTACCGCCCTTAGCGGATTATCCTTCTAACGCATGGGCAGACGACCTTTCGGCAAACGCCGTTTTCACCGCAAGCGGAATTTCATCCGCAAGAATGAGGGGATTCGAGTCCCTGAAATTCGTGTCATCGGAGCCGATGGCAAGATGATAGGCGTGATGCCACCAGCCAAAGCCTTGAAGATTGCCAAGGAACATTTCTTGGACTTGGTGGAGGTTTCTGCTTCGGCTCGCCCACCAGTTTGTCGCATTCTAGACTTTGGCAAGTACAAGTACGAACAGAGCAAGTTAAAGAAAAACAAGGACAAGTCGAAGTCCAGCAAGGTGAAGGAGGTTAAATTTCGTGTTCGCATCGACGTGCATGACTACGAAACAAAACTCAAGCGGGCGGAACAGTTCTTGATGCACGAAAACAAGGTCAAGATTACCTTGATGTTTCGCGGTCGCGAAATGGAGCACAAAAATCTTGGCTTTGATCGGGTTAACCAAGCGGTTGAAGATCTCAAGACCATGGCAATCGCCGATTCACCTCCTAGATTGGTCGGCCGACATATAAGCGTTTTGCTGTCCCCGCTCCCCAAATCACGTCGCAATCCCAGATACAACCTTCCAAATGAAATTCCCGAGCTTGAGGAGCTCGAGGATGAGGATGGTCTTGAAGAACAAGAGGTTGAGGAGGAACTCGAGATCGAAGAAGAGGGCGACGGCGAAGAAGGGGACGATAGTGTTGAGGATAGTGACAAGGCTTCTCCAGATCAGGACTGAGGTTATTCCGCCTGTCTTTTTTTACAGGACTTTAGCAAAAGGATCAATCGATGGAGTGGAAGCATCTCGCTTTCGTTGCCTTGGGGGGAGGTTTCGGTTCAGCTTTGCGGGCCTACCTTGGTTTTTTGCTTCGGGGCGGGATTCCCTGGGGAACTTTCTTGGTTAACGTGGTTGGTTGTTTTCTCATAGGCTACCTGATGCGTGCATTAGACGAAGATCGAATCGGTCTTCGATTTTTTCTTTTAACGGGGTTTTGTGGCGGTTTTACAACCTTTTCGGCCTTTGGATCTGAAACTTTGGCGTTATTTCGTGACGGTCAATTGGGCACGGGTCTGGGAAACGTGGCCCTGACTATAGTTTGCTGTCTCGCTGCGGTAGCAGTCGGTCACGAGTTGGCCAGAGGTTGATGCCTGCCCGATCAGT
>CEUN01003377.1_pt1 | contig 13607 bp, 9 predicted proteins | sample 361501 | NCBI WGS metagenome assembly CEUN01 (sample SAMEA2622801, study PRJEB7988) | marine metagenome | biome: marine biome (ENVO:00000447); feature: marine epipelagic mixed layer (ENVO:xxxxxxxxx); material: "saline water (ENVO:00002010), including plankton (ENVO:xxxxxxxx)" | depth 120 m | reverse complement strand
GATTTCAACGGCTGCGTCAAGTTCGCCCGGGTCGGGTTGGCGGGTGATCAAGAGGGCGAAGCAACGTCGAACGGCTGCCTTTAATCCACGGTCACCACTGTCCTTATTCGCGCGCTCCGCGATGAACCGTGCCTGTTCGACAACGAAGTCGCTGTTCATCAAGTTGAGCGCCTGGAGGGGCGTGGTGGAGACAGGGCGCCTGGCGCGGACCTGTCCGCAATCGGGGAAGTCAAAGGCGGTGAAGATTTGGTCGTCCACTCGGCGCATGCGTTCCTGGTAGAGCATGCGACGCCAGGTGTGAGAACCATGGTTGTCGACGACTTCCCATTGGGCGTAGGTCTTCTTTTCGTTGTGAATACGATAGCTGCGGCCACCGATCTTCGTGTCGAGTTTTCCAGATGCCTGGAGAATGCCATCGCGGATCACTTCCGCGGAAACGCGTTGGGGCGGGTAACGCCAGAGCAGGGCTGCGCTGCCATCCTTCTTGAGTGACGCTTCATTCGGCAGGCTGGAACGGCGGAAAGCGTCGGACATCACGAGCAGACGGATCATTCCCTTCATCGACCAGGGGGCAACTTCGAGTTCGGTTGGCGTCACAAACTCGGCGGCAAGCCATTCGAGCAGTTCGGGATGCGTGGGAGGTGCGCCGGCTTTTCCAAAATCGCTGGTGGTCGGAACAATGCCCGCACCGAAGACGTGATGCCAGATGCGATTGGCCATCACCCGGGCGGTCAAGGGGTTGTCGGCACTGCCGATCCAGTTGGCAAACTCAAGCCGGCGTTTCGCGCCTTTGGCCATACCGGTCAGTTTGAGATCACCACCGAGAATTTCCGGACCAGCTGGAACGACCTCGTCGCGTGGGCTCTCGGGACTGCCGCGGTGAAAGACACGGGTCACGGCGGGCGGAATGAAGCGCCCAACGAAGCTCGGCCGCGGACCTTCCTCGGCGAGGGTAGAGATGTGATTTTGAATCTCCCTCAACATGTCTTTCCGTTCCGGATGTTTTTCGGAGAGCGACTTGTTCGCCCACCAGGTGCCGACCCAGGGTTGCCACGTGCCGTCGTTCTTGAGGATTTTCATGTCGAACTCGTAGCGCGGCAGGCTTGGCTTCCTTTCGAGGTAATCCGTGTCGTAGAAGTACTCGCGATTGGAACTCAGGCGCAGGCGATCAATCATGACGGATTCATTGAAATCGAACTGCACCCAGGGCTGTTCCTCGCCTTTCTTGGTGCGCGCGCGCCAGGCCATGGTTCCGTATTCACCGTCGTTTAAACGGTTCATCGGGTTGCGTCCGTCAATTCCACTCGCAGGATGCGCGGATACTTTTGCCGAGCTTTGGTGCGCCAGGTTTACGGCGACCTTTTCCGGTCCCAGCACTTCCAGTTCATCCAGCCCGACGTATCCGGTCTTGAACTGGATGCGAACGGCCTTGGTCTTGACCGGGTGAAAATGCATCTCGCGAAACGCGCCCCAGTTTTCCTCCCAGGCACCGAGCTTCTTCAACTTTTGACGATTCTTCGAAATCCCCTTCCATATTTCCTCTCCGCGCTTTCGCCGTGGATGATCGGGCTTGAATTCAGGATGGCGCCCGCCGAATTCGATGTCCTGGAAGACACCGGTCATCGCGTAGTAATCCTTGATGGTGATGGGGTCAAACTTGTGATTGTGGCAACGCGCACAACCGATCGTCACACCCATGATCGAAGCGCCAACCGTTTGCATGATCTCGTCCATGCGATCTGCGCGCGCCTGGCGAATCGCAGACGGTTCGCGACCGACGGTGGCTGCGGGGACGTGTGGGCCGGCCACGAGGAAACCGGTGGCATCGCCCGTGCCGAGCGAATCGCCGGCGATCTGTTCCCGCACGAATTGGTCGTAAGGCAGGTCCTCATTGAAGGCGCGAACGACATAGTCGCGATAGACCCAGGCGTTCTTGCGATAGAGGTTGGCTTCCGAACCGTTCGACTCCGCCCAGCGAATGACGTCGAGCCAGTGTTGCGCCCAGCGTTCGCCGAAGTGCGGTGAGGCGAGCAGCTCTTCGACGAGGGCCTCATACGCCTTGTCCCCGTCCTTGGCGAAGTCCGCGTCAAACTTCTTCACGCGGGCGGGCTTGGGCGGCAGACCGGTGAGGATGACGGATGCGCGGCGGATCAACGAACGGGAGTCGGCGGGACCATTCGCCTTCACACCGGCATCTCCCAGTCCTGCGGCAAGAAAGGCATCCACGGGATGCTTTGCCTGGCCGGGAACGGAGGGACGCTTGACCGGTTGGAAGGACCAGTGATCCGTGTTGATCTTCGCGACTTCATTCATCTGGCCGGGCCAATTAGCGCCCTCGGCAATCCACTTTTCGATCAGCGCGATCTGGGATTTCGTCAGGGGCTTGCCCTTGGGAGGCATGATTTCATCAGGATCCCTACCCTTGACCAGGTCGAGCAGGTGGCTCTTGGAAGGATTGCCCGGAACGATACTCGGCAAGCCGCTGTCACCGCCACGGATCAGAATCGCCCGTTGGTCCACTCGCAATTCGGACTTGGCCTTGTCCGGGCCATGACAGTCGATACAGCGGTCTTCAAGTATGGTCTTGATGTCTTTCTCGTAATCGACGGCTACGGCCGTGCTTTCGATCAGTGTGAAGGTAAGAGCAAGAACTAAGGCACAGCGTTGCATCATATCGTTGCTTCCAGTGGACGGAAATCCTAACGGACGATGCTGGAAAAACCATTCCGGATTGAACGGCGCCCTATCGAACCGCCTTAACCTTCCCCTCCCATTTCACCAAGCGTGATTTGAGTTTCTTGGCGGTCTTGGGCTGCTTGCTGAGAAGGTTTTTTTCCTCAGCTGGATCCGTGGAAAGATCGAACAGCCATTCCTCTTCCTGGCCGCCTTCGATCTTGTAGACATACTTCATCGCGTCATCGCGGATGGCACGCCAGGTACGATCGCCCCGCCGCGCGCGCCAGTAGAAGGTCCGGGCGGTATTGTCCCTTCCGTCCTGCACGTGCTTGAGAATGTCGATGCCGCTGAGCTTGCGATCCTTGCGCTTCTTCGCGCCGGCGACGCGGAGAAACGAGGCGGTAAGATCCATGAGTGTGCCGGGTTGGCGGGATACCGTTCCCGCCTTCAATCGTCCCGGCCAGCGCGCGATCACCGGAACGCGCAATCCGCCTTCCATCAACCCGCCCTTCCAACCGCTGAATGGAAGATTGCGACCGGGCTTCATGGCGCCGTGATCGCTGGCGAAAACCACCAGCGTATTCCCGCGGATGCCGGCATCGTCGATGGACTTGAGAATGCGTCCGACCGATCGATCCATGTCTTCCAGCATCTCCACGTATTTCTCGCGCGTGCCGATCATGAACGTTTCCTTGGGATGCATCTTGCCGGTGTCGTCCTTCGGCCCCTGAAACGGGAAGTGCGGCGTGCTGAACGGCACGTAGAGGAAGAACGGCTTTTTCGAATTGCGCTTTACGAAATCAACGGCGTCGTCCGTGATCAAGTGCGTCATGTAGCCCTTCCGCTTGATCGGCTTGCGGCCGCCGATGAAGACATCGAGTGGCGAAAGTTCCGTGTGGGTGAAGTAATCCACATTGCCACCGAGAAACCCGACGAATTCATCGAAGCCCTGATCCAGTGGGCTGAACTTGCTTTCGTAGCCGAGATGCCATTTGCCGAAGACGCCGTTGTGGTAGCCCGCCTGTTTCAACGCAGGAGCCAGGATCGCTTCGTTCGCCGGCAAACCGAGATCGCTGTTATCGGCCAGCCGAATCGCGTCGTCGTAGCGGCCGACGTTGCCGGTGCCGATGGCGCATTCGAGACCGCCGACGTATTGCGGATAGCGTCCGGTGAGGAAGGCCGTCCGTGCGGGCGTGCACTCCGCGCCATTCGAATACATCTGCGTGAAGCGGATTCCGTCCTGAGCCAGCTTGTCGAGCACGGGCGTCTTTGCATCGGGCGCACCGTAGCAACCAATGTCGCCATATCCCATGTCGTCCACGAGCATGAACACGATGTTGGGAGGCGCAGCCACCAATCCGGAGAAGTTCGAGACGGCGAGCAGCAAGAGGGAGAGGAGCAGCTTCTTCATGTGATGCGCGCAGTGTCGTGACGCGCGGGGAACTTGAACAGTTTTTTTGAGGGACCGGAATTCGGCTACGTGATTAAAAGTGGTGGCAATAGCAAGAGATGCATCAACTGAAACCGTATGTCTTCTCCCTCACCCTCAATCCCTCTTCCGCTGGGAGAGCGGCGGGGTGAGGGAGAACGCATCGAAAACCGTTTGATCTGAGTTCTCTCAAACTCGCATGCTTATAGTGTAATTCTTAGCGGCCACCACTCTTAACGCACACGGCATTCGGCGCACCGCTGAGATCGTCAGAGCGTGGAGAGGCGTTTCGTCAGGAAACGAGCGAGTGCTTCGGCGTAAGGTTGATCGGTGATCATTGGGACGAGATCAATCCGATGCCGGTGGCAACCCTTGGTCAGCTCATCTTGAAACTGATCGCGCTTCTGGAGGTAGGCATTGCGAAACGCGACCGGATCGATCTGGTGAATGTCTCCGTCGACTTCGAGGGATTCGAACTGGGTCCACTCTTTGAACGGAAACTCCAACTCATCGCGGTCCATCACCTGGAAAACAATGATTTCGTGTTTCGCATGTCGGAACTGAGCCAGCGCATTGACCAGTGCGCGAATCTCTCCGTAGCAATCCGAGATGATGATGATCAAACCGCGACGTTGAAGACGCGGCGCAATCTTGCGGAAGGCCGAACCCAGATCCGTTTCACCACCCACGACCGAATTGTGCAGTTCATCAAGAATCACTTTCAGATGGGCGATGCTGGAACGCGCGGGGATGTATCGGCGTAGTTCCGTGTCGAACGTAGCCAATCCAACCGCGTCCCGTTGCTGCATCATCAGATAGGCCAATGCGGCGGCCAGGTGAACAGCGTATTGGGCCTTGGTGAAGGTCTTCCCATATTCCATCGAACCGCTGAGATCCAACAACAAGGTGGCACGCAGGTTGGTTTCCTCATCGTATTCGCGAACGTAAAAGCGGTCGGTCTTCCCGTAGACCTTCCAATCCAAACGCCGAATTTCATCCCCCTGCACGTAGGGTCGGTGCTGCGCAAACTCCACACTGAATCCCTTGTGGGGTGACTTGTGCATGCCGGAGATGAATCCCTCCACCACGAGCCGCGCGACCATCTGAAGATTGGAGACCTTCTTCAGGTCGTCGGGCGTCAGGAAGTCAGCAACATAGGACATGGGTCAGTCCGCATCTGTGCGCGCGATCGAGATCACAAAACACTCTTCACATTCCCACGGGGCGTCTCCTCAAGAATTTTGTCGACGATTTCGTCCACCTTGATGCCTTCGGCTTCGGCATTGAAGGTAGGCAGCACGCGATGGCGCAACACGGGTTTTGCCAGTGCTTCAATATCGTCGATGGCCACATGGTAACGTCCTCGCAGAACCGCTCGAACTTTCCCTCCGAGAATCAACTGCTGGCAGGCTCGTGGTCCGGGACCCCACGCGATCCACTCACGTGCAATACCGCTGGCATCTGTATCGGCGGGACGCGATCGACGCACGAGATCCAAGACAAAGTCCGTGACGTGATCGGGCACGGGAACCTTGCGGATCATTTCCTGCGCAGCCATCACCTCGTCGCCGGCGATCACCGGATCGATGTCCGCTGAATACGCGCTGGTGGTCCGGCGAATAATTTCCCGTTCTTCTTCTTTCGACGGGTAATCCACCCGCACATGGAACATGAAACGGTCCTTCTGTGCTTCGGGCAGGGGATAGGTGCCTTCCTGTTCGACCGGGTTCTGCGTCGCGAGCACGAAGAACGGTTCGTCGAGCTGATACGTTCGTCCGCCAACCGTGATCGAATGTTCCTGCATTGCTTCGAGCAGGGCGGCCTGGGTCTTTGGCGGCGAGCGGTTGATTTCGTCCGCGAGAATCATCTGCGCGAACAGGGGACCCTTGAGGAAAGACAGGTTGCGTTGCCCGGTGGCCGGATCTTCCTGGATCACATCCGTGCCCGTGATGTCAGCAGGCATCAGGTCGGGTGTGAACTGCACGCGCCGAAACGACAGCGCGAGTGCCTCCGAGAGACTCTTTACCATGAAGGTCTTGGCCAGGCCCGGCACGCCTTCGAGGAGGCAGTGGCTTCGAGCGAAGATCGCGATCAACAACTGCTCCATGACCTCGTCCTGACCGACGATCAACTTACCGACTTCCGCGGTGATTCGCTGATAGGAGTCACAGAGTTTTTCCGCGATCTCCACATCTTGTTCGCTCGCACCGGATGGGATGGGTCGTCGCGGCTTGATCGGAGTCGGTTTATTTCTCTTCTTGGGCTTGGGCTTGACCGGCGTCGGTGGCGGTTTGGTCGGAACATCGCCGATTGTCGTCTTGGGCCGCATCGGATCCGAGGGGGGCGGATCCGGAAGCACGGCGGTCAGTGGCCGCTCAGGTTCCACCTCGGGAATGGTCTCACTGATCATCAGTTCACTCAGGGGAGGAACCAGATTGATCTTACCGCAATGAGGACACTGGATTTCACTGCTCGCGACCTCCGCATCAATGGTCAGCGTGGCTTCGCAAAGGGCACATGTGACGGTGAATTCCATTCGTGTGACGGGTTCGGTCGGAAGACTGCGTGTTTGGGGTGGAATTGGAAATCCCTTTTATGCTGTAGGAATTGAGTCATCGCCATCCAGTTGCGGTGAGAATTCCCGGATTGTGCCCGGGTCTCCTGACCCGCGCAGCCGATCGACCGAAGGTCTCCCCACAATTATAGAGACCTTCGGTCGAGGGAGTGGAGCGGTCAGGAGACGCACTCCACAACGGAGGAACACATGTGACACGTTTGTGATTGCGTAGTTTTCGAAGGAATCCGACCTACATTCCGACTTTGCAACATCGGCCGCTTCGCTAGGTTTCCCACAGCCATGAACAAACAACTCACACCTCGTCGTGACTTCCTGAAGAAATCTGCTGCCGCAACTTTCGGATTTTCCGTCCTGCCATCCTATCTTGCCACGGGCAAGCCTGCGGATGGAAAGGTGCCACCGAGCAAGCGGGTCAATCTTGGTTGCGTGGGCGTGGGCGGGCGCGCATCGGGTGTCATTCCGAGCGTGTGTGCGGGAGGCAAAGCCGCGCCGGTCGCGTTCTGTGATGTGGATTTCAACGCGCGGCGCGTGGAGAAGAATCTTGAGCGTTTTCCCGGCGTGAAGCAATACCAGGACTTCCGCGTGATGCTTGAGAAGTCCGGCAAAGACATCGATGCCGTCACGGTGGTCACGCCCGATCACACGCACTTCCCCGCAGCGATTCTGGCAATGTCCATGGGCAAGCACGTCTACGTCGAAAAGCCGTTGACGCATTCCTACGCGGAAGCGGACATGTTGATGAAGGCGGAGAAGCGGTTCGGAGTGGTGACGCAAATGGGCAACCAAGGCCACACCTCCGGAGGATCGGCGCAATTTGAAGCGCTGCTCAAGGCCGGCGCGTTGAAGAACATCGACAAGGTGGACGCGTGGAAGACGGCCGGTCTTTGGTTCATGAGAGCCGATCAACGCATCTCCAAGTACCCCCCAAAAGAAAAGAAACCGGATACGCTTGATTGGGATCTCTGGTGCGGGCCCGCGGAGATGAAACCCTTCAGCAGCAAGTATCATCCCTTCAACTGGCGGGCGTTTTATCTCTACGGCAACGGCATGCTGGGCGATTGGGGCGCGCACATCATCGACTTTGTGCACGACTTCCTGAAGCTCGGCCAACCTACTCATCTTTCGCCCCTGCTGATGGATGACGCAAACGATGTGATCTTTCCGCTCAGCTCACATCTGGTGATGCACTTTCCCGACCGTGGCAAGAACCGGCCCGCCTTGGAACTCACCTGGCGCGATGGCGCGAATTGTCATCCGACCGTTCCGGAGCAGTTCCACACCAGGCAGAAGGACGGCACCCTCAAGGCGCCCAAGATGGGCGGTGCGGGCACGGTGATTTATAGGGCGGACCGAAAGTTTGCGCTGACCCGCGCATCGCATTCCAGCAAGTCATCGATCATACCGACGGACGCTGGGGAGAAGTACAGAGACGCGTTGAACACGCCGAACCCGAAGTACAACCACTCTACTTCATTCACGGCGGCCTGCATGGGCGAAGACAAGACGCGTTCGCCGTTCAGCATTGCCGGTGATCTGACCAAGACATTGATGCTGGGTGTGATCTGTCAGTATCTGAATGAGGAACTCGATTTCGATCGCAAGAGCGAACAGTTCGTTGGCAACAAACGCGCCAACGCATTGCTCGAAGGTCCGCCTCCGCGCAAGGGCTGGGAAGAGTTCTACAGAATGTTCTGATCGTGCCGATCGAACTCAAGGGCAGAACCGCAATTGTCACCGGCGCAAGTCGTGGCATTGGCCGGGCAACGGCAATTGCACTTGCGCAGGCAGGAGTAAACCTTGGCCTGGTCGCACGTGATGAGTCAGCGCTACAACAGCTTCATGACGAAGTCGCGTCGCACGGAATCCATGTGGCCACGGCGAAGTATGATTTCAGTTCCGGCGATGGCATTGCGAATCTTGCTGAAGCACTGGTGACCGAACTGGGATCGATCGATGGACTCGTCAACAACGCCGGGACGTTCTTGGAGTGCGACCTCGCAGATTTGTCCGAAGACGAATTGAAACACGTCTTACAGGTCAACCTCGTGTCGCCGTTCATGCTGACGCGGGAACTGCTTCCTCAACTGCGCGAATCCCATGGACGCGTCATCAACGTGGTCAGCACCTCCGCGTTGCAGGGTTATGCGCAACAGTCGGCTTATTGTGCGAGCAAGGCGGGCTTGCTGGGAATGATGCGCGCGTTGGCAATCGAGGAGAAACCGAACGGGATTCGCATCAACAACCTGTGTCCGGGCGGTGTGGATACGGACTTCATCAACAACACCAAGCTGGGCGAACGATTGGCGGGTCAGGTGATGATCGCACCGGAGGACATTGGCGAGATGGTGGTCTTTCTGATGCAACAACCGGACAACATCGATGTGTCCGAGATGACGATCCGAAGGTTTACGAAGTAGCGGAAAGAGGCCCAAAGGGCCGAACCCATATTCAACCCAGACTGACCAACGGGGGGTCTGGGTGTAGGTTGTCCACGAGACGGAGGCCTGAAGGACCGATCCATAAACGAGTCACTCGACGATCGTATCGATCAGCCTTTCAGCCCTCAGCTTCTTCGCCGGTATTGAGGTCTTCCTTCTTGAGGTAGAGCGTCTGCTGGGTTTCCTCCGTGACCATCGGCGTGACCGGCATGGGTTTGCCCGTGATCTTGGCCTCGAGCAGCTTGTTCGCGAATTCCGTCTTGTCGTCCTGGCAACCCGAGCACTTCAGCTCCATCGGCATCTGCATCTTCTTGGGCTGACAATCGATCTTGAACTTCAATCCGCACTGGCAGGTGATCTTCAAGGCGATCAGCGCTTCGCCGTGCGGATTTTCATCCGTCATGATGGGGACCGTCTGGGAGACGAGCAGCGCATTCGCTGCAGCCGAGCCATTTGCATCACAGCTCGGACATTTCACCCCCTGAGGGACTTTGCCGTTTTCGAGTTCGATGTCGAAACGGTAAGGCGTGCTGCATTTGCAGATGATTTTGAATTCCATATGCCAGCGACGAGCACTACCCCACACCGGTGTTCGTCAAACAATATCGGGGACGGGAAGACAATCGGCGATTCAGAGAGTCAAATCAAAGAAATTCTCTATCAGGGAATCCCTGAGTTGGCTTCCGGACGAGGCAGCGCCATCACGCCACTTCGAACTTCTCAAAACTCTCATCGATAGAGGCCGTGCTCTGGATGCGGGCGAGTCTGGCATAAAGACCATTCTGTTCGAGTAGTTCATCGTGCGTGCCGCGTTCCAGAATCTCTCCATGCCGCAGGACAAGTATCTGATTGGCGTTGCGAATCGTTGAGAGCCGGTGTGCGATCACGAAACTTGTCCGCCCGGACATCAACCGCTCAAGCGCTTCCTGGATCAACCGTTCCGTCGCGGTATCAACTGAAGCCGTGGCTTCATCAAGAATGAGGATCGGCGCATCTTTCAACAACGCACGCGCGATGCTGACACGTTGCTTCTCACCAACGCTCAGCTTCACTCCACGTTCCCCGATTTTCGAATCATACCCATCAGGCAGACTTTCAATGAAGTGATGACAGTTGGCGGCCGTGGCTGCAGAGATGAGGTCTTGCTGCGAAGCATCGAGCCGGCCGTAGAGAATGTTTTCACGGATGGTCCCGTTGAAAAGGAACGGCTCCTGGGCGACGATCGCGATCTGATCGCGCAACACGGGAAGTGGTACATCAGAAACTTCCCGGTCATCGATGGTGATGCTTCCCGACGTCGCCTCGTAGAAGGCGGGCAACAGATTGACGAGGGTGGATTTTCCAGCGCCAGTCGGGCCCACGAGTGCCACCATCTCGCCGGGCTTCACCTTCAAATCAATTCCGCTCAATACGGTTCGCTCATCGTTGTACTGAAAGTTGACCCCCCGATAATTCACGCGTCCGGTCACACACCAGCTTTCGTCGCCTGGTTTCATCTTCGTGCCCCGCCGTTCCTCCGCACTGTCCGTGATGTCAAACACCCGTTCGCCTGCTGCACGTGCAGACTGGAGCATCTGGTTCAGGCCGTGCAGGCGCGCGACGGGTTCGTAGAAGAGGTTGAGGTAGAAGATAAAGGCCACGAGCTCACCAATCGACATTGTCTCGTTCAATACCTGCGAACCACCCACCCAGATCACCAGCGCGATGCCGATCGAATTCAGGAAGGCCATGCCCGGAGAGTAGTTGGCCCATGCGCGCATCACCTTCAAGGTGCCTTGACGAAGATTCTCGGCACGGCCGGCGAAGCGATCATCTTCGTAGTTTTCCCGACCGAATGACTTCACCTGGCGCACGCCTTGCAGGTTGTCCATCAGCAGCGCGTTCATTGCGCTGGTGGCCTCCCGCATCGTACGATATCGCTTGTGCGCAGTCAGCGTGTACCAAAGCGCACCGCCAATCAGGAACGGCAATGGGATCAATGCCACGAGGGCGAGTTTGACGTTCATCATAAATAGGATGGCCATCACACCGATGACGCTGAGGATCGCGACGCTTCCCTGTTCCGTTCCATCGATGAGAACGCGTTCGACGGAATTCACGTCTTCAATCACCCGCGTCATGAGGTCGCCCGATGATCGCTGATCAAACCAGTTTACCGGCAGGCGTTGCAGGTGCGCGTAGACGTCTTTCCGGAGGTCAAAGATGACCTTCTGTTCCAGCTCGTTGTTGATGCGGATGCGGATGCTGTTGAACAGTTCCCGGAATAGAAAGGCGGCAATCAGGATGCCCATTACCGGCAGCAACAACTCTTCCTGCTTCTTGCCGATCACGTCGTCGATCACGAACTGAGTGAGCTTCGGATACGTGAAGGCAAAACTGAGTGACAACAGGGCGCAACCAACCGTACCGAATGCCATCCATCGGTAGGGCAGCAGATACTTGCTCACTCGACACACAACTTCCCATGTCGTTCTCGGCTTTGCCTGGAACGTGGGGTCGGTATGCGCGCCAAATGCGGGGTTAGCCATGTCGGTTTTCGATTCGTCGAATTACGAAGGACGAACGGGCGGCAAAGATTTGGGCAGAAAGGGGATTTGGCAAGTGGGATTGGGGTGCAGATCACTGCCGGTTCAGCAGTTTCTCCGCAGCCTCCACGCTGTCGTCTTTCACTTCGGGCTTGGCCAATTCCTGGAAGTCACCGCGAATGTCGTCCAGCAAATCCAATTGCTTGATCGCTTCATCGCGCGCGACCTTGCCGGTGGAGGTCGCCGGATTCTTCGAATTGGGCGCGACCACTCCGCGGTCGTTGATGTATTTCATCAAAGTCTTCCGATAGTCGCCGATGAGCCGCGCGAGATCGGGTTGGGAGTTGGCATAGACGATGGCCATCTGATTGATGGTATCGATCAGCAGGGGACGATGTTCTTCAAAAGACGTCTTCGCGATCAGGTCCTGCAGTCGGAAGGATTTCGTCACCGGGGTGTCCTTCGAACTCATGCGCACGTGCACCGGTTTGGTGAAGATCTTGTGCAGGCGTTCCAGACTCTTGGCCTCGGCCCACCGCAGGTTTTTCTCGCGTGCCTTGAAACTGACCAGGCTGACGGACCACCACTTCTCGATGTCGAGCGCCGAACGGAATTGCTTCTCGAAGGCCTTGCGAAACGCGAACTGTTTGTTCAGATAACCCGGCAGCAATTCGATCGTCTGCCAAAGCCTCTTCGAGCCTCCCGGCAAGCGCAGCAACTCACGAACAAAGAGATGGGAGCTGTGCTGATAGGTTTCCCATGCCAGGCCTTCCATGAACTTCTCCATTGGAATGCTGAGTTCGGCAAAGGTGTTGGGAGTCATTAGCCGGAAATGCTGCCTGATCTCCGGCAGGCCCGCGTAGCGATCGTGGGTCATGTCCAGCCGCGTGCGATTCTCGATTACCAATGTATCGCCATGAACCGCGAACAAGTGCGCGGCGATGCCTTCCTGCAACCAGAGCGGAATCTCCACCAGGCGGCTGGAATTGTTCTGGCGGTTGGCCACCTCCAACAACAACGCGCGAATCATCGCCCGCATGAATCGTGTGCGCCTCACCTGACCGGGAACATGCACCTTGAACTTCCAGCCGTCCCCTTTCTCGGAACGGATCGTCACGTCCTCGTCCGGGTCGGCCTTGCCCTGTATGATGACGCTGATGCGGCCACGCCAAAGGTCCTCGCGGTTGAAGAGAGACAGGAACTGCGCCTTGATCCGCTCGATCGAAAGCAACACCACGGGCGGATCCATCTGCATGTAACCCTTGCGCACGGAAGAATAGGAAGGCGGTCCCCAAGGCGAACCGGGATCGTAACCAATCACCACCATTTGTTGCGATCGCCCCGTCAGCACGCGCGGTCGTTCGATCGGATCTTCAGACGCGATCGAAGTCGTGAGAGGCAGGAGCGCAAGCGCTGCGAAGACACGAATCCATCGGATGTTGTTCAATGGATTCATACAGGGATGCGACGGCGGCGAGCCGTCTACTTGGACGAGGCAGACTTGCTCTTCGATTTCTTCGAAGAACTGTCCGAGGATTTCTTTTCCGACTTTTCGGATTTCGCGGGTGGTTTGTCTTTCTTGGCGGCTTCCTTGTAACCCTCGCTGCGATAGTCGGTGGTGTAAAAGCCATCGCCCTTGAAGATCAATCCGGCGCCACCACTGATCGAACGTTGGACCTTGCCCTTGCATTTCTTCTTCGGGCATATGGTCAAGGGGTCGTCCTTCATCGACTGAACGATGTCAAAGGGCCCGCACTTCTCGCAGATGTATTCGTAGGTCGGCATAAAATAGGACAAACGGGACCTGAACTATAGGCACAGGAGAAAACGGCGCGTCAAGCAGCGGGGAGAACCAAACTTGTGCGGAATCCGTGATCTCAGCATCGAGTCTATCGCGCAGTGAATTTCTTAATCCTTGTCCTCATCTTTGTCTCAATCTCTGAGAACGAGTGAGGATTAAG
>CEUN01033602.1_pt1 | contig 13611 bp, 8 predicted proteins | sample 361501 | NCBI WGS metagenome assembly CEUN01 (sample SAMEA2622801, study PRJEB7988) | marine metagenome | biome: marine biome (ENVO:00000447); feature: marine epipelagic mixed layer (ENVO:xxxxxxxxx); material: "saline water (ENVO:00002010), including plankton (ENVO:xxxxxxxx)" | depth 120 m | reverse complement strand
TATTTGAAATCGAGACTCAGTTTAATTAATTTTGAATCACCTGTACCATCAGCACAAATTGGTCCAGGAGATATATCAATTGCAGAATCAAATGAAACCACTCATTACTCTATTGTGGATCAGTTTGGAAATGCTGTTTCTGTTACCACAACATTAAATTCAAATTTTGGGTCAAAAATAATTATTCCAAAACTTGGATTTTTTTTGAATAATGAAATGGATGATTTTTCAATAAAACCTGGTTCGCCAAATATTTATGGACTTGTTGGTGGACAAATAAATTCAATTCAACCTGAAAAAAGAATGTTGAGTTCAATGACACCCACAATAATCGAAAAAAATGGAAAACTTTCTATGGTACTAGGTAGTCCTGGTGGACCAACTATTATAACGTCTGTATTACAAACTATTCTTAATGTTTATTTATTCAATGATAGAATTATTCAAGCTGTAAATAGGCCGAGATTTCATCATTTATGGCTTCCAGATAAGATTTATTATGAAAAAAATGCAATTAATAAAGGTGACAAAGAGTCTTTAACGAATATTGGATATAACTTCAATTCAAATACCTCATCAATTGGAAGGGTTGATGCAATTTACATTGATAAAAATGGCAATATTTTTGCAGCTGCAGATCCGAGAGGTGATGATTACTCAGCTGGAGAGTAATTAAATCAATTTATTCTTATATTGAAAGATTATTTTTGATGAGCGAAATAATTTCTATTAAGGGCTGTAAGGTTCACAATCTAAAAAACATTGATTTAGATATTCCTAGAAATAAACTTGTAGTAATAACAGGAGTTTCTGGTAGTGGTAAATCCTCACTGGCATTTGACACAATCTATTCAGAGGCTCAGAGAAGATATATAGAAACATTTTCTGTTTACGCTAGACAATTTATTGGAGATTTAAAGAGACCTGATGTAGAAAAAATTGATGGATTGTCACCGGTTGTTGCAATAGAGCAAAAGACAACGTCAAAAAATCCTAGATCCACAGTTGGAACTACAACTGAAATTTATGATTTTTTAAGACTATTATATGCTAGGGTATCGGACGCTTACAGTTATTCTACAAAAAAGAAAATGATAACATATTCGGATGATGATATATTCGAATTAGTAAAAAATAAATTTAAGGGAAATAAAATTTCAATCCTCTCACCTGTCGTGAGATCAAGAAAAGGAAGTTATAAAGATCTTTTTGTCAGCATAAAAAAACAAGGTTTCAATAAGGTAAGGATCGATAATGAAATTCATGAAATACATGAGGGTTTGGAACTTGACAGGTATAAGATTCATAATATTGAAATTTTAGTTGACAAATTAAATATTGAAAGTGATGAAAATTCTGTTCTAAGATTAAAAGAAAGTATCAATACAGCTCTTTACAATGGTGACAATTCCTTGTTAATCATTTGCAATGACAACCTTTCATATTTTAGTAAAAATTTAATATGCCCAGATACAGGAATTTCATATGAGAGACCTGAACCAAATACATTTTCATTTAATTCACCCGCAGGAATGTGTAAAAAATGTAATGGACTAGGAAATGTTTACAATATAGATTTAGATCTATTAATTCCTGATAAGTCAAAATCAATTTTTAATGGTGGGATAACAGCCCTAGGTCAATTTAAAGATAATTGGGTTTTTAAACAATTAGATAATATCTCAAACAAATATAACTTTGATATTAAGGAGCCCATTTCAAAAATTCCCAAAAAAGCTCTTAATATTATTCTGTACGGAGGCAAAGAGAGTTTCAAGGTGGTTTCTAAATCACTTGGTTTAACTAGAGAGTATCTTATTGATTTTGAAGGGGTTGTTAATTTTATTGAGAATCAATTTTTCCAAGTTGATAGTCGAAAAATTAAAACTTGGGCAAAAAAATTTATGAAAAATGAGATTTGTGAGGAATGTGAAGGGTCAAGGTTAAAAAAAGAATCTCAATTTTTCTTAATTGATAATAAAAGTATTTCGGATGTAAATAATATGGATATTAATGATTTACAAAACTGGATCAATTCTTTAAGCACAAAACTTGACACAAATAAAAATAAAATTGCAACAGAAATCATCAAAGAGATCTCAAAAAGGATTGAATTTATAATTGATGTAGGATTGGATTATTTGAATTTGAATCGTCAAACGAGATCACTTTCCGGAGGAGAGTCACAAAGAATTAGGTTGGCGACTCAGATAGGTTCGCAATTACAGGATGTCCTATACATTCTTGATGAGCCATCAATTGGACTTCATCAAATTGATAACTCTAAACTAATTAAATCCCTCAAAAAACTTAGGGACCTAGACAATAGTGTAATTGTTGTTGAACATGATAAAGAAATCATGTTGCAATCAGACTACATTATAGATATTGGTCCTGGTGCAGGAAAAAATGGTGGAAATATAGTATTCAAAGGTTCATTTGATCAAATAATTAGTTCTAATTCAATTACGGCTGATTATCTAAACAATAACAAAATAATAGAAAAAAAAAATAATGAAAATGTAAATGTGGAATATTTGTTTTTAAATGGATGTAATGGAAATAATTTAAAAAATGTCAATCTCAAATTACCAATTGGAAAAATAATTGGAGTTTGTGGTGTTTCAGGAAGTGGAAAATCTTCATTAATTAACCAGACATTATATCCAATTTTAAATAACCATTTTTTTAATGGGACTAAAGAACCCCTGCCCTACTATTCAATTGAGGGATTGGAACACATTGATAAAGTAATACAAATAAACCAATCTCCAATTGGAAGAACACCAAGAAGCAATCCCGCTACTTACACTGGACTATACAATGAAATTAGAGATCTGTTTTCTAAATTACCAGAGTCTACAATTCGTGGATATAAGCCTGGAAGATTTAGTTTTAATGTAAAAGGAGGAAGATGTGAAGATTGTATGGGTGCTGGAATGAAAAAAATTGAAATGAGTTTTTTACCTGATGTTTTTATAGATTGTGATGCGTGTAACGGGCGGAGATTCAATAAAGAAACCTTGTCTGTTAAGTTTAAAAATAAATCTATCTCAGATATTTTAGATATGACAATTAGGGATGCTGCAGATTTATTTGCTAATTACCCAAAAATAATAAGGAAGTTGAATTATTTAAATAAGGTTGGACTTGGCTATATTACTTTAGGCCAACAGTCTACGACCTTATCAGGTGGAGAATCTCAAAGAATCAAATTAGCCTCTGAGCTATCCAAAAAAGATACAGGAAGGACCATGTATATTTTTGATGAGCCTACAACTGGTTTACACTTTGAAGATATTAAGGTTTTTCTTGATATTATTTTTGAATTATCGGAAAAAGGAAATTCAATTATTATAATAGAGCATAATATTGATGTTTTAAAAGTTTCCGATTATATAATAGAGCTCGGTCCGAAGGGCGGAAAAAATGGCGGAAAAATTACGTTTGAAGGAGAGTTGGAAGGAATATTAACTGATAAGAACTCAGTTACGGGAAAATTTATAAAAAAGGAGTTAAATTTATAATATGGTTTCAGAAAATTGGATTGAAAAATCACACGATTCATGGTCGGTGTTTAAAATTATGGGGGAGCTAGTTGAGGGATATGAAAAATTATCCCAATTGGGCCCATGTGTTTCAATTTTTGGTTCAGCCCGCACTAAGCCTGAAGATAAATATTATAAAAAAACTATTGAGATATCTGAGTCAATAGTAAAACTAGGATTGGGTATAATCACTGGGGGTGGTCCAGGAATAATGGAAGCAGCAAATAAAGGAGCTCAAAAAGCTGGGGGTGTTTCAGTTGGATTAAATATTGATTTACCATACGAACAAACACATAATGAATTTATAGATTCAGACAAAATAATAGACTTCGACTATTTCTTCGTTAGAAAAGTTATGTTTGTCAGATATGCTCAAGCATTTGTTGTTATGCCTGGTGGCTTTGGAACACTTGATGAGCTTTTCGAGGCGATTACATTGATCCAAACAAATAAAATTGAAAGATTCCCTGTTATTTTATATGGAAGTGAGTTTTGGTCTGGTTGTGTAGATTGGATAAAAAATACTGTTTCCAAAAAATTTAACAATGTTTCTACTAATGAGATGCTACTGTTTGAGGTTGTTGATTCTAAAGATGAAATAATTAACATTCTCAAAAAGTTTTATGATAACAAGAAATTTGCTCCTAATTTCTAAGAATTGAAAAATAGTATTCATATTTTATTTCATGCTATATTATTCTTTTCATTTTTAAATTCGTACTGTCAAAATCAGCACTACATTGAGTCTAATTTCTCTATTGATGATAATAAAATTTCAGTCAAACAACAGTCCGTATATATAAATCAATCATCTAAAAATATATCTAAGATTGTAATGTATGATTGGAACAATTCTTATTCGTCAATGAATACTCCTTTATCTCAAAAACTCACAAGTGAATATGATTCATCAATATTAAAATCTGGAACTAGCCAACGTGGAAAAACTTTAATCAAAAAAATTTTGGTGGATAATAAGCCTGTTGAATGGAGAAGAATTTCTAATCATCAGGATATGATAGAAATTGAACTCAACAAAGATGTATTAGCTAATGATATTGTTAAAGTCCAATTTGAATATGAGCTTTTTATTCCAATACAAGTAGTTGGTTATGGCTACAAGAATAATACTATTAACCTTAAAAATTGTTTCCTCAGGTTTTCTCAATATCAAGATAATGAATGGTTAATTTTTTCAAACCTCGGTCTTAATGATCAATTTTTACCGAATGCAAATGTGAAAATAAAGATTAGTCATGATTCAAATTATTTTTTGATAAGTAACTTGAAAAAGGAGTCTATTGAATCAACTCAGAATGTCAATACAGTAAATCTCGAGGGAAATTCTATTTCTGATATCTACTTGATTTTTACAAATCAAAGTGAATTTGAGAATATTAAAATTAATCAATATCAAGTATTATCTAATTCAAAAAAGATTTTATCCTTGAGCTCAAAAAATATAGAAAATATTGCTAATTTTTTTAATGATTACTTTAAAGAAATTCACATAGATAAAATAGTCTTAAATGACTATGATTTCAGAACAAATTCTCTATACCCCTACTCTGAAATTCCTGAATTTTTAGATCCATTTAAAAAAAACCAGCTGAATGAAATTAATCTTGCAAAAAATCTTATTAAAATTATTCTTAAAAATTCATTAAACATAAATACTAGAGAACTTTATTGGTTGTCCTCAGGGATGGAGCTTTATTATTTGAATAAATTTATTGTCGAATACCACCAGGAATTACCTTTAATCGGAAAGTTTTCAAATTTATTTTTTATTAAAAAACATAATGTATCCTTAATGAAATTTAGTGATCAATTTCAAATAGGTTATAAATTTGTGAGTGGAAGAAATTTGAACCAAAAGATTTCACTTCCATCTGATGAATTAACTAGAATTAATTATCGATTAGCAAATCCTGCAAAATCATTTTACTCAATGAGAATTATTGAGAATTATCTTGGTTCATTACACTTTAAAAAATCAATTAAAGAAATTTTTGACAAAAAAGATCCAATCACGAATAACAACCAAGTTCAAAAGATTTTTGAGGCGAATTCAACAAAAAATCTAAAATGGTTTTTTTCTAACTATCTAAATTATGATGGTTTGATTGATTTTAAAATTAATAAAAAAGATGGCACCCTTAAATTGAAAAATTCATTATCAAAAAAATTTCAATTTAAAATACCAGTACTTTTTGAGTCTGTTGATGGTAAATCGGAAATTAAGTGGTTGAAAAAAGATGAAGACTTATCTTATATAAATAAAAATGAAACCACTAAGCTAGTTGTTGATCCAAATAGATTATTTTTTGATGAAAATTATAAAAACAATTCATTTTCATTTAATGATAAGTTTAATACAAAAATTAAATTTAGATTTTTCTCAGATTTAGACAATCTATATTATAATCAGGTTTTTTATAGACCACAATTTTTATACAATCTATATGATGGTTTTTCACCTGGTGTTACATTGACAAATAAATCTCCATTTAGAAAAAACTTTACATATTTATTTTCTCCATTTTACTCATTTAAAACTCAGAAAATAATTGGAAATTTAAACTTAAATTATAGAAAATACCACTCAAAAATTTTCTCTTCGAACTATTATTTGTCATTATCTAAATTTCATTATGACAAAGACTTGAGTTATCAAAGGCTTAGTCCAACATTATTATTTACATTAAGAGATAAAAATTTAGTATCTAATTACAAACAATTTTTAAGGTTAAAATACATAGGGTTAAATAAGTTCAATAAATATAATGATGAAAGTTATGGTGTTTCAAAACTGACTTATATAAATTCTAATCCAGGCGCAAAAAAAAGTTATTCTTTTACATATGATTTACAGTTCAATAAAGAAATTTTAAAAAATTCTATAACGATAAACTACAGAAACTATTTTAGTGAATTCAGACAATATAATTTTAGATTATTTGTAGGTAAGTTTTTTAAAAATCGGAATATTGATGGAACATATGATTTTAGTGTTGATCAAGCTGCTGACTATTTATATGATAATTATTTACTTGGAAGATCAGAAAGCTCTGGTTTTTTCTCACAGCAGTACGTCAGATACGAGGGTTCATTTAAATCAAAAATTAGTGAATTTAGACCTAATGATTTTATGATTTCCATTAACAGTGGTGTAACATTATGGAGGTGGATCGAGGCATATCTTGATTATGGGTTATTTAAAAATAAAAATCAGCCAACAAGTTCAGGTTTTGATTCTGGCTTAAGGTTAAATATTGTGGAAAATTATTTTGAACTATTTTTTCCAATTTATTCATCTAAAACTTATTATAGTGAAGATAAGCAGTATTCCGAAAGGATAAGATTTATTTTTACATTGGATCCTGAAAATTTGTCCAGATTATTTACAAGAAGATGGTTTTAAATGATTCTTTTTATCTCATTTAATTTACTAAATTTGGGCCCTCTATGAAAAACTCCTCATTAACAAAATCTATTTCATTTAAGGACTTCAAAAAAGAAGTATTGAATGATTACAAAACAATTGTAATTAGCAGAGAGGCAAGCTTACTTGGTAGAAAAGAGGTGTTAGGGGGCAAAGCTAAATTTGGAATTTTTGGTGATGGAAAAGAACTTCCTCAGGTAGCAATGTCCAAAGTATTTGAAAAGGGTGATTTTAGATCTGGTTACTATCGAGATCAAACCTTTATGTTTTCCATAAATGAACTAACAGTAAAACAATTTTTTGCAGGATTATATGCGAATACAAATTTTGATGAGGAACCTATGTCAGGGGGAAGACAAATGGGCTCACACTTTAGTTCTGTACTTGTTGATGATAACGGAAAGTTCAAAGACCTGCCAAATCAGTATAATATTAGCTCTGATATTTCACCAACATCTGGTCAGATGCCCAGGCTTCTTGGTCTAGCAATGGCATCAAAATTATTCAGAACAGGAAAATTTAATTCGAATAATCTTTCCATTAATGGTAATGAGGTTGCATGGGGAACAATCGGAAATGCAAGTACTAGTGAAGGGTTATTTTTTGAAACTGTAAACGCCATAGGTGTTCATCAAGTTCCTGCTGTAATTAGTGTTTGGGATGATGATTATGGTATTTCAGTTGATAACTCATACCAAACTACTAAATCAAGCATTTCAGAAATATTAAAAGGTTTTCAAAGAACAAAAACAGAAAAAGGCTTTGAAATTCTAACTGTTAATGGTTGGGACTATCCAAAATTAATTTCAACCTATGAACACGCAAATAATGTTGCTAGAAATGAACATGTCCCTGTTTTGATTCATGTTAAGGAATTAACTCAACCAGTTGGACATTCAACATCTGGTTCTCACGAACGATACAAAACATCTGAGAGGTTAGATTGGGAAAAGTCATATGATTGTATTGTAAAAATGAAAGAGTGGATTTTAGAAAACGGACTTTTCAACACAAAAGAGTTAGATAAGATATACAAGGAGTGTAAGGATTTCGTTAAAAAGCAAAAAGATTTGGCATGGACATCGTTTCAATCAGAAATTATGAAGGAAAGAGATTCATTAGTAGCAATTTTAAAACAAATAATCCAAGATGAGAAATCTAATGAAATAATTGATATTACAAATAGCTTACTAAGAATCAAGGAAATTGGTAGGAAAGATGTAATGACAGTCTCTAGAAAAATTTTAAGAAGAAAAATGAGTAAAAACAGTTTTAATAAACTGCACTCATGGGTTGAAAACTACAGAAATGAAGTTCAGCCATTTTACAGCTCATTTTTATATAATGAATATTCGAATAATTTTGAAAATGTTAAAAAAATTCAGCCAACTTATAATTCTGACAGTCCTCTAGTAGATGCCAGAGTAGTTCTTAAAAATAATTTTGACTCTCTATTAACAAAGTATCCTAACATTGTAATATTTGGTGAGGATACTGGAAAAATTGGGGATGTGAATCAGGGATTAGAGGGTATGCAAATAAAATATGGTACTGATCGTGTTGATGATAGAGGAATAAGAGAAGCTACCATTGTAGGGGAAGGTATTGGTCTAGCTATGAGAGGTTTTAGACCTATAGCAGAAATTCAATACCTTGACTATCTAATGTTTGCATTACAAACACTAAGTGACGATTTAGCAACGGTTTCATATAGATCCGTAGGCAAACAATTAGCACCGCTAATTGTAAGAACAAGAGGACACAGATTAGAAGGAATGTGGCACGCTGGCTCTCCTATGGGAATGATTTTGAATTCACTTAAGGGTATGCTTATTTTAACACCCAGAAATATGGTTCAAGCTGCAGGCATGTATAATACACTTTTATCATGTTCAGATCCTGCATTAATTATTGAGCCACTAAATGCCTACAGATTAAAAGAGAAAGAGCCTACGAATCTCGGCGAATTTAATGTTGCTTTGGGGCATGTTGAATTTATGTCAAAAGGAAAGGATATTACTGTTGTCTCTTACGGATCTACATTGAAATTAGTCGAAAAAGCGATGATCGAGCTTTTAAATCATGAAATTGAAATTGAACTAATAGATCTGCAAACTTTAATTCCATTAGATATTAATAGGGACATTGTTAAAAGTTTAGAAAAAACAAACAAAATTATTGTAATTGATGAAGATTTTCCTGGTGGTGCCTCCTCACACATCCTGAAAGTTGTATTGGAAGATCACGATGGGTTTAAATTCTTGGATTCAAAGCCGATCACCTTAACATCCAAGGAGCATAGACCACCTTATGGTTCTGATGGAGATTATTTTTCAAAACCCTCTGTTGATGATATTTTTGAATCATGCTACAAAATAATGCATGAATATAATCCTAAAAAATATCCATTAACTTTTTAATTGATTATTTCGCTAACAAGTTGATTTATGAGATTATTTGAGTTACCCTCATAATTTATGCCTTTACTTTTTAAATCATAGCTATTAAGAATTCTTAAAATTTTAACAACTTCTCTAATATTGTAATTTTTAGAAGCTATGAGGTAATCATTAATAAAGAAGTAATTAATTCCTAATGTTTTTGAAATTGAGCTTGGGTTATCATTGTTTAGTGTGTGTATTTGAAAAATATTTGTAAAATAATTGTGTAATGTTGATAATATTTGCTGTATTGAGAATGAAGAGTTTTTTGAAAAATAATTTGAAATTTTATAAACTTGGCTGTAATTCTTTTTTCCAATCTCATTTTGAAGCTCAAATAAATTGTAGTCATTATTAATTCCAAAATGCTCTATTATAACATCGCTGTTAACAATTGACCCTAACTTATTTAAAGCTAGCTTTTCTAATTCAATATTCACTTTGCTGAGATTGTTGCCAGTTCTTTCTCTTATTAATTCACAAATTTTATAGTCAATTTGAAAACCAAACCTTTCTGCCATAAATTTAATCCATGATGCCATTTTATTATCATATATTTTTTTAAAATCGTAAATGATACCCAGCTCAAATACTTTTTTTAATTCATTTTTTTTTCTCTCAATTTTAACACCAGAAGTACAAATTACCAAGACTGTGGACTTTGGAATATTTTTTATTTGCGATATGTTTTTGATAATATCATTTAGAATTTTATTACCACCCTTTACAATTATTAATTGTCTCTCTCCCATCATTGGAAATTTTTTGGCAATTAGTAATACATCTTCAAATTTTATTTCATTTCCAAAAAACAAATATTGATTAAAGTCTTTTTGATCCTCAGGAATTATTTTTTTTATTTTTTCTGTGAAGTCATTTGAGAAAAATATTTCCTCGCTGTTTATTATATATAAACTTTCAAAAAAATTATTTTTAATTTTTTTTAATACTTCTTTATATTCTTCTACATTTGAAATGACACTCATGATTGAATTAAACTTCTCTAATAAATATAGACATAAGATAAATTTAATTGATAATAAAAAATATATTTTTGATCCTGTAAGAAAAAAAAATATTTTATTAACTAATGAAGAATGGGTTAGACAAAATGTTATTTCATTTTTAAATAAAGATTTACATATACCACTGTCTCATATCGCAGTTGAAAAAGGATTTGTATTTAATAAATTAAAAAAGAGATTTGATCTAGTTGTTTTTGATATTAACGGAAAATTGAAAATTCTTATTGAATGTAAATCACCTAATATTAATCTAGGTCAGAAATCTTTGGATCAATTACTTATTTATAATATGAAGCTTAATTCAAAATATTTAATGTTATCTAATGGCCTAAGACATATATTTATGAAATTTGAGACCAGTAATTTTACAACCATCAAAAATTTACCTACATATTCAGAGTTATGACTTTTGCTATCGCGATATTAAATCATAATGGATCTATACTATTAAGAAGGTTTATACCCAAAATAATTCAAAATTGTGAGGGTGCTAATATATATTTGATTGATAATAACTCAACTGATTCATCGGTTAATTTTATTAAGAAAAATAACTCCGAAATAAAAATCATAAGCCTTGACTCAAACTATGGTTATGCTGAAGGATATAATAAAGGGATCCAAGAAATCAATGAGGATGTAATTATTTTACTTAATAATGACGCAGTATTTTTAGAAAAAAACTCATTTGATGAGTTATGTAAAACATTTACTTTAAATAAAGATATTTCTATAGCTCAACCACGAATTATTGATTATAATTTTCAAGAAAAATATGAATATGCAGGTGCATCAGGAGGTTATTTAGATTTGCTTTGTTATCCTTTCTGTAGAGGACGGATACTTAACAATATTGAGACCTCAAAAAAATATAGAACAACCAGGGAGATTTTCTGGGCCTCAGGATCATGTTTTGCAATTAGAAAAGATACATTTAATGAGCTTGGTGGTTTTGATCAGGATTTTTTTTGTCATATGGAAGAAATTGACTTATGCTGGAGGTTAAAGAATAATAAACCGGAATCAAAAATTATCACTGCTGGAAAATCTAAAGTATATCATATTGGAGGCGGTACTATGCAATATGATAACCCAAAAAAAAATTATTTAAACTTTAGAAATTCAATTATGATGATGATTAAAAATCTTCCTTTAGTCTCCTTAGTACCAATTATAATTCTAAGATTTGTATCGGATTTTTTTATTATGCTTTTCTCAATGCTAACATTAAATTTAAATCTCTCATTTTCTATCTTGTCAGCCTATGCATACAATATAATTAATGCTAGAAATAATTTTAAAAAAAGAACAGAATCTAAAAAGACAAATAATTACTATCATACAAAGTCAATACTGATATCATATTATATTTTTGGTAAAAAGACTTTTTCAAGCCTAAAATAGAGCTTGATTGAAATAAATTTTAGTATTTTTAGTTATAAATCTTAAATCATGAAATACAATTATATTTTACTTGTCCTAATTCTTTTATCTTCATGTGTTTCACAAAAGAAATATGCTGAATTAGAGGCAACAAATCAAAAAAATCTTAATCTATTGAATTCTGCTACTGTTAAATTAAATTCTTGTTTGGATGAAAAAGCTACGGCTGAAGCTAATTCAAAGGCTTTGCAAGAGCAAATAGCTTTCCTAAAGGCTAATAATCAGGATTTAATAAATAATATGGGTAATCTAACTACATTATCTCAAAAAGGGGCTGAGAACCTCGAAAAGTCATTAGAAAGTCTAAAAGAAAAAGATTTAGTAATAAGAACCATGCAAGATGCTGTAACACGAAGAGATTCCGTGACATTAGCACTAGTTACAAGTCTAAAAGGTGCTTTTATTGATATAAGTGATAATGATATTGAAATTAATGTCGAGAAAGGAGTTGTATTTATATCAATTTCTGACAAATTACTATTCAATAGCGGAAGTTATTATGTTTCTGATAGAGCAAAAGAAGTACTAGGAAAAGTAGCACAGGTCGTATTAGATAAACCAGAAATTGAATTTATGGTGGAAGGACATACCGATGATGTGCCAATTCAAAATGAGGTTCTACAAGACAACTGGGATTTAAGTGTTAAACGAGCAACATCTGTTGTGAGAGTTCTTCAAAATGACTTTGGAGTACCACCAGAGAGGATGACAGCTGCTGGTCGAAGTTCTTACATTCCTGTAGCAGATAATGAAACTAGTGAGGGAAAAGCTAAAAACAGAAGAACTAGAATTGTTGTTTTACCTAAATTAGATCAGTTTTATGATTTAATTGAACAAGGAATGCAAGCTGCAACCAATTAAAAAAATCTTAATAATTATTTATATGAAAAATATATACTTACTACTTTTTTCGACAATACTGTTTGTTGGATGTAATACAAATCCTAACTATGAAAAGAATTTAGAAACTGCAAAAAAGCTTTTTGAATTACATGGTGAGGAAGATTTAGATGCTCAGTTGGCACTAATCAGTAAAGACATAGAATCTACAACTGCCTTCTATGGTGCTGAATCAGTTGGTTACGATCAATATGTTAATATGTTAAAAGGCTACCACGCTGCCTTTGACGATATAAAATATACTGCGAATGTATGGCTACCAGGAACTGATCAAGAAGGTAATTTAGATGGAAGTGTTAGAACTTACGGAAATTGGTCAGGAATTAATGTGTCAACCGGTAAAGTACTTGATTTAAATGGTTATTGGTATATGAATTTTGATGAAGAGGGTAAAATAATCGCCCAGGGTGATTTTTTTGATTTCGGTGGAATGATTGACGCTGTCTATCCAAAAAATCTGGTTTTTATTGAAGTTGATGTTAAAAAGGGTAAAAAACAAGAAATCATAGATCTTTTAAACACAGACCAAGGATTACCTACTACTATGGCTTATGATGGAGCAATTAGATATGAAATGGCCTTTAACGATGATACTTATACTCTTCACCTTGTTGGTACTTGGGAGAGTTATGAAAAGTATAATGATTATCTAAATTGGAGATTAAATGAGGATGATTTCATAAAAAAAATGGCTCCGTTAATGAATGGTGGTGAAAATGGATTAAAAGTTTCACAACCTAATTCAAGTTACCAATCATTTTAAATTATTCTTTTAATTTTATTAAAGGGGCTTTAATGCCCCTTTTTTT
>CEUN01180845.1_pt1 | contig 13644 bp, 11 predicted proteins | sample 361501 | NCBI WGS metagenome assembly CEUN01 (sample SAMEA2622801, study PRJEB7988) | marine metagenome | biome: marine biome (ENVO:00000447); feature: marine epipelagic mixed layer (ENVO:xxxxxxxxx); material: "saline water (ENVO:00002010), including plankton (ENVO:xxxxxxxx)" | depth 120 m | reverse complement strand
TCTGATTGCAGGGGAACAACTCGTTTTCGCAAACCTTGGCGGCCTCTTCCAGGATCGCGTCGATCAGGTCGTCGCTGGCTTCTTCAAAGCCTGGAAGCTCTTGGAATCGTTGCCCCGCGCCGTGGAGTTCCTGTAATACAAAACGAAGGTCATCCACCGGAGCCGTATAGGTCGCCATTAATCTCGCCTCATAACTGGGCCGCGCGGGTTGGACGCGGCCCTGAATTTACACGTGGATCGTGGGTCGCGGACGCACCGCGGCCACCACCACACTACATATTCGGGTAGTTGGGTCCCCCGCCACCCTCGGGCACAACCCAATGGATATTTTGTGTCGGGTCCTTGATGTCACAAGTTTTGCAGTGCACGCAGTTCTGCGCATTGATCTGCAGCTTGTCTTCGCCGTCCTCTTCGATGTACTCGTACACGCCCGCCGGACAGAACCGCGATTCAGGGCCGGCAAACAAGCTCAGATTATGCGCCACGGGCACTGAATCATCTTTCAATGTCAAGTGTACGGGCTGGTTCTCTTCATGGTTGGTAGCAGAGAACGAGACATTGGTTAGACGGTCGAACGTGATTTCATTGTCCGGCTTCGGATATTCGATCACCGGCATCTGATTTGCGGGCATCAGCGTTTCATGGTCACGATGTCCGTGCGACAACGTCCACGGTGCACGGCCGTTGAACAGTACCTGGTCGATACCGGTCATCAACGTGCCGCCAAACAAACCGAGCTTGAACGACGGACGCACGTTACGTGCTTCGTGCAGTTCTTCATAAACCCAGGACTTGCGGAAGCTGGTGGCGTATCCCTCCAACTCATTACCGCCCTGGTCACCGTTGACCAGCGCTTCGAAAGCGGCTTCAGCGGCCAGCATGCCGGACTTCATCGCCGTGTGGGAGCCCTTGATCTTCGGCATGTTCAACGTGCCGGCCTCACAACCAATTAACACGCCACCCGGGAACGTCAGCTTCGGCAACGATTGAATGCCGCCTTCGTTGATGGCCCGGGCACCATAAGCGACCCGGCGACCGCCTTCGAAGAACGGTCGAATTTCCGGGTGTGTCTTGAAGCGCTGGAATTCTTCGTACGGCGACAGATGCGGGTTACGGTAATCAAGCCCAACAACGAAACCGACGGAAACCTGATTGTTGTCCAGGTGATAGAGGAAAGAACCACCGTAGGTTTCGCGGTTCAGCGGCCAGCCTGCGGAGTGCAGGATCAGACCTTCCTGATGTTTCTCGGGGTCGATCTCCCACAACTCCTTGATGCCGATGCCGTAGGTCTGCGGCTCACAATTCGCGCGCAGGTCATAACGCTCCATCAACTCCTTGCCGAGGTGACCACGGCAACCTTCGGCAAAAAAGGTGTACTTGGCATGCAGTTCCATACCGGGCTGATGCATGTCGGTGGGTTCACCGTCTTTGCCGATACCCATGTCGCCGGTCGCAATACCTTTGACCGAGCCGTCCTCGTTGTACAGAACTTCCGATGCAGCAAAACCCGGGAAGATATCAACGCCCGCCTCTTCCGCTTTCTCGCCCAGCCAGCGGCACAGGTTCCCCAGGCTGATGATGTAATTGCCAGCATTGTGCATCGGTGGCGGCAACATGAAATGGGGCACCGAGATGCTCTTCTCTTCGGTCAGGAAGTAGAATTTCTCGTCTCCCACCGGCACGTTGACTGGCGCACCTTCTTCGGCCCAGTTGGGATGCAGTTCGTTGAGAGCGCGCGGTTCCAGCACGGCGCCAGAGAGAATATGCGCACCAATTTCCGAGCCCTTCTCGACAATACAGACGGTGATCTCGTCGCCAGATTCGTTTGCGAGTTGGCGCAAGCGTGTCGCCGCCGCGAGCCCGGCAGGCCCACCACCAACGATCACGACATCAAATTCCATGGACTCGCGTTCCACCTGAATCTCTCCTCGAAATGAGCCGCGATGAGCGGCGTTAGCGGAAGCCTGAGAGGTTTCCGGACCTTGACCTCGACACGACGCCCGGGATGGGGCTCAACATCGACGTCCAGAGTTGACGTTTACGTAAACGGCAGTATAGTTTCGACGATAGAGGCGTCAATTCGCCTGCAGCGACGTACATTATCGCGCATTCGCCTGTAAGATTGCGCGCTTAATCCACTCCTAATACGCTCGACGGCTTGCTGATTTGCCACCGGTTTTGGGCGCGCGTTCATTTTCGCGTGCGCAGCTCTTTTGTTACACCCCCATCGAGAACGAGTCGACATGAAAGTTCTGGTCACGGTCAAGCGAGTCGTTGACTACAACGTCAAAATTCGCATCAAGTCTGACAACACGGGCGTCGAGACGGCGAACGTCAAAATGTCTATGAACCCCTTCGACGAAATTGGCGTTGAAGAGGCCATTCGGTTGAAAGAAGCCGGCATCGCAAGCGAAGTCATCGCTTGCTCCATCGGCCCGCAACAGGCGCAGGAAACCATACGTACTGCGCTGGCCATGGGCGCTGACCGCGGCATCCACGTAAAGGTGGACGACGACGTGCAGCCGCTCGGTCTGGCCAAGACACTGAAAGCAGTAGTGGAGCGCGAAGAGCCCGGGATCGTGATCCTCGGTAAACAAGCCATCGATAACGACAACGGCCAGACCGGCCAGATGTTGTCGGCACTGCTCGGCTGGTCGCAAGGCACGTTTGCCTCGAACCTCGAGTTGGATGGCGACACATTGACCTGCACCCGGGAAGTGGACGCTGGCCTTGAGACCATCAAGCTGAAAATGCCGGCGGTTATCACCACCGACCTGCGCCTGAACGAGCCGCGCTACGCGTCGCTGCCAAATATCATGAAGGCCAAGAAGAAGCCGATCGACGCATTGACGCCAGAAGACCTGGGTGCCGACGTCGCACCGCGGCTGACGGTTGTCAGCGTCAATGAGCCGCCCGAGCGTGAAGCGGGCGTGCTGGTCGAGACTGCCGAGGAGTTGGTATCCAAACTGAAGAACGAAGCGAAGGTGATCTGAAGATGACAGTACTGGTTATTGCAGAACACGAAGACGGCGCCATCAATGGCGCCACCCTGGCAGCTGTAGCCGCTGCCCAGCAGCTCGGTGCCGACATCCACATGTTGGTGGCAGGTAACGACTGTGCCGCCGCCAGCGAAGCCGCGGCCAAAGTGGCGGGTATCAGCACCGTACGAGTGGCTGATGATGCTGCTTACGCGCATCCGATGGCGGAATCGATGGCAGATCTGGTGGTGAGCCTGGCTGGAGACTACAGCCACGTCTTTGCGGCACACACCACGGTTGGCCGGAACATCCTGCCGCGCGCCGCAGCGCTGCTGGACGTTGCACCCATCGCGGACATCCAGGGCGTCGTGGACGCGGACACCTTCGAACGTCCGATCTACGCGGGTAACGCCATCGCCACGGTGAAATCCTCCGACGCCGTCAAACTCATCACCGTCCGCGGCACCGCTTTTGAAGCCGTGGCAGCCGAAGGTGGCAGCGCTGGCGCAGAAAGCGTTGCAGCTGCGGGGGCTAACGACCTCTCCAGCTTTGTTGGCCAGGAACTGAGCGAATCCGAGCGTCCGGAACTGACCTCCGCGCAGGTTGTCGTCTCCGGCGGCCGTGGCATGGGTAGTGGCGAAAACTTCTCCATCCTGGAGCCGGTGGCAGACAAACTGAACGCCGCCATTGGTGCCTCGCGCGCCGCCGTCGACGCGGGCTTCGTGCCAAACGAGTATCAGGTTGGCCAGACCGGTAAAGTCGTCGCACCAGACCTGTACGTCGCGATCGGCATCTCCGGGGCCATTCAGCATCTGGCTGGCATGAAAGACAGCAAAGTCATTGTGGCCGTCAACAAAGACGAGGAAGCACCCATCTTCCAAGTCGCTGACTACGGCCTGGTAGCGGACCTGTTCAAAGCCGTACCGGAGATTGACGAAGAGTTGGGCAAACAGCTCTAACTCACCTTCGACAAGCTCGAGACATCGGGCCAACGGAATGAAAGAGGCAGCTTCAGCTGCCTCTTTTTTTGTCTCCAGCCAGCGTACGGTTCAGACTCAGCCAACCCTCTTCACCGCAACGCAACCCGCACCCTCCAGGACCGGAGTTCCCGTTCGATTGGCGTCCCTTCAAACGCTCTTTTTCGACCTCGGCGACATGACAAAGACAGTCAGTATCGCGCTGAAGCCAGTCGCTCATAGTGCTGGCGGAATCATTGAAGGCGTTGAATTTTTCCGCTGACGATTCTCTATCGCGAGATTCGGCAGGTTCGCCGGTGCCCGAGCGTTTTTGCCGTCTACACCGCTGCAAGAGTTGGCATAACAGGCGGTAAAGGCATCGGCACCATCATCAACGCCGACGCGCCCGAGCGCGGCACGCTCGTTCTGCCGGGCCTCGGATGATTGGACCGCGGATGATTGGGCCTCGGCTTCGGGCGACAGAGGGTTACTCAGCACTCAGCCGCGCGCATCCAGAAACGAGGCTTTCGTGCCAATTCCGGCGTAGCCCATCCGGTCTTGCGAGGCATCCACTTCGCTTTGACGTAATATCTCTGCAAAAATCAAAGGCAGAGGTGTTCCAATGACAGCGTCCGCGGCCGCCCCGAGGGGCAACTACGACATCCATCATCCAGAGACGGTCACGTTCCATGACCGGCGTGCGGACTTTCTGGCGGGCCATGATTCTCCGCGGGATTACCTGGAACGCTGCCTCAACACCATCGACCGGCTCGAGCCCACCGTGCAGGCCTGGGTGTGCCTCAACAAAGAGGGCGCGCGCGAGGCGGCGGACGCTGCCTCGGCGCGCTATGCGGCCGGCGCACCCCTGTCACCCATCGATGGCATGCCAATTGGTATCAAAGACGTTCTGCAGACGCATGACATGCCAACGACGCTCGGGAGCCCCATATTCGAGGGACGCCATACAGGAATGGATACCGCGTCGGTTAATGCGCTGCGGCTGGCTGGTGCAGCAATCGTTGGTAAAACGGTGACAACGGAATTTGCGTTCATGGTGCCGGGACCCACGACCAACCCGTATTGCGAGGACGCGACCCCCGGCGGCTCATCCAGCGGTTCAGCGGCCGCCGTAGGCGCCGGCATGGTACCGGTGGCGTTGGGGAATCAGGTTGTAGGTTCTGTCATCCGCCCAGCCGGATACTGCGCCAATATCGCGATCAAACCCACGCTCGGCGCCTTGCATGGCGGCGAGGGGCTCAGCCTGAGCCAGCTGCATGTAGGCATTCACTCGGGTGCCCTTGAAGACATGTGGTCTGTGGCGCATGAAATCGCTAATCGGGCCGGAGGCGATCCCGGCTATCCGGGCCTTTACGGCCCGGCGGAGTTGGCGAGTGCCGCGCCCCCACGCCGTCTGATTGTTCTGCAGACAGAAGGTTGGCGGGTACTCGATGACACCACGGCTGACGCCTATCAGGCGCTCCTCGCCCAGTTACGTCAGCTTGGCGTGGAGCTCATTACCCGGGAAAACAACGCTGCGGTGGAACGACTCGAGCAATCCATCGACGACTCTGTGCCGCTATGCCGCATATTGTGCAGTTACGAGATGCGCTGGGCGCTGCGCGCCTATCAGCGTACCGGCAAGCTGAGCCCGCAGCTGGGCGGTTGGCTCGCAATGGCTGAAGACCTGGGACCTGGCGATTACCGGGACGCTCTCGCACGGCGCGAGGCCATGCGTGCAGATCTCGCGGCTGTCGCGCCCATTGCGGACGGCATGATTACACTGGCCTCTCCCGGGCCGGCGCCCCGCATCGGCGAAGTGACCGGGGGTGAGGCCGGCTATGGTTTCGTGACAGGCGACCCGGCATTTAACGCGGCAACATCTGCACTCGGATGCCCAACCATCACACTGCCACTGTTGAGCATTGACGGTTTACCCGTTGGTGTGCAGTTCATGGCACAGCCGCACGCCGATTGGCCGCTGACCGGGATGGCGCGCTGGGCGCTCGCCAGTCTGGCTCCCGAAGTCCGTTAGGGCCAGGCCGGCAAACGTAATGTCTTCCATCAAGCAGATGTCGACCACGACCGCTGAACTGACCATCTCGGGTGATAAGTCATGACTACCAGTCGATCCGTAAGCCGCGAAGCGTTACTCGAGCGCGTCGCTACCGTGCCGCGCGTACCGTTGGCAGCACTGCCAACACCGCTGGAGCACTGTCAACGCCTGGGTACAGAACTGGGCATCGAGTTGTACATCAAGCGAGACGACATGACGGGGCTTGCGTTTGGCGGCAACAAAACCCGTCAGCTGGAATTCCTGTTCGCGGAAATCGTGGCGGAAGGTGCCGATGTGGTTGTGGCGGGCGCAGCGACCCAGTCCAACTGGTGCCGGCAGATCTCGGCGGCCGCATGCAAACTCAACATGGACGCCCATCTGGTTCTGATGCATGGCGAAAAAGGGCCGTTGCGCCAAGGCAACCTGTTGCTCGATGAGGTATTGGGCGCCACAGTGGAAATTGTCGATGTAGCCGACATCGCCCACCTGTCTCCGCTGCTACACGAAAAAGCGCGCGCGCTTGCGGCAGCAGGCCGCAAGCCATTTGTTGTAGACCCGATCGGCATGGAGGTACTCGCCAGATCAACTGTTGGCTATGTGAACGCGGCGGCAGAATTGGATGCGCAACTCGAGGCCCGCGACATCAGGCCCGATCATCTATTCATAGCCGGCGCAAACATGACGCCCGCCGGCATGGCGCTTGGCATGCGCGCAATAGGGAATTCGGTGCGAATCTCCAATATCGCGCCGATCCAATGGGAAGAAGACCGGCCTACTGACATCGCCCGCATCGCCAACGCATGCGCGGCTCTGCTGGGACTGGATGTGCAGATCTCAGCTGACGAAATACACAACGACGATGGTTATATCAGTCCGGGGTACGGAAAAGTGTCGCAGGAAAGTCGCGAGGCTCTTCTGATGGCCGCGCGCACCGAGGGACTGATCTTGGACCCAGTCTATTCATCCAAAGCATTTGCCGGACTCATCGGACACTGCCGCCAAGGTATTGTCCGACCGGGCGAAACCGTAGTCTTCTGCCATACCGGTGGCACGCCGGCGTTGTTCGCTTATGCGGAAGATGTCATGCCCGCCCCGCACGCCGCGTGCTGAACTCTCTCGACGGAACAGAGGCCCATGCACTCCGACCACATAATTGATATGGAAGCCGTGCGCTTCGCCATTGACCGGTTGCACCAGTCTCGAGCACCGCGCGACAAGCCGGTTACATTGCAACCCGAAGTTGCACTGCCAGCGCAATTCCCCGACACGGGCGTCGGCGAGCAAGCGGCACTCGAGGCCCTCTCGGACCTGGCATTGGGGCAATCAGCACAACTACATCACCCCGGTTACTTCGCCCATATGGATCCGCCCACCGCCACGGTGACGTGGTTGGCGTCATTGTGGCAGGCAGCGACCAACCAGAACGTATTGCATCCGGACGTTGGACCCGCAGCACGCGAGCTTGCAGATGTGCTGATCGAGTGGGTCAAGCCATTCTTTTCAATGTCTGGCGGTCATTTGGTACCCGGTGCGACGGTCGCGAATCTTACTGCTCTGTGGGCAGCACGCGACTTGCGAGGTGTTCGGCAGGTCATCACGTCCAATCGCGCCCATCTGTCCATACGCAAGGCGGCACACATCCTGGGGCTAAAATTTGTCGAGATCGAAAGCGCGTCGAACCACGGCCTGGTTCTCCCGGCGGACCTCGACCTCACAGACGCCGCTGTCGTGTTGACGGCAGGCACGGTCACCACGGGGGCAGTGGATAACCTGACCCAGGCAGCAGGCGCGGCCTGGGTGCATGTGGATGCAGCCTGGGGTGGTCCGCTGCGCTTCTCGGAACGCTTCGCCGACGTGCTGGATGGTGTTGAATCGGCCGACTCCGTAGGCTTTTCCGCCCACAAGTGGTGCTTCCAGCCGAAAGGCACCGCGGTCGTGTTGTTCAAGGACGACAAGGCGGCACACGAAGCCCTGAGTTATGGCGGCGGCTACCTGAGCGCACCAAACATAGGGCTACTGGGTTCAGGTCCGGCGACTGCACTACCTTTTCTCGCATCGCTGTTGGCCTGGGGTCGCGCAGGTCTGGCGGAGCGGGTGGAGCACGGGATGGCTCAAGCCAGCCAGCTGGTCGAACTTGTGGAAGACGACGCGCGCTTCGAACTATGGGGACGACCCACCACCGGCGTTTTCGTCTGGCGTCCCCGCAATGTTGATCTTGTCGCGCTGCGTGTGCGCATGAATCAAGGCTGGGTGGCCATCGTGGATGTTGACGGTGAGGCGTGGCTACGCTGCGTTCCCGCCAATTTGAGCGCCGACGTTCGCGCGCTGTTTGCGCAGACTACGGCAGCGCTCGAGCAGACATAGCCGCATGTACGGAAAACGCCCCATCGTGGCTTCCCTGGATGGCGTAGTCGCCGCAGCCCACCCGTTGGCCGCGGCCGCTGGCGCAACCGTATTGCGTAACGATGGCAACGCTTTTGATGCCGCCGTTGCGTGCGCCGCGGCACTTAACGTCGTTGAACCCTTCATGTCCGGCATCGCGGGGCTTGGCATGGCTACGTGTTTTTCTGCGGCTGACCAGCGGGTGCACACACTCGATTTTGTCACGCGTATCCCGCAGGGTTTTGACGCATCCATCACCGCGCGGGAGGAGATATTTGTCGGCCCTCGCGCCAGCGCACCACCCGGTAATCTCGCTGGCTGGTGCAGCCTGCTGGACCGTTTTGGCACGCGTTCGCTAGCCGATGTTCTGGCGCCGGCCATTGAGCTTGCCGAGCGCGGATTCCCGGTCACGGATGGTATCCCCGCAGTCACGCAGGAATGGTTTGACGTGCGTCGGGATGAAACGGAATGGCAACGCGTTTACACCAACGGTCACGCCAACATTGAGCCGGGCTGGATCCTTCGTCAACCTGACCTGGCCGACACCCTGTCGGCAATCGCATCGGTAGGGAAACGACACCTGTACGACGGCCCACTCGGCGAACGCATGCTCGACCACCTGCGTGGCCGAGGTGGCTTCCTGTCAGAGGCAGATCTACAAGCGGTGGCGCCTGAGTGGCTGCAACCGCTCGCCACCGACTACCGCGGCTGGCAAATCCATACGCTGCCACCACCTGCGGAATCGTTCCAGTTCCTGCTGACACTGGCCGCGCTGCGCGCGGTCAATCTGGGCGAGTGCGAGCCCGGCGGGGCCGAGCATTTTGATGCACTCATCCGGGCCTGCAGACTCGCGTCCGAATTGAGGGTAGAGCACAACAAATCGGACCGGCAAAAGATCGAGGCATTGTTTGCAGACGAGCAATTGCATCTGATGACTGCCCAGGTTCTTGGCACGGAACCGCTGAGTGGGCGCATGCAAAGACACGCGGCCATGACCGACCGTCGCCTGGTAGGACTGCGCGAGCATACGACGTCAATCTCCGCGGGCGACCGTGATGGGAACATGGTCTGTATCACCCAGAGCCTCGGGTCGATTTATGGGTCTGGCGTTGTCATTCCCGGCACCGGCGTATGTATGAACAACTTCCTGAACTGGGGCGACCTGGATCCTGCCTCGCCCAACGCACTCAGCCCCGGCGAACCGATGGCCATGTGTCTTGCGCCCAGTGTTGCCCTGCGCGACGGTGCCCCGGTGCTGGCGCTCGGCACACCAGGCAGTTACGGCATTCTGCAAACCCAACCACAGGTGTATTCCTACTTGCTGGATTTTGGTATGCCGTTGCAGGAAGCCATCGAAGCACCCCGTGCGCGCCTGTGGGACGGAACACTGGTGCATATGGAATCGCGGGTCGGCGCACCGGCAATCGACAGTTTACGAGCGCGCGGGCACGACATTGAACTGATCGAGCCATGGTCCCGCAAGGTTGGGGGATTTCAAGGTGTATACCGGGACCCGGCTTCAGGTGCATTGTTTGGTGGTGCAGATCCCCGCCGCGACGGCTATGCGATCGCTACCTGAGGCCGCGCTGACGGTCTGCTACCACATGCTTGCGCAGCAAGCAGCAATGCATATCCAGATATTGTTTCGTCCAGCAGGACGTTGGGAGGGAGCCAAGTGAGTAAGTCTTTTGATGTCATTTTCCGCGGCGCCGAAGTCTATGATGGGGCTGGCAACGCCGCGCAGACAGCCGACCTGGGTGTACAGAACGACCGTATCGCCGCTATCGGAAGTCTGGACGGCAGTACTGGCGCCCTCGATATTGACGCCAACGGTCTCGCGTTATGTCCTGGGTTTATCGACGTGCATACGCATGACGATTTTGCCGCGCTGGCGCATCCGGACATGGCGTTCAAGTCGCGCGGCGGCGTCACCACCTGCATCGTTGGTAACTGCGGTTTCGGCGCAGCACCGTTTGCCGAAGCGACCGACATGCTCGGACGACTGACTCCGAGCCTCGAAGTGCCGCAGTACGTTGGTCATGCTGGTTACGCTGAAGCGGTCAATGCTGCACGCCCTGGAGTCAACATTGGTGTTTTGGCGGGCCACGGAACCATTCGCATGGCCGCCGTTGGTAGCGAGGAACGTCTCCCGACCGACGCAGAAATGCGCACGATGAAAGACCATCTCGACGAGGCTCTGGAAGCTGGTGTTCTGGGTATGTCTACCGGGCTCATATACGACCCGGGTCGCTACGCCAAGGCACAGGAAATCACTGAGCTTGCTGGCCAGATGCGTGGCACCGGTGCCGTTTACGCGACCCACATGCGCGATGAAGGACTGGGGTTGGCTGATTCGGTTCGGGAAGCCATCGCCATTGGCGCGGGTGCGGGAGTGCCCGTGCAGATCTCCCATCACAAAGCATCCGGTCGTGAAAGCTGGGGGATGGTCAGCGAATCCCTCGCTCTCATCGAAGCTGCGCAATTGCGTGGAGAGAATGTACACGCCGATCAATACCCGTACACGGCCGGTAGCACCTCGTTGCAAGCCGTGTTGGAAAATGGCGCCTTTGCGCAGACTGGCGAGACCGGTATCGGCTCCATCTCCCCACAAGACGTTGTCGTGGCATCGTCCCCCGGCCACGGAGAATGGGAGGGGAAATCGATCGCCGAGCTTGCAACGATGCTCGCGAAGCCTGCGCTCGAAGCCGCACGCAGTGTTGTCGCGGCATCCTCGGGGACGACGGTTATCCTGCATATGATGAGCGAGGAAGACGTGCGCACTGTCATGCGTCACGAATCGACCATGATCGGCTCGGATGGCATTCCTACACTGGATGGCCGACCACATCCGCGCCTGTACAACTCGTTCGCGCGGGTACTCGGGCACTACGCACGTGACGAGAACTTGTTCGACATGGCAACTGCGGTTTACCGCATGTGCGGCATGGCCGCGACCAAGTTTGGCCTGATGGATCGTGGGCATGTTGCGGAGGGCGCGTACGCTGATTTGGTCCTGTTTGACCCAGCCACCATTCTCGACAAAGGCACCTTCGATGATCCCAACCATTATCCGGGCGGCATACATCGGGTCTTCGTGAACGGTGTAGAGACGGTAGTCGACGACCAGACCAGCGGGCGCAAAGGGGGCAGAGTGCTGACACGCGCACGCTGAAGATCCCAAGGTTGCGCTGACGCTCCCCACTCTTCACGCGGCTCGAGACGTTGGAACGAGGTATCAAAAAGGCCATGACATCAGAACATCCGCGCCAGTATGTGCGTTTCACGCACGGGCGCTTCGCAGTGCAGCGCTTTTGGGGTGAGTTACCAGACAGCGTGACTGTCGGAATTTTCAGTACAGTAGCGGTGGCTCGTGATGGCACCGTTTATGTCGCGCAACGCGCCGGCCCACCCGTACTGGTGTTTGCACCTGACGGAACATTCCGCCATGCCTGGCCTGCCGGGCTTGCAATCGACCCGCACGGCATCAGCGTGTCGCCCAACGTATCGCCAGAAGACGAAGAGCAGGTTCTACTAGTAGACCGGGATGCACACCAGGTGTTGGTCTGCACACCGGGTGGAGAGGTTCGAATGCGCCTGGGGGCAGCAGGTGTCCCGCGCTTTCAGGCGCCGTTCAACCATCCGACGGCCGCTGCGGCGGCGCCAGATGGTGACATCTACGTTGCGGATGGCTATGGCAACTCGATGGTGCATCGATTTGACGCCAACGGTCACCACGTGGCCAGTTGGGGACAACCAGGCAGCGGTCCCGGTGAGTTCTCAACGCCGCATGCGATCTGCGTGGACCGCGCCAACCGCGTCCTTGTAGCCGACCGCGAGAATGGTCGAATACAGGCTTTCGATCGGAACGGAAATCACCTCGAGAGTTGGGGAGGGTTCTACAACCCAATGGCGGTCAGCGAGGATGGGGATGGCCATCTGTACGTAACCGATCAAGTTCCCCGAGTCAGTCAACTGCGCCCGGACGGAAACCTAGTTGGCCGCGCACGCCCCGCCTGGAACGTTCCACATGGAATTGCCTGCGCGCCAGATGGGCGTTTGTTCATCGCGGAGATGAATCCAAACTCGTTACTGTGCCTCGCACCAGTACCGGAAGACGACGCGACGTCTTAACCTCAAACAATCGGGAAAGCACACAGGAGGGCTTATGGCTCGCACAATCATGGTCGGCGCGGCGCAGATGGGACCTATCGCACGGGACGAGCCCCGCTCTTCCGCGGTTGCGCGCATGGTCGCGCTGATGGAGAGCGCACAGCAACGCGGTTGCGATCTCATTGTCTTTCCAGAGTTGGCACTCACGACATTTTTTCCACGTTGGTATGAAGAAGACTGGAACGTTGTTGACCGCTTCTTCGAAACGCACATGCCTAACGAAGCGACGCAGCCGCTGTTTGAGGCGGCTCGTCGGTTGGGCGTCGGGTTTCATCTTGGATATGCAGAGTTGTGTGTGGAAGACGGAATCCAGCGCCGCTTCAATACGGCAATCATCGTCGACAAGCGCGGCGATATCGTGGGCAAGTACCGCAAGATCCATCTGCCGGGACACGCTGATCATGAGCCAGACTTCCCGTTTCAACACCTGGAGAAGCGGTATTTCGAAACCGGCAATCTGGGCTTCAAGACTTTTGATGCATTCGGTGGCCGGATCGGCATGTGCATATGCAACGATCGTCGTTGGCCCGAAACGTTTCGCGTGCTTGGTCTGCAGGGAGTTGAGCTGGTCGCTCTGGGTTACAACACGCCCGTGCACTACCCACGCGCGCCGGAGCACGATCGCCTGCAGGACTTTCATAACCATCTGTCCATGCAAGCCGGCGCTTATCAGAACGGCACATGGGTGGTCGGCGTTGCGAAGGCTGGTCACGAGGAAGGCTGCGATCTCATTGGCGGCAGCTGCATCATTGCCCCGACTGGCGAAATTGTCGCGAAATGCTCAACTCTGGGTGACGAGTTGGTATGCGCTGAAGCGGATCTCGACCGTTGCCGCGAGATTAAGGACCACATCTTCAACTTTGCAGCTCATCGTGAGCCGGACCACTACCGCATGATCGTGGAGCGCAAAGGTAAGGGCGCACCGTTGCCATGACGGTGAGGCGCGCCGAAACGCGCCCGCTTGGTGCATGCACCCGTTTGCCACCCGGTCTGGTTGGTGCACAGACGTTTCACCTCTCTGACCGTCGTGCCCCTGTGGTGCGAACCGTGGCTCTTTCTGGGGCAGCCTTACATGAATGGTGCGGTCCTCAGATGGCGCTTGACG
>CEUN01045105.1_pt1 | contig 13644 bp, 9 predicted proteins | sample 361501 | NCBI WGS metagenome assembly CEUN01 (sample SAMEA2622801, study PRJEB7988) | marine metagenome | biome: marine biome (ENVO:00000447); feature: marine epipelagic mixed layer (ENVO:xxxxxxxxx); material: "saline water (ENVO:00002010), including plankton (ENVO:xxxxxxxx)" | depth 120 m | reverse complement strand
ACCGGAGCGGGTCGCGTTCAGCGAGTACCACGCCGTCGGTTCACCAACGGGCGGCTTTATGGTGCGCAAGGGCCGTTGGAAGTATCACCACTACGAAGGATTTGAACCTGAGCTGTTCGATCTCGAGGCGGATCCAGAAGAGCTGGTAGACCTTGCCCGCCAGCCGGGGCATGAAGCCGTGATTGCCGAAATGCACGAGGCCTTGTTGCAGATTTGTGACCCGGCGGCGGTGGATCAGGCCGCCAAGGCGCGTCAAGCTGCGCTCATCGAACACCACAGCGGACGTGAGGCGGCAAAACATGTTGGCGCGCCCGCGGCTACGCCCGTGCCAGGACAGGGCAAACCGAAGTTTGGTCAGTAAGCGGGGTGGCTTGGTCCGACCCGCCCTTTAACTTTCATTTGATTTTCCAAGGAGTTTTGCATTGAGCGAGTTGTTTTCGCCGTACACGATGCGCGGGCTGACGTTAGCCAACCGTACCGTTGTCTCCCCTATGTGCGAATACAGCGCAGTGGACGGGAACGCACAGGACTGGCATCTGATGCACCTGGGGCAGTTTGCGACATCTGGCGTTGGCCTCGTGATAACAGAAGCTGCGGCGGTCGAGCCGCGCGGGCGCATTACCCCCCAGTGTCTCGGTTTGTACAACGATGACAACGAAGAGGCGTTGGCGCGCGTCGTATCGTTTTGCCGTAAACACAGCAGCGCGAAGATGGGCATACAGCTGGCGCACGCAGGTCGCAAAGCGTCTACGCATCGTCCGTGGGAAGGTCGCCATCCTCTGGCGAGCAATGAGGGCGCCTGGCAGACGGTTGGGCCGTCCGCCAATCCGCATGCGCCAGACTGGCATACGCCAAGCGCAATGAGTGTCGCGGAACTCGCGGAGGTCAGGCAGGCATTTGTCACCGCAACGGCGCGAGCTGAGCGCATCGGCTTTGACATGATCGAAGGGCACGGCGCCCACGGCTATTTATTGCATCAGTTCTTGTCACCTCTCGCGAATACTCGGGAAGACGAATACGGAGGCAGTCTCGAGAATCGCATGCGCTATCCGCTGGAAGTGTTTGCCGCCATGCGCGAGGTTTGGCCGGAATCCAAGCCCATGGGCATGCGGGTATCGGCGACAGACTGGGTAGAGGGTGGTTGGAACGTCGAGGAGACGTGCGAATTTGCCAGCCAGCTGAAGACTCTGGGTTGCGATTACATCTGCGTCTCCAGTGGAGGTGCGTCGGAGGAGCAGAAGATCCAGCTGGGTGAGGGTTATCAGGTTGCGTTCTCGCGCGCTGTTCGCGAGGCTGCCGCCATACCGACCATGGCAGTGGGCATGATCTACGACCCGCATCATGCCGAGGGGATTGTCGCGAATGGCGATGCGGACATGGTCGCACTGGCGCGTGGTCTGTTGTTTGACCCACATTGGGCGTTACGCGCTGCTACGGTCCTCGGTGCTGATGTGGAAGGACCGAACCAGTACGCGCGAGCGTACACGTTCCGTTTCCTGCAGGAAAAAGAGCGAGCTTGGGCGGGCGCAGAATAATCCACTCATAAGCAGGTGCCGCGCGACGCGCCGCCTCAAACGCTGAACAGGAACAGAGTCATGGCCAAAGTTTCACTCACGCCGCTCGCGGAAGGCAGTCCGACGTCGATGGTGGATGCGATGCGCGCGCTGCAGGCGGGCTCGCATACGCCCACGCAGCTGGTGCAACAATGTCTGACGCGTATCGACGAGGTGGAAGATACAGTCCACGCGTGGGTGCAGGTCGACGGTGAGCGCGCGCTTGCCGAGGCGGCTTACCAGGAGACTTTGCGACCCGAACACCTGGCGCAGTTGCCGCTGCACGGGATCGCGGTTGGCATCAAAGACATCATCGATGTGGCTGGTCTTCGCACCCGCTGTGGTTCTGCGTTGCGTGACGCACACCTTGCCGCGGACGATGCGCTGATCGTCACCGCTTTGCGGCGTTTGGGTGCCGTGATCCTTGGCAAGACCGAGACGACCCAGTTTGCGTGTGCAGATCCATCGCCCGCTTTGAACCCGTGGGATACCGATCACAGTCCGGGCGGATCCAGCGCCGGCAGTGCAGTCGCCACTGCCGCGGGCATGTGTTTTGCCGCACTTGGCACGCAGACGGGTGGATCCATTACCCGTCCCGCGAGTTTTTGTGGTGTCGCGAGCTTCAAAGGGCGATTTGGTCGATGGCCCATGCGCGGTATTGCGCCAGTGTCCGTCAATCTCGACCACGTGGGTCCGCATGCGCGTCGTGTCGAAGATGTTGCGATGTTATGGACGCTTATCAACAGCCAGCTACCGCTCGCGCATAACGCGGACCGCCCAACGCAGGCGCAAGCGATCCTCGATGGTTCGTGGTTGCACTCGAACGAAGCGCCGCGTCTGGCAGTATTCGACAGGTACTACAACACGACCAGCGAGGCTGGTGCTTACGCAGCATTTGAACAGAGCATTGAGAGATTGCGCGCCGCGGGTGCCAGCGTGGAAACCCTTACATTGCCACCCAGCTTTGAAGGCATGCATGCCAGCCATCAGATCATCATGGCTGTTGACGCAGCCCATCTGCATCAGCATGACTTTGCGCGCGCGCCGGAGACTTATCATCCCAAGATCGCATCGTTGATCGAAACTGGCCTTGGCACGTCGGCGGTCAAATACCTGCATGCGCGCGACCACCAGCAACGTTTTCGTCAAGACCTGGCTGCTACATTGCGACCCGGCGGGACGCAATACATTGCCGCGTGCCCCGCGTCGGTGACCACCGCGCCGCCGATGTCAGACAATACCACTGGCGATGCGCAGTTCAATGCGGTATGGAGCTTGAGTGGTCTGCCAACCGTGGGCGTTCCCGCCGCACTGGGTGACGACGGCTTGCCGCTCAGCCTGCAGCTGGGCGCACACGTGGAGTCATTTGGTTTATTTCAGGCGGCCGCGTGGTGTGAGCGTGCGGTCAACTTCGACGGTCTGCGGTGACATCATGATCCAAATCAACGGCGAAAGACTCCTGGACGATTTGCGCACGCTCAGATCGTTTGGCGCGCACGGTAATGGCGTTATCCGCACAACATTGACCGACGTGGACATTGCCTCACGCGAATGGTTGGCAGAACGTATGCGTGACGCTGGCTTGAAAGTTCACATTGATGGGGTGTCCAACATATTTGGTTGCTCACCTGCAACGGGGCCGGCACTGATCATTGGCTCACATTCAGACACGCAACCGCGCGGTGGCTGGTTGGATGGTGCCCTGGGTGTGATGTACGGCCTTGAGATTGCGCGGGCAGCACGTGAGCAGGCGGGTACTCGAGAATTTGCCATCGACGCCGTGTCACTTGCTGATGAAGAAAGCACATTCATGAGCTGCCTGGGGTCGCGTTCCTGGTGTGGTGTATTGGATGAGACGCTCTTCGAGCAAGCCCGCAACGCGGATGGCCTGTTGCTGACGGACGCATTGGCGAAGTCCGGTTACGGCGACCATCCGCGTACCGCGTTGGATCGCGACCGCTACATTGGTTACCTAGAAGCGCATATCGAACAAGGCCCGTACCTGGAAGAACTCGGGTTGAAGATCGGAGTCGTGACAACCATCGTTGGCATCCGCGCATGTCGCGTGCAGTTTTCAGGCGAGCAGAATCACGCCGGTACGACACCAATGGCACGTCGCAAAGACGCGGGCGTGGCGCTGTTCGAGTTTGCAACGCGGCTGCGCACGCTTTTTCAAAAGCTTGCCACCGAAAAGACGGTCTGGACCATCGGGAGTGTGGAGCTGTTACCCGGAGCGGCCAGCATTATTCCTGGCGAAGCCCAGCTCAATCTGCAGTTTCGCGACGAAGACGAGCAACGCCTCGAGGCCATGATGGCCGCGGTCCATGACCTCGCGACAACGTTGGCGGCGGAGCTGGGTGTGACCATTGATGTTGACAGTGGGCGTGAACCCATCGCTCCAACGCGCATGGATGCGGGATTTCAAACTCATCTGGGAGAGGCCGCACGCGCAGCTGTTGGTGACGCCTGGCAAAACATGCCCAGCGCTGCTGGTCATGATCCTATGGTGATCTCCCACCATCTGCCCTGCGCGATGTTGTTCATTCCCAGCATCAGAGGCATCAGTCACGACTTTGCGGAAGACAGCCACGAGGAAGACATTGTGACTGGCTGTCAGGTACTGGCGGACGGGGCAGCGCGCATCTTAAGCGCTGTTGATGGATAACCAACCAGCGATAATTCTCGCGTGCAGATGACCTACTCATTGTTCGGTCGAGAGGAAACAATCGAGGCGAACCGGCGGGCTCCGGACAGCCAGTCAGAAGCCGTATAGCGGTCGACCAGGATGTCCTTCCTGCGCGTTCTGAGGGCTCACAACACCTAGTCAGGGCATCAACCATATGCAAGTCATTATTCTGGGCAGCGGTTCGCCATTACCCGACCCCAATCGAGCAGGGCCTGCAACATTGGTGCGAGCGGGTGACAAGACGCTATTGTTCGATTGTGGACGTGGCGTCTTGATGCGTGCGGCGGCGGTCAAGGCATACGCGCCCCGGCTGGACGCGTTGTTCATCACGCATATGCACAGCGACCACACCACTGACTTCAACGACGTCATCACCACCCGTTGGATCATGAGTGCGCGCCCCAATCCATTGCGTGTGTATGGTCCGGTGGGTGTAGAACAGTTTGCCGATCGGACCATGGCAGCATTGGAGTTCGACATTGGCTACCGGCTTGCGCATCACGACGACTTAGGTGACGGCCCGAAGCTGGATGTCTCCAGCCTCAACGATGGCGCGGAACTCGAAGAGGATGGTCTACGTATCATCGCCGCTGCGACCGATCACAGTCCGGTGCATCCAACGTTAGGGTATCGCCTGGAATTTGACGGCAAGGTGGTGGCGATTGCCGGCGACACAGTCCCATGCGCCGGACTGGATCTAATCTGCACCGACGCCGACATCTACGTGCAGACGGTCATCCGCAGCGACCTCATCGAAAAGTCACCGTCTACCCGGATGCGTGACGTACTCGACTACCATTCCGACGTCGCACAAGCCGGCGAAACCGCGGCGCGTAACAGAGTGAAGAAGCTGGTACTCAACCATTTTGTTCCACCCCCGACGCCCGGCAAGGAAGCGGAATGGGCGGCTGACGCCACGGCGCGATTTTCTGGCGTGGTGTTGGTGGCAGATGATTTGCTGGAGGTAAGCTGTTAGCTGTCGGGGCGCATGTTCAGGGCTCGCGTCAATCGACTCGGACATCGATGACATCCTGCAACGTTGCGTTCGCGTGCAGTCACCTCACCAAAGGTTGACGCCTTACAGCTGAACTATTGGCCGAACATGGGCCTCACACGTGTGCGGGCTTGCCGTCCACCCCTCGATACAAGACGCCTTGGCGCAACTGCATGATGCGTTTGTGTTCGGCGAGTGCCGCGTCGTCCATGTCCGCTTTGGGTGGCGTTTCATGTATGAAGTGGTGGTAGCGGTCAACGCCTCGCACCAACCATGCGCTGTCGTCCGGCGCATTGATTTGCTTGACGTGTGGCGCGATGTAACGGATGGCGACGCCGATGCGACGGTCGTCCGAGTTGTTGGGTTCGGACGCGTGGATGGTGCGAATGTTGTGCAGTGACATCTCGCCGGGCGCCAGTACGGCGAATTCGGCTTGCGCATCGTCTACTTCTACTTGTATCTCCTGACCACGAGTTAACAGGTTCTCGCTGGCCAGCGTGTCGCTGTGTGGCAGCTGCTCCCGCTCCGCCCCGCCTGGCACCATTTTCATGCAGCCACTTTCGAGTGTTGCCGGGGACAGAGCGATCCAAGCCGTTACGACGTCAGCACTGGACAGGCCCCAATACGTTGAGTCCTGGTGCCATGAGACGTAACTGGTGGACTGTGCTTCTTTGACAAACAAGCTGGTGCCCCAACAGAAGACATCTTCACCCAGCACGTCGGCTACGGACTCGATGACTCGCTTGTCGGCGACCAGTTCGGCTACCCAGGTTTGTAGCAAATACAGCTTCTGGCCTTTGGAGAGTTCGTACCAGCCGCCGTGTCGACGCTCGTAGGCTTCGAAGCGTTCGCGATAGTGAGCGGCTTCATCTGCGCTCAGCACGGGTATAGGCCACGTATAGCCTTTGGCGGCGTATTCGTTACGTTGTGCGTCGGTCAGCATGTTTCAGGTTCCGGTCAGATCTACGGCTTCCAGCGGAGCCTTGCCCAGGATCATGTCTGCGGCTTTTTCTCCGATCATCAAAGATGAAGCATTCGTGTTAGCTGACGGCATGGTCGGCATGATTGAGGCGTCCGCGATCCGCAATCCCTCGAGGCCGTGAACGCGCAACTCAGGGTCGACAACAGCCCCCGGGTCGGACGCGGGTCCCATGCGGCAGGTGCCCATCGGATGAAACGCCGTTGTTCCGCGGCCACGTGCATAGTTCAGGATCTCGTCATCAGTTTGCACATCGTCACCGGGCGAGAGTTCACCGGCAAAATAGGGCGCCAGCGGGTCGGTGCGAAACAGTCGGCGCGACAATTTAATGCCACCGAGGATCACTCGTTGATCCATTTCGTCCGCCAGATAATTTGGTTGGATTGCGGGCTTTTCGAATGGGTCCTTGCTACGTGCCCTCACGTAGCCGCGACTCTCCGGGCGTTGTTGCCACACGGCAATGGTCATGCCCGGCTCAACGTCGAGCTGGGACTGTACACCCTCGGCGTAGCTGGCTGGCGTGAACGTAATCTGCAAATCGCCATATTCCAGGCTTTCATCCGATTTCCAGAAACATGCGACCAGCGTTGGCTGCAGCGTCAGGATCCCTTTACCAGTCGTGAAGTACTTTGCGATTTCCCACGCCAACGGCAGCCCGCGCGAGCGTTCGTTGATCGTTTTAATGCCTTCTACCCGTGCGGTCATGCGGGTCGGGTAGTGATCCCGCAGATTCTCGCCTACGCCTGGTAACGCGTGCACAACGTCAACGCCGATGGTCTGCAAAAACTCAGGATCACCAATACCTGAAAGTTGCAGGAGTTGCGGCGAGTTAAATGTGCCGCCTGACAGAATGACTTCGCGTCGCGCGTACACTTCTTTGAACTTGCCGCCCTGGTGGTAGCGCACGCCCACGACGCGTTTACCTTCAAACAACAAGCTTACCGCGTGCGCTTTGGTGCGCACGTCCAGGTTGCTGCGTCCCATGACCGGATGCAGATAAGCGCGCGCCGAACTGACCCGTTTACCCTGATGGATGCTGCGCTGGAAAAAGCCGACGCCTTCCTGACGCGCACCGTTATAGTCGGGGTTGCGTGGGATGCCCAACGTCTCAGCACCCTCCATGAACGCGTCACACAAAGGATGGTCCCAGGCCAGGTCGCCAATGGCGTAACGCCCTTCCCGGCCGCGGAAGCGTTCGTCGCCGTCACCTATGCGACGCTCGTTACGTTTGAAGTACGGGAGCACCTCGGCATACGACCATCCTCGGTTACCCATCTGCGCCCAGACATCGAAGTCCATGCGCTGGCCACGGTTGTAGATGTGCCCGTTGATCGAACTGGAGCCGCCCAGCGTCTTGCCGCGCGGTTGTTGTATGCGTCGTCCCGCCGTGCCTTCACTGGGCTCAGTCTCATACAGCCAGTTGACACTGGGATCGACGATGGTCTTGATGAAACCGGCCGGGATATGGATGAAGGGATTCCAGTCTTTGCCACCGGCCTCCAGTACGCAGACAGACGGCTCCCCCGACTCGATCAGACGATGGGTGATGACTGAGCCGGCAGAGCCAGAGCCAATAACGACATAGTCAAACTGGGCGTTATCCGCCATACGTCTAGCCGCGGCCTATGAATGGCATGTTGGTGGCCATGATGGTCATGAACTGCACGTTGGATTCAAGCGGCAGGTTAGCCATCTGCAGCAGCGCTTCGGCGACATGCTCAACGTCCATGCGCGGCTCTGCCGCAATGGAGCCATCCGCTTGCGGCACGCCCGCCGCCATGCGGTCTGTCATCTCCGTCACGGCGTTGCCTATGTCGATCTGACCGCACGCGATGTTGTAGGGACGCCCGTCCAGAGACGTCGAGCGAGTCAGCCCCGTGATGGCATGTTTGGTTGACGTGTAAGGGGCGGAGAATGGACGCGGCACGTGCGCTGAAATCGAGCCGTTGTTGATAATGCGTCCACCCTGCGGGTCTTGTGCCTTGAATTGGCGGAAAGCCTCTTGCGTACATAAGAACGCGCCGGTCAGATTGACATCTACAACGGTCTTCCATTGTTCAACCGTCAGATCTTCGAGCGGCATGGCCGGCGTACCCATGCCGGCGTTATTGAAAACCATATCCAGGCGGCCAAACTTCTGAATCGTCTCGCTGAACAGGCGTTTGACGGAGTCAGGGTCGCCGACATCGGTTACGACTGGCAGCACACGTTCACCGGCACCGGCCGCGCGTATGACGGTCTCCTCAAGTGCGTCGGCGCGGCGTCCCGCGACGGTCACGCTCCAACCATCATTAGCCAAAGCCAGAGCGCCCGCGCGCCCGATGCCCGATCCGCCGCCCGTAATGATTGCTACGCGTAAACCATTGGCCATCAAAGTATCCCTCTTGGTTTTTTGTCTAGGTGTTCGTTCGCTGTTCGCTTGGCACAGCCGCGACCTCATTGATGCCCTCATAGGGTTCAGGGCCACGCATGAGCGCACGAATGAACCGAATCTGAAACTCAATATACCCGACCGTTGGTGGTTCGAAACCCAATGCCTCCACCATCTCCGCGTGCAGCTTCGGCAACTGGTGAAACGGCACGGCCGGGTAGGTGTGGTGGGCGGTGTGGTACTGCATGTTCCAGGCGAGCCATCGCATGAATCGCGTTGTGCGAATGGTACGCGTGTTGATACACGTATCGTTCGCGTGTGTGAGGCCGGTGTGCTCCGTGATGTTCTGTATCTGGTGAAACACCTTGGTCACCAGCATGGGCGCCAGCCACAACGTGACCATCGCGGCGCTTTCCAGCAGCATGGACGCAAGGATGCAAATACCGTAGAGGCCCAGATGCCAGCGTGCTTCTGCGATGATGTGGGCGCGTTGCGGCGCGGTGTAGTAGTTGCCAACCACGTTACCTGAGGCGTCCCTGAACATGCGCCGCACCCGGTTCCACCAATAGCTGATGCCCAGCAGGTAGATGAGATAGGGCGCCAGGCGATAAGGGCCTTCACGCGCTAGCAATTCGGCGTCGTTGTCCCAATCCTGTGTGTGGCGGTGATGCTGGTAGTGAAACCATCGCTCCTGGCTCCGTGGATATAACAGCAGGAAGCCGGTTACACGATTGAATACGTCGTTGAGACAACGGGTTTCAAATACCGTGTGGTGGTTGAATTCGTGCTGCGCGGCAAATAGATAGTTGATAAGAATACCGTGTAGCACAAACCAGGGGATGGCCCACAGGCTGCCAAGGGTTGTATGCAACGCATAACCGGTTGCCATGATGGCGCCAACGTGTGAGGCGGTCTGTAGCGCGCCGCGCCCGTTCGATCGGCGCGTAAGCTCGCTCAGCCGCTCGCGCGGAATAAGGTCTTTTCGTCCTACGAACCCGTCCATCAACTGGACTCCGTAGTTTGGTGGGTGGCATAAACAGCGACGCAGTCTACTCTTGGACCCATACGCGCCGCACGCGAAGCCGAGGAAAAATTCGATCGACACGTCATTCTCCACCGGGCAGCGATGGGTCAGCAACGCTGAGCCGGAGCTGGGTCTGGGTTTAGTAGAGGAACGTACCGATCGCGAGGTGCGATTGACGTTCCCAGCGAGCGGCGAAGAGCGCACCTACAGCATGACCAACGCGCCATTGACGCGCGTGAGCTACCAGGTCGGCGACCGCATTCGGCACCATTCCGGCATGGCGTTGACCGTAATCGACCGTGAGCAACACGCTGGCCAGTGGTTCTATCAAGCGACCGCTGACGAAGGCGCGACGCACGTTGTGCCTGAGCGCGACCTCGACAGTTTCTTCCAGTTGCGTAAGGCCGCCGAGCGCCTGAGGACTGGCCAACTCGACCGCAACCGGCTGTTTGAGCTGCGTGTCGAGAGCCTGTTGCACCATCATCGTCATCGGTCCAGCGATGTGCTTGGGTTGATTGGCGCGCGCGCGCAACTGTTGCCTCATCAGATGTATATCGCCAACGAAGTGGCCTCCCGTTTTTCTCCGCGCGTGTTGCTGGCGGACGAAGTGGGCCTTGGCAAGACCATCGAGGCAGGTCTGATCCTGCACCAGCTGATCGTCAGTGGACGTGCCCGACGCGTGCTGATTGTGGTGCCAGAACCGCTTGTACATCAGTGGCTTGTGGAGATGCTTCGGCGTTTCAATCTGATGTTCACCGTGATGAACGCGGAGCGCTACGAGGCGAGTCTGGAGTCGGACACCAACCCGTTCGAATCGTCACAGTGGGTATTGACCCACCTGGACGTGCTGCGCGATCCGGGGATACATGCGCACGCGCTGGAAGCCGAATGGGATGTGCTGGTTGTTGATGAAGCGCACCATCTGGGCTGGAGTGATGGTGAGGCGTCCGAAGAATTTTTGCTGGTGGACAGCCTTGCGCAGGCGACGCCCAGCGTCCTGCTGTTGACCGGCACGCCTGAGCAGCTGGGTGTGGAGGGTCATTTTGCCCGGCTGCGGATCCTGGATCCGGCCCGCTATCACGATCTCGCAGGCTTCCTGGAAGAGGAGGCTGGATACGAATCCATCGGTGATCTGGCGGAGCAACTCGCTGATCCTGACCTGCCCATCGATGAAGATCTGTCACACCAGATCGAGTTGCAGTTGGGTGACGGTTGGGGTGAGCGTCTGCTGCTGGAGTCGGAGGCGGAGCCGAGGACCCGCGAGTTTGCGCTGACGCGCCTGTTGGACCGTCACGGCACTGGGCGGGTGTTGTTCCGCAATGTGCGCGAGTCGGTTGGTAACTTCCCGGAGCGTGTCCTGGTATCGCACCCGTTACCCGCGCCAGAGGGCTACGTGTCCGCGGCCCAGGAGGCCGACCTATTGGCCTGCACACGCCCAGAGCAGTTGTTTGGCGACGCCTGGATTGGAGTCGACCCGCGCGTCGGCTGGCTGTGCGAGTTGTTGGCTGCACATCGTGGCGAGCGATTCCTGCTGATCTGCGGTAACGCCGAGACTGCCCGCACGCTCGAAGAGCACCTGCGGACAAGACGCGCAATTCGGTCCGCCCTGTTTCATGAGGGCATGGCCCTGGTCGCGCGCGACCGGGCAGCGGCCTATTTTGCGCAAGCGGATGAGCCTGCCCAGATTCTGGTGAGCTCCGAGATCGGTAGCGAGGGGCGCAACTTTCAGTTTGCTTCGCATCTAGTGCTGTTTGATCTGCCGCTCAATCCGGATTTGCTTGAGCAACGTATAGGACGCCTGGATCGCATCGGTCAGAAGAGCGCCATCCAGATTCATGTACCGCACTTTGAATATTCGGCCACCGAACGCCTGCTGCGGTGGTATCACGAGGGTGTCAACGCATTCGAGAGTTCATCTCCGGTGGTCGCTCGTGTTCTTGACCAAGTGCGTACGGAGTTGTTCGGATTGCTGCGCGACGATCCGGCGAGCTTGCTCGACAACCTGATCGTCCGAACCCGTGAACAGTTTGACGACGCCGTGATCGTGCATGAGCGCGGCCGCGACCGTCTTCTGGACCTGAATTCCTGCCGGCCCGAGCGCGCCGACGAGATCGTCGCGGCTGTGACAGCGTCGCAACGCGAGTCCGAGCTGGAAGCGTTTATGCAGCGCGTATTCGACGCGTTTGGCGTTGAGCACGAGCACAACGCCGACGACAGTGTGATCCTGCGGCCGACCGAGCAGATGTTGGCAGACTCGTTCCCGAGCCTGCCGGAGGACGGTACAACCGCCACCTTTCGCCGGCATCAGGCACTGCAACGCGAAGACCTGATGTTCCTGACGTGGGAACATCCAATGGTGTCGGGTGCGTTGGATTTGTTGGTGGGTACCGAACTCGGCAGCGCGGCGCTCTGCACTATCAAGTTGCCGCCGTTGCCGGCAAGCTCCCTGATGCTGGAATGTATCTTCGTATTGCGTTGTAAAGCGCCACCTGCCCTGCAGGTGCAGCGGTTCCTGCCGGGTGCTGCCATCCGTTTGCTGATCGATGAACGCGGCCGCGACCTGGGTGCTCGCATCACGCGCAGCAAGCTGAACGGCATGGCGCGCGGTGTGCCAACAGCCGTCGCGCAGGACGTGATCAAACATGCACGCCCGCGCATCGATAATCTGCTGAAGCTTGCGCATACGGAAGCCGAGGGCCGCGGACAACCGCAGATCGAAAAAGCCGTGGACCTCGTCGAGGAAACCCAGAGTGCGGAACTCGAACGGCTGGCCGCGCTGGCAGAGCACAACCCCAACATCCGCGAGGAAGAATTGCGTGCGGTAATGTTGGAAACCGAGGGACTCATCAATCATCTGGCGCGTACGGAGCTTGAGCTCGATTCGGTCCGGCTGGTAGTCGCTACCTAAGCGGCGGCGGGCGCCACAGTGTTGCATTGCGGCAGAGGAGCTGCCAACTTGGGCGCATGAGCTGGCCTGCTAATACACCTCCTGTTGAATCCATGGCTGAAAAGCGCGCGCGCTGCCGCGCTGAATTTCGCGACGCTGACGTGGCGGCGGGCATTGAGGTATCTGAAGACTTTGAACCGTTCGTCCAGCGAAATGACCTGTTCACGCGGGCTTTCTGGGATCCCACTGTACGTAGCAAGGACACAGATGAGTTTTTCGCAAGCTATCGCAGTGAGGCTGCGGCCCGCCGTGGCGACGGCTTCTCACACAAAGACTTCGCGCTACGAAATGCGTCGTGGCTGATCTCGGATATCATCTCTTCGCGCCGCGAGGATGCTGGTGAGCGTGAAGGATTTCAGGCGCCGATCCGCAATGACACGCCAGTTGGGCCTGAGCGACTCGAGATCGAGAATCCCGCGGAGTTCACCGCCGAGCTGAAGCAAATAGCAAGATTGTTTGGTGCGGACCTTATTGGCGTATGTGATTACGACGACCGATGGGTTTACGCGTCAAGGGTCGACACGCGCGATTTCTCTGCTGCAGACAATTCACTCCCCGACGACATCAGCCATGTGATCGTCATGGGGCACGCAATGGACCAGGATCTGGTCAGAACGTATCCGTCAGCACTTGCGGGTGCCGCCACCGGGCGTGAGTACTCGCACGAGGCGGCCATCGTTATCCAGGTTGCGGCATACCTGCGTAATCTGGGTTACGAGGCGACCGCATCCATGAACGACACCGGACTGGTCATTCCTTACGCGATCAAAGCAGGTCTCGGCGAGTATGCACGTAACCAAATGGTGATTACGCCGGAGTTTGGACCGCGCGTGCGCTTCTCCAAGATCTTCACAAACGCGCCGCTCCACAATGACGCGCCCCGGCAGCTTGGTGTCCGTGCGTATTGTGACGATTGCACCATCTGCGCGGACGCGTGCCCGCCCAAGGCACTGCCATACGGACCGCCAGCGTTTCGCGCGCACATTTCAGCAATTCGTGGCGTAAAGAAATGGTCAGCGGATTGTGAAAAATGTTTTGGCTACTGGGCCAAGTTGAAAAGCGACTGCGCGATTTGCATGCGGGTGTGTCC
>CEUN01017335.1_pt1 | contig 13661 bp, 10 predicted proteins | sample 361501 | NCBI WGS metagenome assembly CEUN01 (sample SAMEA2622801, study PRJEB7988) | marine metagenome | biome: marine biome (ENVO:00000447); feature: marine epipelagic mixed layer (ENVO:xxxxxxxxx); material: "saline water (ENVO:00002010), including plankton (ENVO:xxxxxxxx)" | depth 120 m | reverse complement strand
TGGGAGGAGCTTTTGGTGTCAGTCTGTTAGCAACGTTTGTGGACATCCGTTCTACGCATTATGCAGAATCTTATATCGCTACTCAAACGTCTGGTAATTCGGCGACAATAGAGTTTCTAAGGTCCTTGCAATCCTATTTGGGCTCAGCAGGGATTCCAGAATCACTGCAATATTTGACTGCGTTGCAGCAGCTAGGCTCATCGATTTATAGTCAAGCAATGATGCTTGGTTTTCGTGAAGGGTTTCTTGTTGCAGCCCTAATGTTTTTTTTAGCTATTATACCTGGAAGTCTGCTTGGTAAGGGGAAAAGCCGTTAAAGGGTCGAGCATATGTCTGAATTTTCGCTAAAGGTGAATGGGAAAAAATATGATATCGATTGTTCGCCAGAAACCCCACTGATTTACGTTCTCCGAAATCAACTAAATTTAATGGGTGCTAAGCTTGGGTGCGGATTGGAACAGTGTGGTGCTTGCGCAGTTTTGGTGAATGGTGAAAAAGTATTATCATGTGTCCGCGCAGCATCAGAATTTAAAGAGCAAGAAATAATTACGGTTGAAGGTCTAGTTAGGAATGGAGAACCGAGTACAGTACAAAAAGCTTTTATCCAAGAGGGGGCTGCACAATGCGGTTATTGTACAGCCGGCCTTGTGGTGGCTGTGACGGCATTGCTTAATAAAAAAAATCAACCTAGTAGAGAAGAAATCAGTAGTGCCCTTCATGATCACCTTTGTCGTTGTGGGTCTCATTTTAGGGTCTTGAAGGCTATCGATCGCGCTAAGCAGGCATTTAAGAATGCCGGATAGTAATAGCCTTAAGAAAACACCAAGCCTTGATAACTGGATTGCAATCAACGATGACGGCCGTATTCTAGTTCGTACCGGTAAAGTAGATATAGGACAAAGAATTTCTACCGCTTTAGCTCTCATAGTATCAGAAGAGCTTGATGTGGATATTGATAATATTGATATATCCCGTACAGAAACGGGCGTAGATCCGGACGAAGGTATAACCTCAGGTAGTAATTCGATGGAAGAATCGGGGAATGCGGTGAGGGCTGCAGCGGCAACCGCACGCCAGCATTTGATTGCATTGGCGGCTGAGGCACTAGAAGTAGAAATTACTACCTTGTTCGTCTCAAACGGACTAGTTCGGTCAAGGAAAACAAATAACTCAATTACGTATGCAGAACTTGCAGCTAAAAAGCCATTTCATATTGATGTGGACCCCAACGCTATCACCAAACATCCAAATAGCTATAAAGTAATTGGTAATCCTGTGGTCTTCCGAGGTCTAAAAGATATTGTTAATGGAGAACCATATTTCATTCAGGATATGAAGATAGCAGGAATGTTGCATGCTCGTGTTGTGCGCCCCCCCCATTACCATGCCCGCTTAAATTCCATTAACCCGAAAATAGTTAAAAGCCTTGAGAAGAAGGGTTGTAATCTGGTTCAAGATGGCTCCTTTTTAGCTGTGGTAAATGCTGATGAGTATATGGCTGTTAAGTCGGCTAAAAGGTTGTATGAGACTTCGACCTGGAACCAGGGAAGCGGTTTAGAGCCTCAAGATATTTATGAAAGACTGATTACAAATGAAAGGGTAAGTCTCCCGGTAGTGGATGGAGTCCCCCAAAAGGAGAGTGTTGAGGTACTTTTACCTCCGCCGGCGAATGCCACTTCCAGTCTTTCGGCAAAATATGAAAAACCTTATCTAATGCATGCTTCTATTGGCCCCTCGGCTGCTATGGCGCTAGCAGAAGGAAAAAAAATAACCATTTGGACGCATAGTCAGGGTGTCTATGTTCTCCGTCAAAGCCTTGCAGAAGCGTTATCTTTAGAGGTAGAAAATTTGAAAATTATACATGTCCCGGGAGCTGGTTGTTACGGACATAATGGTGCAGACGACGCCGCAGTTGATGCAGCATTAATTGCATTAGCCCTCGCTGGAAAGCCTATCCTACTAAAATGGACACGGGAGGATGAACACGCATGGGAACCTTATGGCTCCAGTATGGTAATGGATCTCAACGCTAGTCTTGACGATAATGGTAAGGTTATCAAATGGTCTCAAGAGACATTCAGCGATACCTATGGTATGCGTCCTAGACCGGAACCAGATGGCGCTGGTCCGGCGAGATTATTACCTCTGAAGTATTGTGGTGTTGGTATCAAGCCTTTAGTTCCAAAACCAAATATGTCTCGTCATGCTGGGTTGCATAGAAATCTCGATCCACTTTACAATTTTGAAGATAAAAGACTTGTAAAAAACCTGGTAAGGGGGTTGCCTCTTAGAACTTCGGCACTAAGAACATTGGGTGCTTTTGCTAATATTTTTGCCATCGAGTCGTTTGTTGATGAATTGGCTGAGAGAGCTAATATCGATCCCGTTCAGTTTCGTCTAAGGCATCTCTCAGATGAAAGAGCTAAACATGTTTTGGAGGTAGCGGCTGATAAAATCGGGTGGGGTTTAAAAGTTGGAGAAAATAGGGGTTTAGGTATTGCCCTTGCCCAGTACAAAAATATCCAGGCATACGCGGCTGTAGCGGTAGAGGTCGAAGTGGATGATTTGGCTCAAGTAAAGATGATTCGAGCAGTCCTCGCTGGTGATGCTGGCCAAATAATAGATCGCGCTGGTCTGACTGCTCAATATGAAGGCGGTTTTCTTCAAGCGGCAAGTTGGACCCTTTATGAGGAGGTAACATACGATCGTGGGGGTATCACAAGTCGTGACTGGGAGACATATCCAATTTTACGTTTTGATAATATTCCAGTGATTGAAACGATTCTGCTCGATCGTCCAAATGAGAGATTTCTGGGAGCAGGAGAATGTGTTGCTGGTCCCACAGCAGGGGCGATTGCCAACGGAATTTACAATGCAGTTGGTTTAAGGCTAAGGAGAATGCCTTTTACTCCAGAGGCGATAAAATTAGCAGCAATGGGCTAGTTTTTTTCTGTTTGTTCACGAAGTATTTCTAACTCAAGCCATTGTTCTTCCGCTTCTTCCAATTCCGATTGTGTGACCTCTATAGTCTTCGCGGATTTTTCATAGGACCTTGCATCCTTTAGAAATAAATCGGAGTCGGATAAAATTGTCTGGTGTTTTAAAATTAGTTCCCGCATTTTTTTCATGCGATGAGGCAAAGTCTCAAGCGCATATTTATCCTTGTAGGACATTTTAATTTTATTTGTAGAGCTAGCAGTTTTTAATTCTTTTTTTTTGTCTTTTGGCCGACTGTCTTTGGATTTTTTATTTTTTTCTAACGAATGGATACCTCGTTGCAAGAGCATATCACTATAACCTCCAGCATATTCCACCCAATTACCATTACCTTCTGAACATATAATGGAGGTAGTAGTTCTATCCAGAAAATCTCGATCGTGGCTTATAAGTATGATTGTACCCTTGTAGTTGGCAATCATTTCTTGCAACAGGTCTAGGGTTTCAATATCTAAATCATTGGTGGGTTCATCAAGAATTAAAAAGTTAGAAGGTTGTGCAAGAGCCCGAGCAAGCATTACTCTTCCCCGCTCGCCGCCAGACAATACCCTAACGGGAGTGCGAGCCTGTTCAGGGGAAAATAAAAAATCTTTCATATATCCAATAACATGCTTTTTTTTATCTCCTACGGAAATAATTTCACCCCCTCCGGTCAGGGCATTGGCTAATGTAGAGTTCGGATCAAGTCTTTCCCGATTTTGGTCAAGGGTTATCATATCAAGGTTAGTACCTAGTCGAATACTGCCCTCATCAGGTTCTAAGCTGCCGGTTATCAAGTTAATTAGAGTTGTTTTTCCTGCTCCGTTTGGTCCTACAATTCCGATACGATCACCTCTCTTAATCTTTATCGAAAAATTTTTTATAATCGGTCCTTGGTCAAAAGTTTTACTTATCGATTTAGTTTCTAGGATAAATTTTCCGGATTGACCCGTTTTTGTGCTAGAAAAAATAACTTGTCCGGCTGGGCCGCGTTGGTCTCTTCTTTTTTTTCTAAGAGCGATGAGTGAACGAAGGCGACCTTGATTGCGTTTACGGCGAGCGGTCACGCCTTTTCGTAGCCATTCTGTTTCTGCTAAAAGTTTACGGTCAAGCTTGCTGCGTTCGGTCATCTCTTGTTCTAGGATAGTATCGCGCCATTCTTCGAATTTGTTAAAGTCTTCTCTAAGGGTACGAGTGGTACCGTGGGTTAACCATACTGTTCTGTTCGATAGTTTTTGTAGAAAACGTCGATCATGGCTAATAAGGATCAAGGCGGTACGCATGGTTTGTAGTTCCGACTCGAGCCATTCAATAGCAGGGAGGTCGAGGTGATTAGTCGGCTCATCTAATAGAAGAATATCAGGTTCTGGTGACAATACGCGTGCTAATGCGCATCGTCTTTTTTCTCCCCCTGAGAGTTTAGAAGGTTTTTCTTCACCGTTTAAACTGAGCTGAGCTAAAAGGTATGATGCTCTGTTGGGGTCATCACCCGGCGCGAGCCCGGCTTTAACATAGGCAAGAATATTGTTGTATTTACCCATTTCTGGCTCTTGGGGTAGATAGCGCAAGGTTTTCCCTGGTTGAAGGAATATCTCTCCTGCATCTGGCTCGATGAGGCCAGCAGCAATTTTTAATAATGTTGATTTTCCGGACCCATTTCGTCCAACGAGACATAGGCATTCACCCTCTGAAATGCTTAATTCGGCGTCTTTGAAAAGAGGGGTGCCGCCAAAAGTAAGATTAATATTTCTCAGGATTAAAATAGGTGGTGTCATACCTCTTCTTTAGAATGCTCTTAACATTAGGGCAAGACTTCAAATTTTGTTGATAATTGGTTATAATACGCAAAAGATTTGACTGGCAATTTAAGGAAGGGCCATGAAAATTACACCACTCTCGGAAGCTGTTGGTGCAGAGATCACCGATATTGACCTAAGTCAATCTCAGGACCAAGTGAAATTAATCGAAATAGAAGAGGCCTTCCACCTGTATGGGCTAATATGCATCCGTGATCAGGATATCACATTAGAAGATCAGAAAAAATTTGCCCTTAACTTTGGTGAGTTAGGAAGTCGTAATAGGCCGGGCACTAAACCAAATGAATTGGATGAATATGGTGAGCATGTAATGCTGGTCACCAACGTGAGAAAAGATGGTAAGCCAATTGGTTCATTGCCGGATGGCGAAATGACTTTTCATGCAGATACGGCTTATTTTAAATTTCCATCGAAAGCGACGATGTTGTATGCAATGGAACTTACTTCCTGGGGTGGTAACACCCTGTTTTCTAATTGCTACGCAGCGGCAGAAGGTCTACCAGATGATCTTAAGCGTCGTCTTAACGGAAAGAAGGCGATGCAGGTATATGAGTATGGTACGACACTAAAAATGAAAAAGAAGTATGATAGGAAGAATTTTCCGCATTATGCTCACCCAATTTTTCGGAAGCATCCAGAGACGGGCCGATCAGCGCTATTTGTTAGTGAATTGATGACAGAAGAGATAATTGGACTTGACAAGGAAGAGAGCGATAAAATTCTGGCTTATCTGTTTAAACACCAAAAAAAACCGCAATTTGTTTATGAGCACCCTTGGCGAATTGGAGACCTGATAATGTGGGATAATCGTTGTACAATCCATGCGCGTACAGATTTTCCGCGTGATGAACGCCGAATGCTTAGGCGTCTTACCATTCAAGATACTAATCCCGTGATTGAGGGTGCAGCGCCCTTTCTAAATTAGGCTGCAGAATAAACTAATTACTTGGCCCCTTACAGAAAACAGATTCATGTGTATTCTTTCTAAACTGTTTAATATAGGGAGGATGGCTAGTGGGGGATTTCGGAGATAAGGCGTTCGATTATATTATTATCGGGGGAGGGTCAGCCGGCAGTGTTTTGGCAAGTCGACTTACAGAGAAGTCAACAAATAGCGTTTTATTGCTTGAGGCAGGTAAAGACTATCCACCTGGTAACGAACCTGAGGAATTAAATAATAATTTTGTAGCCACCGCTAAGGGTGCTCCACGGTTCACATGGCCCGGTCTCAGTGCTTCATTTTTGCCTCGCCCAGGCAACGCCCCTGATCAAAGACCAAAGCGAAGATATAATCAGGGCAAGGTAATTGGCGGCGGGTCCTCTGTAAATGGGATGTGCGCCAATCGTGGTCTTCCGAGCGATTTTGATGGTTGGCAGGAACGTGGTGCAAAGGGCTGGAGTTGGGAAGACGTTTTACCATACTTTAAAAAGCTCGAAAAAGACTACGATTTTGATGGGCCATTACACGGTGAAGAGGGGCCGATTGGATTACGTCGACTTTTTGAGGATCAATGGCCGGGATTTACGGCCGCTGCAATTAAGGCGGCCAAAAAAGAAGGTTGGAAGAACCTCAAGGATCAAAACGCTGTTTTTGGAGATGGATATTTTCCAATTCCAATGAACAATATTGATGGGAAGCGGATATCTGCATCTTCCGCGTATCTGACAAATTCTGTCCGCTCAAGACCAAACTTTGAAATGCTCGATCTCTCCGATGTCAAAACACTTATTTTTGAAGGGAGGGAGGTTAAGGGTGTCAAGGTGAACCGGCTTGATGAAAACATTGATATTTATGCTCGAGAAGTTGTTGTCTGCGCGGGTGCGTTGCATACGCCCCCACTTCTGATGCGTTCAGGTATAGGACCGGGTGGTGAATTAACAGCGTTGGGGGTTGAGGTTATTGCTGATCGAATAGGGGTTGGTAAGAATCTTATGGAACACCCTGGTGTTAACTTTGGAGCCTATCTTAAGAAAGGATCGAGACTCACTCCTGGGTTGCCAACTCATATGATAGCCGCTGTACGTTGGTCCTCCGGGTTAGAGGGGGTACCAAGCGGTGATATGTATATCGTTCCTACAAATCGCGCCGCATGGCATCCAATCGGCGATCGAATGGGTATTATGCAGCTTTGGGTTAATAAGTCATATTCGACAGGGGAAGTAACCTTGGAAGCCGGGGATATCTTTGGCGAGCCTAATGTTGACTTCAACATGTGTTCTGATCGGCGTGATATGGAGCGTATGATAGCTGGTGTCCGTGTGATGGCGAAACTTTGTGGGATGTCTGAACTTAAAGAAGCGGTTCTGGATGTATTTCCTGTTAGCTATGGGACACGGGCAAGGAAAGTTGGTGTTTACAGTAACTGGAATCGTTTGCAGACTTGGGTCGGAGCTCAAGCGATGGATGCTTCATCATTCATACGTCGATGGATCATTGAGAATATGATAGCGGACGGCCCGTCTATTGCAGAGTTAATGCAGGATGAGTCCGTTATTGAACAGTGGATCCGTAAAACGGTTCTAGGCCACTGGCATGCGTCGTGTACGTGCCGGATGGGGTTGGAGGATGATCCTAGTGCAGTAACAGATCCAGCTGGCCGGGTTTACGGTGTTTCGGGGCTAAGAATTTGTGACGCATCCATCATGCCAATGATACCTTGCGCAAATACCAATATTTCGACGATTATGATAGGCGAAAAAATATCCAATTCTATCTTGAAAGCATAAAATCTAACATGCTGCTTCCTGAATTGCCCTCCAAACTTTCTCCGGGGTTGCCGGCATGTCGAGGTTTTGAATACCTAGAGGAGAAAGTGCATCTACGACTGCATTCATAATTGCCGCTAACGCCCCTACGTTTCCTGCTTCCCCGGCTCCTTTTGCACCCACAGGGTTAAGTTTTGTAGGTACGGGGTTATTTGACAAATCAAAGTTGCACATGTCATGCGCTCGGGGCATGCCGTAATCAAGAAAAGAGCCAGTTAAAAGCTGCCCGTCGCTATCATATTGTATTCCTTCTGTAAAAGCTTGGCCTACTCCCTGTCCGATTCCACCGTGTATTTGCCCTTCTAGGGTCAAGGCATTTATTACCGTGCCAACATCGTCCGTAACAGAATACTTTAGAATTCTGGTAACACCAGTTTCTGGGTCTATTTCGACTTCAACGACATGGCAGCCATTTGGAAATGTAGGGGTTCCCGGTGCAAACGTATCAGTAGCAAATAGACCTCGTTCCATACTCTTTGGCAAAAGGTCACTACGATATGCAGCCTTGGCTACGTCTTGGATTGTAACCCCTTTGTCGGTTCCGATAACTACGAATTTTCCATTTTGGAATTCAATATCAGCATTGGCTGCTTCAAGAAGATGCGCCGCTATATGCTTTCCTTTTTCAAGGATTTTATCTATTGCCCTTGTGGCTGCTGAGCTTCCCAGAATAGCGGTTCTTGATGCATATGTTCCACCTCCGTAGGGCAGAGAATCGGTATCTCCATAGGATATACGTATATCCTTCTCGTCGATTCCGAGCGCATCTGAAACCACAATTTTATACATCGTGTCATGGCCCTGACCGTGATCTACAGAACCGGGTATAACTGTTACAGTGCCGGATTGATCAAATTGCACACTAACCGTTTCCCCATCAAGCTGCGCTGTTTGTTCAATAAAATTTGCGATTCCAATGCCTCGAAGTTTGCCGTTTTTATGAGCCTCTTTTCGGCGATTTTCAAATCCTATATAGTCACCCATTTTCAGGGTATTTTCCATGTTTTTACCAAATTCCCCGCAATCGAGAGTATAAATTAGACCGGTTTTAAATGGCATGGCGTCGGGCGATACAATATTTCTTAATCGAATCTCAGCACGATCCAGTTTCATTTCTCGGGCGGCATTATCAATCAATCGTTCAATAACATATGATGCTTCGGGTCGTCCTGATCCTCTGAAAGGACCATTGGGACTAGTATTGGTAAAAACTGCAGAGGACTCTGCGTAAATCAGCGGTGTCTTATAGGTTGCAGCTAATCCGCCGAGGTGCCCTGCCGGTGAAATTGTTCCACCAGGGTCCAGCCAAGCACCAATGTTACAGAGATTGCTCACCTTAAGAGCTAAAAAATCCCCGTCTTCATTTAATGCGAGATAGGCATCGGTTAGCTGATCGCGGTCATGATAGTCGGTAACATGGCCATCGCTGCGCTCGCAAACCCACCTTACGGGTCTTCCAATTTTTTTAGCAGCCCACATGCAGGCGTGGTTTTCCGGGGCATGCCCCCCTTTCATACCAAAACTCCCGCCAACATCTGGCGTAATCATTTTGACTGCTGTTTCTGGCACGCCGAATACGTCAACTGCCAGAGTTTTACGAAGTAGGTGAGGACGTTGTGTTCCACCCATCAATATATATCGAGAAAATCTGTGATCAAAATCGCCAATACAGGAACGAGGTTCCATTGTATTAGCAGTAATACGGTTTATTTTAGTTTGTAGCCTCGTAACGTGGTACGCAGTATTTATTGTATCTTCCACAGCCTCTTTATTGCCAGCGGTATAAAAATAGCTTTCGTTATTATCACAACCTTCGTGCAGCAGAGGTGCTCCATTCTCGGTAGCCTGAGTACCTTCTGTGATTACTGGTAAGAGATCATATTTTATTAAAATTTTCTCTGCGGCATCTTTGCCTTGGTTCACAGTCTCCGCAACAACCATTGCGACAATGTCGCCCGTAACTTTCACTTCCTGATAGGCTATTGCATATCGTGTTGGAACATAGAGAGGTGATCCGTCGCGACGTACACGGTTGTGCCCGACAGGATGTTGTCCGTGACCGTCGGCAACCCAATCTTCGCCGGTAAAAATAGCAATAATACCTGGCATTTTACGTGCAATACTACAATCCAGGTCCGCGATTCTTGCATGAGCGTGGGGGGAGCGCAGCATGAACGCATGGCATTCATCTAAAAGCCTAATGTCGTCGACATAACGACCATCCCCCCGTAGTAGACGGGGGTCTTCGGTACGCGGCACTGACTGGCCTAAAGCGAATTGTCCCACGTTTTTCCCCCAATCTAGTTGTTATTTCATATCCTGACGACGTAATTTGTTCTAATCAAGTGTATGTCAAATTTTTATCTAATCCAGATTTGGGTATTGCTTCAAAAGGCCTGCTTTTTTCTCAAAAGCATGTGCAACCCTTAAAACCGTTGCTTCGTCCCAGTGCCGTCCCACGATTTGTGCACCGATTGGCATCCCGTCCTCAAAAAACCCCGCCCGTACGGTCTGCACTGGATGAAGGGTAAGGTTAAAGGGCACTGCAATCATTGGCACATCTAAGAACGGGAAAGGAGCTTTATCGTCTAGGGGGGGCTGCGGTGTTAACATTGCGGTAGTAATTAATATGTCATGATTCCTTAATGTTGTTTCAATTTCCCCGAGCAATTCCGTGCGCCGCCGTTGTGCTTGAATATAATCAACTGCTCTGACTAGACTCCCAAGCATCATCCGGTTCCGAGCAAGTGGTCCGAAGTCCTCCCACCGGTTTTGAAGATTTTCTTCATGAATGGCATAAGCTTCTGCTGGAAGGATAATTCGTCCTACCGCATGCCAATCTATAAGTGGTGAGACTTGAACTTCGTCCACTATTGCGCCCATATCTTCGAGTGTGGTGCTCATCTCATCAATAGCCTGCGTTATAACCGGAGGGGCTGAAAAATCGGTTGTAAAAAAATGGCGTATGAAACCAATTTTTAGGCCTTGGACACCTTTATCTAATTGGCTAACGTAATCCGCAACCGGAATATCAACGCTGCCCGGGTCACGCTCATCATAACCTGCTAGAACTTGTAACATTAAAGCACTATCCTCGCTGGTCCAGGTCATTGGACCCACACAATCAAAGGAAAAGGAAAGTGGTAGGTCGCCAAATGCACTGACCCTGCCGAAGGTAGCTTTCATTCCGGCTATTCCACAAAATGCGGAAGGCGTACGGATTGACCCTCCTGCATCACTACCAAGTGCACCCAGGCAAAATCCGGCCGCAACGGCCGCCCCAGAACCACTGCTGGAGCCTCCGGTCGAACGATCAATATTCCAGGGATTGCGTGCAGGGGGATAAAGAGCATCAAAGGTTGGTCGGCCGCCAAATGTAAATTCATATGTATTTAATTGGCCCATAAATATAGACCCCGCTTCTCGCAAACGAGTTATCACCGTTGCATCCTCCTCGGCCTCAAACTCTGCCATCACACGAGAATTGGCGGTTGTTTTGTGGTTTTTTAAATAGAAGACATCTTTAAGACCGATTGGAATACCATGTAATGGCCCTCGGTATTTTCCTCCCTCAATCTCTTTTTCTGCTTGTTTAGCATCTATCATAGCTTGCTCAGAGAAAACGGTATGAAAAGCGTTTATAACGGAATCATGTTTTTCGATTCGATTAAGACAGTTTTCTACTAATGTGACAGGCGATAATAAACCCGCTTTAATTTGTCTTGCGGCTTGGGCTATAGTTGGAATACCACGATCAACAATCATCGCTCCCACCTTTTGGAATTTTTGGCGTAAATATTGGAAGCATTCTTACATCCCACGCTCGACTACTTTGACGTGTTTTGGAAGCAAGTTCCATCAGTGAATGATATGCATCATATAAGGCCTTTTTTTCTTCTGTGGACACCGGTACTTTCGACGCCTGAATCATTGATTCGAAAATCAAATCGTTTTTATCAGTATACTTTGGCATTATTGAGCCCTAGAAAATATTTTTAGGTCTAATAGGTTTTACATTAGATTTTCGTTGGTGCAAGAAGCATATTTTCACTAGTTGCTCTCCGACGATAAGCGTGTTGCGATAAACTGAAGTCAAATTAAAAAGGATATATCGATGGCTGGATTTAAGGGAGGCTGCCTTTGCGGCGCCGTAAAGTATGAAGTAGAAGGAGAACCAGTGCGCGTAGCCCAATGTCATTGTGATGATTGCCGAAGGGCAACTGGTTCAGCCTTTGCAACAAATATTTTTGTGGAAGAGAAAAATTTAAAAATCTTATATGGGTCAACGAGTTCTTATCAGCACATAGCAGATAGTGGAAACACGATGACAAAAGAGTTTTGCCCAATTTGTGGTTCCCAGCTTTTTGGTTATGGCTCAGGAAGCCCCGGTATAAAAAGTGTGAAAATAGGTTCCATTGATAAAATTGGTAATATTAAACCACAGGTAGAGGTTTTTACCTCCAAATCCTTACCTTACACGCCACCCCTAAAGTTTACCGAGAAATTCGAAAAAGGCCGCCCACGCTGATTAATATCTCCTAAACAAATATATTTTAGAAATTTATCTTTATAAATTTGAAAATGATTTCACCCTCCGTAAATGGCTCTGCTGTACTGATTGTCCTCGGTATTCTGACTGCATTTGGGCCGATGTCCATGGATATGTATCTTCCGGCGCTGCCGGAGCTCGTTAATTATTTCAAAACCTCACCTAGCAAGGCACAGTTTACTCTTAGTGCGTTTACAATTGCTTTTGGTATAGGCCAGCTTATCTATGGTCCCGTTTCTGATAGGCTGGGACGGCGATATGTTCTGCTTGTCGGGATTGCCATCTATGCGGTTGCGAGTGTTCTCTGCGTTCTAACGATATCAGTAGAAGAATTAATCATTGCAAGATTCTTTCAGGCATTGGGTGGTGCTGCTGGGATTGTTCTTTCGCGAGCGATCATTCGCGATCTTTTTAACAAGACTGAAGGCGCCCGGGCATTATCACTGATGTTATTAATTCCTTCTATAGCCGCTTTAATTTCCCCATTCGTTGGCGGCTATATTTTAAAGTTTTTTGCTGATTGGCGGCTAATTTTCTGGATACTTACTGTATTCGGTATTACCGCCTTTGTCCTCGGTACTCTTAAGCTACCGGAGACACACCCTCCCGAAAAGAGGACGTCGTCGAGTTTTTTCAAGATATTCAATGATTATATCACGGTACTATGTCATCGAAGTGCTGCCGGCTACATGATCTGTGGGGGGTTATCCTTTGCGACTATGTTTGCCCAGCTTTCTGGCACGCCTTTTATATATATAAAAATATTTGGCGTAGCCCCCGAAGATTTTGGACTTTTATTTTCTCTAAGTGTGTTTGCAATTATGGCGGGATCTTACCTTAATAGCCGGTTGGTCATCTTATTCGGGATAAGAAAAATGTTGGCGGTTGGCACAACCATAGCACTATTGGGAGGTTTAGCCTTACTTGTTAGCGCTCATTATGGCGGCTTTGGGTTATTTGGTATCGTCATTCCAGTGGTTATTTTTATGATGCCGCACAATATGGTTAATGCGAATGCAACCGCGGGTGCGATGGAATATTTTCCTCACATAGCTGGGACTGCTTCTGCAATGTTAGGATGCGTGCGTTTTGGAACGGGGGCTATCGTTGGTGCTCTTGTCGGATACTTTCATGACGGTACAGCCATACCAATGGCTTACATAATTTCTTGCTGTGTTATTGGCAGCTCAGCGGCGTTTTGGTTTCTGACTGATAAATCTTCTTCTAATTCGCCAAGGCCGGAGTAAATTTTGGAAGAGTTAAGTTGTTTGTGGCTTCTTCAAAAACAACCTTAACTGGCATGTTACATTTTACGTTGTTTGGAGGGCCCTTAATTATATTGCTTAGTAGTCTTGCTCTTTCCTCTAATGCTATGACGGCAACGACATAAGGTATTTCACCATCCCACCTTATGACATATCTTACCTTTGTGTCACAAAACGTATTATTGCGGGTGCGATCTCGACAAGCGGTATGGTATGATTTTAATTATAAAAATGACTTCAGCATGCCAACCTCCCGACGCCGACTGGCGTCCCTTGAAAGTTCCGCCG
>CEUN01073654.1_pt1 | contig 13662 bp, 8 predicted proteins | sample 361501 | NCBI WGS metagenome assembly CEUN01 (sample SAMEA2622801, study PRJEB7988) | marine metagenome | biome: marine biome (ENVO:00000447); feature: marine epipelagic mixed layer (ENVO:xxxxxxxxx); material: "saline water (ENVO:00002010), including plankton (ENVO:xxxxxxxx)" | depth 120 m | reverse complement strand
CCAGGAATAAGTAATGCTACCCTCCTTATCAACGACGAAGGCAGAACGTTTAGCTACACCGCGAAAACCAATTAATTCCTCATAAAGGACATCATAATCCTTTGCGACGTTCTTGTTGAAATCGCTTACCAAGGGAAAATTTACGTTTTCTTGGTTCGCCATTACCTCGAGAGAAAAGGGACTATCCACACTTATCCCATAAATCTTGGCGCCCAAGTCATCGTAGGCTGATAAATCATCCCTCACCCCACACATTTCATTCATGCAAACCGGCGTGAAAGCCAAGGGAAAGAAGAGCAAGACAGTCTGATGCTGTCCAAAATTGGCGCTTAATGTAATGTCTTCCAACCCTTCAGAAGTTTTGGTCTTGAGGGTGAAATCGGGTGCTTTTGAACCAACTGATAGTGCCATAATGAGTAATAAGTTTGATAATGGGGTTAATCTATAGAAAAGGTGATATAATATAGGTAACATGGGTATTATCAAAGGCAAGCGATTTCAATTGGAACTTAACTTTTGGTGTTTTCCCTTTACCGAATTCCGAAATATGAAAAGCTTTAACAAAGATGAAGGAGTTACTTTTAAACGTTGAAACGGCCATTGGTGCTGATGAGCTTGAAGACCGGGTAAAAAAAGGCAAAAGGCTCAAGGTGAAGTTTGGAGTGGATCCAACCAGACCGGATTTAACCTTTGGTCACTTGGTGGTTTTAAACAAGCTGCGGCAATTTCAAGAATTAGGGCATGAAGCTATTCTGCTAATTGGTGATTACACCGCTCAAATCGGTGACCCAAGTGGTCGGTCGGATCTGAGGCCAGTCTTAACAAAAGAACAGGTGGATGAAAATGCCGCCACTTATCTGGACCAAGCATTCAAAATACTTGATCGTGACAAAACAACAGTAAGGCGAAATAGTGAATGGTTCGATGAGATGACTTTTGTAGACTGTCTTAAGTTAGCGAGAAAGATGACAGTTGCTCGAATGCTCGAAAGAGATGACTTTTCTAAAAGGTATTCCGAAAACACTCCAATTTCAATTATTGAATTTCTTTATCCCCTAATCCAAGGGTATGATTCCGTTGTCCTTGAGTCTGATGTAGAATTAGGGGGAAGTGATCAATTGTTTAATATGCTGGTAGGGAGGACATTGCAGAAAGATAAAGAACAAAATCAGCAAACTGTATTAACATTACCCCTTCTGGTTGGACTAGATGGTAAGCGCAAAATGTCCAAAAGCTATGATAATTATATAGCTTTCAATGATAGTGCTAAAGATATGTTCGGTAAATTAATGTCTATTCAGGATGAGGTAATGAAGGTTTATTATCAATTGCTTTTGGGGAAGGAGGATAAAGAATTAGGATCATTGCACAAAACACATCCAATGGAGATGAAAAAGAATCTGGCAGTGGAGTTAACAACTGTTTTTTATGATAATGAAACAGCAGTGCATGAATTAAAGCAATTTGAGAAAGTTTTCTCGAAAAATAAAGTGCCTGATGAAATTGAATTATTTAAATGGGATGATATTTGTTTCGATGATGGAATATCATTAATTGATGGGATTTTTGCTTCTAAATATTTGAAATCGAAAGGTGAAGCACGAAGATTAATTAAGCAAGGTGCTATACGAATTAACCAAGAACAGAATTTAGATCCTTTCTATAAAATATATAAATCCTCTCTGCCTGTTATAGTTCAGATAGGTAAAAGAAAGTTCTTCAAGATAATTGATTAAGTGATTTAATTATTTAATTATTTTTGTAATTGCTTAATTGCACCCATCAATTGGGTGTCAATACCTGATGGAATTTCTCCTGGTTTAGGCCAGATGAGGATATCGGGTATGGCTCCATTTCCTTCCATATTCTTCTGATTGTGGTGGATATACCAACCGCGAAAGGGAACAGACATGTTTCCGAGATCTAATATCTTTTCATTAGAGTAAATAGATATAACACTGCCTGAAGTAGGAGTTCCAATTAATGCACCACGTTTCATAGTTTTGATTGCATGACAGAATATTTCACCATTGCTTGATGTATTTTGATTGCAGAGAACTACGATAGGTTTATCCCAGAATGGATATTCTAAATAACCTTGTGGATAACTATTCATTCCACCCCGAGGGATTGTATTTGCATGTATTGGGCGGATTAGAGTGTACAACATTCTATCAGCAGTGAAACCACCTGTGTTATTTCTTACATCAATAATCATTGAATCTTTATCAAACCCTCGTGAAAAGATTTCGGCACCAAATTTTTCTAAGTTATCCCATCTCATTTTATCAACATGTAAATATCCAATCTTATCACTACTAACTTTTGAAACAATTATTCGATTATTCTTAATCCATGCATCTTTGAGAAGGTAACGTGCTTGAGAGTAAGTTGTTGGCTCTATTATGTTAGTTTTGATTTTTCCTATTCTTGTTGTCTTTATTCTGACTGGTTCAGTTAATCGATTATTTAAATGTTTTGTATAAAGATCGTTACGAGTAATTTTATTACCATTAATTGATATTAGTATATCACCTGATTTAATATCGATGTCAGGATGATCACATGGGCCATTTGGAATTACGGTTTTAATTCGAAGCCCTATACCTTTTCTCGGTTCATAAAAAGTTAATCCAAGATGCACAGTTTCCCTGCGCCATCCATTGTCTGTTGACCAACTAGGCCAATGTTTATCTTCAGCGTCAAAGAAAAGGTGTGAAGAATTCAATTCTCCAAACATCATGGAAATAAGTCTAATATATCCAGATCGATCAATAGATGAAGTGATATGTTTTTCGTACTTGTTTAATATCTTTTTCCAATCTTTATTATTTAATTTACCATCGTAGTAATAATCTCTTAAATTTCTCCAGATAATTCTATAACCAAGTTTTAAATATTCTTCCCTATTAGTATTCTGATACGCTTTGAATGTGTATTTTTTAATCGAAGTACCTGTCATTTTACTCGGCAAGTTTTCAACCATCCAATGCAGTTCGTTATCATGCCAATTATGAAATTTACCTACACTTTTTGTAACAAAGCGTGGTGTCAAATCATCTGGAATTACCACATAGTAAGTTCCTCTCTGACCTTGTATATCACTTGAAAATCCCAATTTACGTGATGCTGAGTGCCAAAAGGGGTCAGTTTCCTTGGAATTCGGCAGTTTTATTCTTTTTATTCGATCCGATAAATTTCTAAATTCCACATCGAAAGCAGGTGGTAACCATTTATCTTCCTCTTTAATCGAAGATTTTGTGATTTTCTTCTCAGAAGGAGTGCTTGATCCACGGGCTTTTCTTAACAAATTTTCAGCATCTGACAACTTGGCTGAACGCTCGCTCAAGCGTTCATATTCAGGCGATAGATATACATAGAAAAGATCCATTTCATCATCACGTCCTCTACGTCCTACGAAAGAAATCATTTTCCCATTTGGCGACCACCTGGGCCCCCCATCCCAGCCCGGATGTCGCGATAAATTGTAGGGTTCACTGGCCCCATCCGTAGAAATAATCCAGATATCCCAATTATCATTACTATCCTTTGCTTGCGCTACCATCCATTTGCCGTCTGGTGACCACTCGTACCAAGGTCTGACATCAGAATTAAATAAGGTCATTGGCTTGTGCGTCCTTATATCAGTGATGACCAATTCTCCTCTTCCCCTTACATAGGCAAGTTTATCACCATCAGGACTTAACTTCATTAGTGTTTTAGCTGTGGAATCATCGGAAAATGGCTCAATAATAAATTTTTTGCTATTGAACCAGTAATCATCGGGATTATCTTTCCTCGCCTTCCAAATACCCACATGATCACCAAAATCCCTCAAAAAAAACAGGGTTTCATCTTCTTTGTCGAAAACCACCTCAGTTTCATGTGAACTGGTTGATCCGCAAACCAATCTGGGTTCTCGCAAAATTGTATCCATCACCCACAAATCTCCTCCCGCGGAAAACGACATTTCCAGGAAATCATCTGTCCATGCCAAACCTTGGGAAGCCTCATTATTCCAAGCGGAATCATACCAACGCCTTCGTGAAACCTTGCGCTCTGTGTCAGTTGCAGACCAAATCTCAATTTTCTTAGGTGCTTGCTTCGTCAGGGGATGGTACCGATAAAATTCAAATTGATATCTAAAAACGATGGTTTCCCCGTTTCTAGAGATCCGCGGTAGAATAACGGAATCATCTTCGAAAAATGTCAGTTGTTTCTCTTCACCTGAATTTAAGTTCTTCTCCCAAAGGTTGAACGAACCGCTTTGGGCTCCTACGTAATAAAATCCGGAGCTATCCGGTTTCCACATAGGAGAGCGAGTCCCGGAATCTTCTCGCAAGACCGATATATAATTTCCCGTCAAAACCTCATAGAGCCATATTTGAGAAGCTTTTGCTCCATGATAACCCTTGCGGTACAGAAGGTTCTTTCCCTCACGAACGAACAATATTTTCTTGCCGTCAGGAGACACGGTTCCATTTCGAGCATAAGCATTGAAAACTAATTGGTCATGAGCTTTTCCGTTAACATCCACTTTGAACAATCGCTCGGAGTCCAATCCTCCATGATCACGAATTCCTTGCGTGAGAAGATTTTTGCCATCGGGATACCACTCCAGTGGAAGATAACCTTCACTGTGATCAGTAATCTGAATGGGATCCCCACCCGCGGCGGGGATACGAAAAATATTCCAATACCCATCCCGTTTACTTGAAAAAGCTATTTCCCTGCCATTAGGGGACCAAGAAGGCCAATGATCTGATGCTGGATGTCTGGTGAGTTGGCGTGCTTCCCCACCATCAATCGACACTACCCACAAGTCTCTACGCCAAACAAAAGTGATTTGTTTTCCATTTGGTGAAACGGATGGCACGGCAGCTAGTTCAACGCGCTCCCTCTCTCCGTTAAGCGAAGCAACAATAGTGAGAGCGCTAATAAAATAAATAAATTTAAATATATTCATTAAATTCAAGTGATAGTTATGCAAGGTCTTCGGCAAGAGTATATAGGGTCCGGGATCTATTTATCACCCACAATTATCTCGTAAAAGAGTTGGCGAGCTTCGGTTGATAAAATCGATGCCTCTCATATGATAAAGAAGATAGTTTTTCATCCGTTTGAACATCCTTGAGGTATTGGTTAAAAATTGCAGAGTTTTCCCAGATCAATGAGTTGATGTAGATGAATTATAAAAAAAGTTGTGTTAGTAATGGTAGAAGCAGTTGAGTTGCTCAAAATGCAAAGAAAGTTTTGGTCAAATTGTTTACACAAGTTTTACAGCTATCTTCCTTTCCATTAATGTGAAGAAGTTTGTTTCCACGATGAAGATTCCTCGCAGGGTCTCTACAACAAGTTGCATAATCAATGACAGCTTTCTAGCAAATGAACTTATCTTAACAAAAGAAAATTGAATTCGTTCGAGCCATGTTTTTTTGCATATCCTCAAGAAATCAGAATGGGAGAGAACAAAATTATCTAAATGTTCAAGCACACTCTCGACGCTATGCATGGACTTACTAAGCATATAGAGGGGGAAAAAAGGATATAATGACACAGGCTTGTCATTGAAAGCCAAGTATCCAATGTAACAAGGCTAAATCCGCCATGTAATCATGATTCTTTGGCGTCCCGTAGGGGATTCGAACCCCTGTTGCCGGGATGAAAACCCGGTGTCCTGGACCTGACTAGACGAACGGGACAACCAAAAAAGAAGTCTAAAAGACTAGCGACATGCAGTTAACGGGCAAGGTTTTTCCGCAAAGAATCAACTTTAGCCAAGCTTGACACGGATCGTTTTTTTTATTCCCTTAACGGGTTTATCCCAAATCGTGGAATCACATGAGTCGGACCTACAAGCCATCCAAGATCAAACGCGCCCGAAAGTTTGGTTTCAGAAAACGAAACTCAACTAGCGGTGGCCGCAAGATATTACTTGCTCGTCGAAGGAAAGGTCGTAAGCGCCTTAGCGCATCCGTGCGTCGTCGCTAAGTCCCTTCGATACCTACTTTTAGTCAATGCGATTCAGCGCCCGCCATAGGCTGCGAGCGAACGAAGATTTCGCGCTCATTCGAAAATTGGGCAAGCGTCATGGGTTTGCTGGATTTCTCATTCAGGCTTTAATCAATGAAAAGGCTGTCACGGGAAGAAGGATTGGGTTTCGAGTCAGTCGAAAAGTGGGCAATGCCGTTACTCGCAATCATGCCAAAAGATGCTTTCGGGAGCTTTTTCGAATTCACCAAGATAAACTTCCCGAACAATGTGATATTGTACTGGTTGTTCATCCCACAATGCCAACAATGAATCGAAAGGGGATTGAGGCAGATTTCCTTAAATTCTGCAATCGGGCGGACGGTTAGGCCAATATCCAAGATTTCATCATGGACAAAAAGAATTTTCTGATCGGCATTAGCTTGTTGATTTTGGCAATGCTGATGTTTCAGCAAAACGCAGATCGTCAACTCGATGCAGAAAAAATAAAACAAAGGGATGCAAATACCTCGAAGCAATCAGAATTAAATGAGAACTCGCCGCAAGATTTACCTCTTGCGGGACAGGTTCTTTCGGGCAGTGAAGCAAATTCTTCTTCGGACAAGAATATCGAACCAGACCTTTCGCAACCTGCACCCAAGCCAAGAGAGGAAAGCACGTTCAAGGCTTTGGATTTTGGAGGCGGCGATCCTATTGAGATAATATTCACCAATCAGGGTGGAGCGATTAGGGAAATTCGACTCAAAAAGACAAACCGTGTTCTTAAGGAATACAAATTCAAGTATCCTTCGGAACCCGCTTTAGCCGTGAGCTTTGAGGATAGAGATTTTCGTCCGATAAAATTAGCGGGATACGAAGATAGCGCCTTCGAACGAGTGGAAGATGGTAATTCGTCACGCCTAACTTGGACAAACCGAGCGGGAGAAATAGAGATTCGCAGAGAATACTGGCGTGTGCCCGGAGAAGATCCCTATTTGATCCATCACCGCACTACCGTAACCAATCATGGCAACGATTTCTTGGATTTGGAAAACGTCCGTATGCAAATCGGTTCAGCTCGACCAATAGACAGATTATACAACCTCTTCGACGACTCCCAAACTTACCTCAACATAGGTTACTATAATTCAGGTGGAGAACTTGACGTCGGATGCAAGTGCGCCAACTGCAGCGGGCGAATAGATGGCGTGGAAGACGAATTTTGGCAGATTAATGAAATCGGTGGGGCCGGTAATACATACAGGCAACAACTATCGAAAGCAAAATGGGCATGTATCAGCAATCGATTCTTCGTAAACATCGTTAGACCGTTAAAGGAACCTCAGGGAGCCGAAGTGGTCGGCAGGATAATAAATTTAAAGAATCCTGACGGGCTTGAAACACAAGGTGTCACGGGGAGTTTCTCGTTCCCCTTTGGTTCTGTTAGACCTGGAGGAAGTCGTCTCGTTGAGATAGAATATTATGCAGGGCCAAAGGATTACGGTCGGCTTCAAGCAATTGGAGAAAAACAGAAAACCGTTATGCAATTCGGGATTTTTTCATGGGTGTCGGAACCTTTGAACTCTTTCTTGAATCTTTTGCACGGTTGGTTCGGGAATTTTGGTTTGGCCATCATAGTAATGACAATTTGCGTGAAATTGGCTCTCTGGCCACTAACGGCAAAATCAGTGCGTTCTCAGAAAATGATGCAGGAACTCCAAGAGCCTTTGCAGGCATTGCGGGAAAAACACAAAGGCAACCCGCAAAAGCTCAATCAAGAGATGATGAAGTTCTATAAAGAGCATGGAGTTAATCCATTGGCCGGATGTTGGCCCATGCTCATTCAAATCCCTATTTTCCTGGGTTTGTTTTGGATGCTTAGATCGGCAGCCGAATTGAGGGGAGCTGAATTTTTGTGGATTGAGGATTTATCGGAGCAAGACAACGTGGCCTTTCTCGGTTCCTTTTCATTAAACGTACTCCCGATTATAATGACGGTTACACAATACTTTCAAATGAAACTGACGCCTATGAATTTAGGCGCCGGCGCCACCGAACAACAACGCATCCAAGCGAAAATGATGCGCATGATGCCATATTTCTTCCTTATCTTCCTGTACTTTTTCTCATCCGCTCTAGTGTTGTACTGGACGATTCAAAACTGTCTGACTATCGTCCAAACATTGGTGACAAAAAGAAGTGGTGCCTCCCCTGCCCCAACAATCGAGACAACGGAAAAAAATCAGATAAAACAGAAATTCGATCCCTCTCAACACTTGTCGCACGAGGAAAAGCAACATCGAAAAGCCTTGGGATTAAGGCTACGCGGAAAGCTAAACAAAAAGGAGATAAAGAATGCTTTCAAGCAACGCGTTGCCAAATTCCATCCGGACAAAATCCGGAATCTTGGTTCCAAACGACAGCTCGAAGCAGAGGAAAAACGCAAAAAGCTCGAACAAGCTTATGAATTTTTATTGAAAAGAGAGTAGCTCTGAGAGAAAAATTCATACGATCCAATAGAATACGCAATGTCCGGACATAGCAAATGGGCAACGACCAAACGCCACAAGGCGGCGGTCGATGCAAAACGAGGAAAGATCTTTAGTGTAATTGGTAAAGAGATCACCTTGGCGGCCAGAAATGGTGGTGGAGATCCGGACTTCAATCCGAGTCTGCGGACAATAATACTCAAGGCCAAGTCAGCCAATATGCCGGCTGATAACATCGAGCGCGCGATCAAAAAGGGAACGGGAGAGTTAGAAGGCTTCGCGATCGAAGAATTACTCTATGAAGGTTACGGGCCAGGTGGAGTTGGCATCATAGTGGAAGTAACCACAGACAATAAAAACCGTAGCGCGTCGGAAGTTCGCAGCACGTTGACGAAGAATGGCGGAAACCTAGCTGGTGCCGGCGCTTTGACCTACAATTTCAAACGTAAGGGGCAATTCTTGATCGACTCGGAAAAAATTGAAGAGGACGGATTGATGGAGATTGCATTGGAAAATGATGCCGAAGACGTGGTTGTGGAAAAGGACCATTTTGAAGTGCTTTGTGAAGTATCCAATTTTGACAAACTTTCCCAAGCCTTTGCCGAGGCTGGAATCGAGCCCGACTCAGCGGAGTTGGCCTATGTGCCAAATAGTTTGGTCAAGGTAGAAGACGAAGCTCAGGCCAAACAGGTGATGAGACTAATTGAATTGCTCGATGACCTAGAAGACGTGAAAAGCGTTCATAGCAATTATGACGTGGATGAGAGTTTGCTCGAAAGCTAATTTCGTCTAACCTCTCTCAACATCTTCCCTTAACCGCGCCGCGGGCGGAATCAAAACATCCAGGCAGGATCAAAGAATCATGACCGCAGACAGTAACGAGACTCAAGCAAAGTCTTCCGAAGAAGGTGTAACTGTCGTTACTCCCAAAGATTTTCACTCCAAGGTTCCCTTCCTGTTCGAAAGGGGTGGAAGCATCGAAGAGCTTACCATCCGATACCAAACCTATGGACAGCTGAATGAGGAAAGGAACAATGCCATTCTCGTCTGTCACGCCCTCACCGGGGATCATCATTGCGCCGGAGTCCATGACAAGAGCGATCGAAAGGTGGGTTGGTGGAACGAAATGATAGGCCCTGGCAAACCTATCGACATCAATCGGTTCTTTGTAATTTGTTCAAATTGTCTGGGTGCTTGCCAAGGAACAACGGGACCCACTTCGATTAATCCCGAGAACCAGGTTCCTTACGGGATTTCTTTTCCAGACTTAACGGTTGGGGACATGGTCAAAGCCCAGAAGCTTCTGACCGATCACTTGGGACTCAACAAACTGTATGCTGTTATCGGTGGCAGTATGGGAGGAATGCAAGTCCTGCAATGGGCTGTGGAGTTCCCTGACATGGTGGCTCGAATAATTCCCATTGCCGCTACCGCGCGGCACGGCGCTCAAACAATAGCCTTCAACGAGGTTGGTCGTAACGCAATCATCCAAGATGCCAAATGGAATGGAGGGAATTACCCTCTCGGGGATGGGCCGGACGTCGGCCTTTCCATCGCTCGCATGATGGCTCACATCACCTACTTGTCCGAAGAAAGCATGGAACGTAAATTTGGGCGAAACCGACGTTATTCGCCTGAAAAGGCGCCTGAGAGCGGTCAACGCTTTGACGTCGAGTTCGAGGTAGAAAGCTATCTTCGACACCAAGGCAAAAGTTTCGTGAACCGTTTTGACGCGAATACTTACCTTTATCTAACTAAAGCTCTAGACCGTTTCGATCTTTACGGCGAAAACAACGACCTCTCCGAGGCCTTTTCAAAAGTAGAGGCCAAAACCTTGGCGATTGGATTTACTTCCGATTGGTTATATACGCCGGATCAAAACAGAGAATTGGTTGATACTCTTCTCCGCCTAGGCAAGGAGGCCTCTTATGCGGAAATTGACTATGACTTTGGTCATGACTCCTTTCTGCTGAAGGCCGATGCCTTTCATAACCTGATACGCTCATTTCTTGGAACTGAAGTTACCCAACCAACACAAAGGAACCAGAACACCAAAAAAGAAATCGATCGAAAGGAAGTTAAACGAGAAAGCGACTTCCAGGTAATCAGCCAATGGATTGGCCAAGAAGATCGAGTTCTCGACCTTGGTTGCGGACGAGGTGTCCTCCTCGATCACCTGCGAAAGACCAAAAACGTCAACGGCGTGGGAGTGGACATCGATCCCGAAAAGATTACCTCTTGTGTTTCTCGCGGGGTGTCTGCGTATCATGGGGACATCCGTAAAGCATTAAGAATTCTTGAGTCCGATTCCTTCGATTGGGTGATATTCTCTCGAACGGTGGAAGAACTCGAGGATTCAGGCGAAACTCTGCGCGAAGCACTACGAGTAGCCAAAAGAGTGGCGGTCAGTTTCGTAAACCACGGATTTTGGCGAAATCGGCTAAATTATTTTTTCAAGGGTAGTCGCATCCGAAACGAAGTTTATCCAGAGGCATGGCATGAAAGAAGCCCCTCGAACCCATTCAGTCTGACTGATTTTGAATCGTTTTGCTCGGAAGCAAATATCACCGTTCGTCGATTCGTGCACTTGGGTGGAGATTGGCGGCAACCTTGTCGCTTCCTGCCAAATCTGCGAGCGGGGTGCGCTATCTACGAACTAGGGCGAGAGAACTAGTTTAGCGCCTCCACTTTATCGCTGAGATATAACCCCAAGCTGCTCCAGTCCCAAGGCCAAGGGCATGCGCGGCATTAGCGATATTCGGGAAAATCGGTGTGAAACAAAGAACGAACCAACCCACCATTATTATTACAGTGGAAGAAGGTACACCTATACCATCGCCGGGATCGTACTTTCCTTTCATCCAGGCATAACCAAACAAGGCGTAGACCACACCGGACATACCACCGAAATTCGGGCCATAGCCCAACATGTTCCCCAAGGATTCGGGCGTGGAAAATTGACCGAGGTTTGAAACGATCCCAGTGAGCAAAATAAAGAAGGTTAAAAAGACGGCGCCCTTCCTATTCTCAATCATGCCTCCGAGGTCGAAAAGCCACATCATGTTGAAAAGAAAATGTATGGGCCCGATGTGAATTAAGGCGGGGGTAAATAATCGCCAAATTTGACCTGAATAAATTTCAGGCAATCCGACTTTCCATGTAATCGTATTACCCAAAACCTGAAACTCAGTAATCGAGAGTTTTTGCCTCCAGTTATTTGAAGGATTCTCTCCTAGACCCGTAAGCAAAAAAATCACCGCGGTGATCGTGACCATTGCCATAGTCACACCTCCGGGGCGACCGCGCGGGCGCCAACGTCTGCCCAAATCGACCTCTTTAAATCTTCCGCGACTTGTTTGCTTTTTCTCCAGTTCTATATTCTTTTGAGCAGTTCTAGATGCCTTTAAGTATTCCGAGCGATGAGGATTTTTACGGAAGCGCTCTAATTCGCGTGTTGCCCGATCAAGACTTTCTTCGTCCTGCACCCAAATCGTCCAAATGCCCTCATCCTCCTCAGCTTGACTGTCTATGCCTTCCGAATTCAGATAAGCCGAAAAAGTGTTAGCTTTTTCCTCATCCTTAAATTCACCGATCTCTCGCATTGGTAAAAATTAATTAACAACCGAAAAAGTTCATCAGAGTTGATACGCCCGCTCTAAAATTTACCCGAAAACCATCTAGATTAATCAATACCAAGATAATCAAAAATCCATAGCGGGCAAATCCTGCATAAGTTTCTTCTCTCATCCTGACCGCATGCTTCATAAAACGAGACCCGTCCAGAGGTGGCACTGGAATCAAGTTAAACAAAAACAAAAGACAATTGATAAAAATGAATGCCTCGAGCAAGCCACACAAGGAACTGGATTCCGGCAAAGTTCGAAGTATAATCCCTCCAATGCAGGCTAAACAAATATTGGAAAGGGGACCCGCCCCGGTGACGAGGAGATCGTCACGAAGCCTTGTCTTGGGATTTGGTAATGATACTTGGACTGGTTTCCCCCAACCAAAAATTGCGAATCCAGGATTCATGAAAATCATGGCTAATGGCAAAAAAAACGTACCTATGATATCCATGTGGGCAATAGGATTAAGTGTAACGCGTCCTTGGGAACGGGGAAGAGGATCTCCCACTTTATCTGCAACAAACGCATGAGCCCATTCATGGATGCTCAAGCTCGTAACCAAAATCAAATAATAGACCAACCCTTTGTGCAAATTTGCGCCGAGGGCAAGAATATCCCCATCAAGCATTCTAGAAAACCTCGTCGAAGTTAGAGATTACGACCTGAACCATCAGGTCGAGTGAGTTCGGCAATACCTCGCAAAGACATCTTGACCTTGCCCTTCTCATCGTAAGTGGCGCGAATAGCTTCAACCCGTAAATCACGTAGCAATTTTTTTTCTTCCAACCGCTGCGCTATTTCATGCAAATTCATTAAATCCTCATCAAAAAACAAGTCATCGGGGACGGGCTTTTTCAAGGAGGCGTTTTTGTCTTTCTTAGTCTTGTTCTCATCAGTTGGGGAAGGGGGTTCGGGGAATTTGGAAGCAGGGTCTTCGAGCAAATCCAACAATTTTTGTTTTGTTGCTCCCATCACCGGAGAGCGAACACTGTTAATCAAGACCTTGGCCTCCTTCAAGCGACCTAATTTGGCTAAAACGCGGGCTTGGCACAGAGATAAATACTCTGCTTTTTCAACCGAACGATGGCCTTTGACGGACAAGGCATTCCACACCTTCAAAGCCTCTTCCCAATCAGGATCGGAAACATCAAAAAAGCTTTGGGCATAACGCAAACGATAATCAAAGTTGTCGGATGCCAGTTTGGCAGCCTCACGAAAAGCGATCATCATGTTACGATCATTAGTCGCCTGGGTAGTAATCCCAAGGCGAATAAGCTCTTCTCTGAACAAAAACAAAAAAGATCCTAATTGATTATGATAAATTGCTTCTTTGGGGCTTAATTCAACTGCTCGAAGCAAATAGGGCAAAGCCTCTGCGATTCGTCCTTCCTCAGTCAAATAATTGGCGATTTGCTGTTTGATCACAGCAACGTTCGGATCGAGTTTTTCAGCTTTGAGAAAAACTCCTGTGGCTGGGCCTGGCTGATCAACGCATCGTAAAAATTTTCCATATAAAATCAAAGCGGTCAAATCCTTTGGATTATCCGCTAAATAAGATTCGTAGTCGGAAACCAAAT
>CEUN01181333.1_pt1 | contig 13672 bp, 11 predicted proteins | sample 361501 | NCBI WGS metagenome assembly CEUN01 (sample SAMEA2622801, study PRJEB7988) | marine metagenome | biome: marine biome (ENVO:00000447); feature: marine epipelagic mixed layer (ENVO:xxxxxxxxx); material: "saline water (ENVO:00002010), including plankton (ENVO:xxxxxxxx)" | depth 120 m | reverse complement strand
GAAGTGTTCGGGCCGCCGATCTATGTGCGTCACGAGGTGGTGCACAATCGCTATGTGGTTGAGGATCTGCGACAGCGCGGCGCGGTGTTTGTGGAAGAGCTCCATGAAGTGCCGGATGACGCCATCGTCATCTTCAGCGCCCACGGGGTATCCAAGGCCGTTCAGCAGGAGGCGGAACGCCGCCAGCTGAAGGTGTTCGACGCCACCTGTCCGCTGGTGACCAAGGTGCACATGGAGGTGATTCGCTACGCCCGTGAAGGCCGCGAGAGCATTCTTATTGGCCATGCCGGCCACCCGGAAGTGGAAGGCACCATGGGTCAATACGACAAGGCTAATGGCGGCGACATTTACCTGGTGGAAGATGAAGCGGATGTGGCCAAACTCCAGGTCCGTGATCCGGACACCCTGGCCTTTGTCACCCAGACTACCCTGAGCGTGGATGATACCGCCCGGGTCATTGATGCCCTGCGCCAGCGTTTCCCCAATATCCTTGGTCCCAAACGCGAGGATATTTGCTACGCCACCACCAACCGCCAGGACGCCGTGCGTCAGCTGGCCCTGGAATGCGGCCTGGTGCTGGTAGTGGGCTCGGTGAACAGTTCCAACTCCAACCGTCTGCGGGAACTGGCCGAGCGCTGCGGCGCCGAAGCCCACCTGCTCGACGACCCCTCCCAGATCGACCCTGCCTGGCTCAAGGGCAAAACCGCTGTCGGCGTCACCGCCGGCGCCAGCGCCCCGGAAGAGCTGGTCCAGCAGGTCATCGCCACCCTCAAATCCCTGGGCGGTTCCGACGCTGAGGAAATCCCTGGTCGCGAAGAGAATATCCGCTTCTCTATGCCCAAAGCGTTGCGTTCCTGATACAGGTACAGGTGGTTTGCTCCCTGTGGTGTTCTCTACGGGAAATGATGCTGAGTGTTGTCGTGGAGCTTTGCCGATGCACGGGTGCTGCCCGCTAGCTAAACAGCTTAGCTGTCTGTTAAGGCGTTTTTCCCACTTTCGCTGAAATGCACACACGAACATCAGGGAGCGTTATCAATGCGCTCGTCCTGATATTTCTACCGCTTAACATTGGGCAGTTGATAATAATGCTTTTGTCTAGGTCAAAACTTGCATTGAAATACGATGAAAGTGTGAGTGGTGTCACACCCTAAAGTACCAAAAATCATTATTTTTCAGCGGCTTATACCGCTTGAGGTGATGGATGGTCCGTCCGTCTCCGGTTGATTGCTGGTGTGGAAAGAGTTGCTAATCTGAAGACTCGTACAATCCAAAAGCCGGAATGCCTGGGCGGAAGCGATGAGTCAAAAATGCAGTCAGCGAGGATTTACACTGATCGAATTGGTTATGGCCATCATCATTATGGTGGTACTGGCCGCGATTGCGGTGCCGTCGTATAAAAATCTGGGAGCAGGCAGTGCATTGCGTGGCGCAGCGAGTGAGCTGGTGGCCGCTCTCAATACCGCACGTACTCAGTCAATCAATCTCAGGGTGACCGTGCAGATATCTGCGCTTAGTGGCAGCGACTGGAGTCAGGGTTGGCTCCTGACATATCCGGCGGGTTCTCCTGAGGATGATCAAAGTTTCGTGGTCGCCCCGGATGTGAAGGTGACACGATCAGGCTCCGGTACCTTGTCCTTTCAGCCCGACGGGTTTGTCTCCCAGGCAGAAACGTTCACGGTGTGTGACTCCGTAAGGTCAGGAGAAACGGGTAGAAAAATCTCTATCTCTAGAGTCGGCCGGATCAGTAATGAGGATGTAACGTGCTCTTGAAAATGATGCTAGAGAAATCGCGGCAGCGCGGCGTCGGGATGATTGAGGTTCTGGTTGCCTTGCTGGTGCTTGCTATAGGTGTATTAGGTTATGCAGGGATGCAGCTTTCGGCATTGCGAGGGGCTGAGCTGGCAAATAACCGTGCGCAAGCGGTCTTGATTGCACAGGATGCGTTGGAACGATTGCAGGCTAATCCAAATCTGGCTGCCTATATCGCAGCAGCCTGGCCTACAACGCCGGCTGCAGTGGGTAGTGCTCCGAGTGGTTATGGGGACTGCACAGGGGTGGGGGCCGGCTGCAGTGAGGCCCAGATGGTGGCGTGGGATGTTAATCAGTTGTCATGGATGGCGGGGAATTTGCTGCCAGAAGGCTTGATTGCAGTGCGGAATTGTCAAGTGGGCGGACTGACCTGTGTTGTCGTTAGTTGGGACGGGATGGAACCTTCTGAGTGTTTGACCTCTGGAGGTGTCAATACCGGTACGGACTCTTTCTGCGCGGTTCTTGAGGTGGTCAGAGGATGAAGGCACTGAATAAGCAGACAGGGTTTAGCCTTGTTGAATTAATGGTGGCAATGATTATCGGTTTGGTCGTAACCGGTGCAGCCGCTCAGCTTCTGATAACAAACAATAGAACGTTTGCATTGCAGCAGTCCACATCAAGAGTGCAGGAAAATGGCCAGCTCGTGTTGCGTTTTATGGTAAGAGACTTGCGCCGGACTGGCCTTGATAGAGAGCTGGGCATTGGTCCTGTTGGGGTGTTGTTTACCGCTATTGACGGTATTCCGGGATCAAGTGATGGGGCAACGGACCGCCTGACAATTTCTTACCACGGCACAACGGATTGTGAGGGCGGAGGCGCAGGGCCGCTGGTTCAGGTGGTTAACAGTTACTATGTGTCGAATAACGGTTTGTTTTGCGATGGCAATTTGTCTGGGGGTAGTGGGGTCGAGCTGGTGTCCGGAGTAGAAGGCTTCAAGGTTAAATATGGCGTGGATGAAAATCAAAATGGCGAGCCGGGCGTAACAACCTTTGTTGGTGCCGCAGATGCTTCTGGTTATGTCACTCCTGAAGAGTCTGCGAATGGCGCGGCAGGACCTGTAGGCTCTTTGGTCGCTGTAAGGTTTGCACTTCTATTGAGTGAAGTGAATGACGCTTTACCGGATGGTGGGACACAGACCTTCTACCTGTTGGGAAACCAGGTAACGGCTTCAGACTCTGACGGAAAAGCCGTCAGAAGAATGTTTTCAAGTACGGTCCAGTTAAGAAATATTGATTGGGAGCAATTATGAATAACGGAAAAACCATAAGTGCGGACACTCAACGGGGTGCCGCGCTACTGGTTGCATTGCTCATTCTGATCGTTGTTTCAGTGCTGGGTGTGTCAGCGATGAAAACCAGTATGTTTGCTGCAAAAGTGGCAACCGGGACCCAGGCTGATGCGATGGTTTTCGAAGCGGCGGAGAGCTCCGTTGCGGATATGTTTGAGGTAATTGGTAACTTGGATGATGTGAATTTGACCAATTTCTTGGCCAACGGCGTGGTCTTGAGGCGTTGTTTGTTGAATTCCGGAGGGCGAGATGGCGCTTGCAGTAGTGGCGATTCAATGGATGCCCGCAATGTTATTACGGCATCATCAGCGGCATCAGAAGATGGTTATGTACTGATCCCGGGAAACCAGGCAAGTACGACGGCGAATACGCCAACATTTGTTGATTATTCCATCAATATCCAGGGTGATGCGGATATGGATAGCTTCAATATTGGTGAGCGTCATGTGCAACAGATATTGAAGACTGGAATTCTTCCAGGTTCATGAATGTAGCGGGGGCATTATGGAAACCGGTATGTCAATTTTCAGGAAAATAACGCTTTTATTTGTGCTGTGCATGTCTCCAGTTTTTCTTTTGGCAGACGATACAGAGATATTCTTTGCGAAAGCAGATGTGGATAACAGCGAAAATGAAGTGAAAGCGAACGTGATGGTTTTGCTGGATACGTCAGGCAGTATGCGAGCTTGTGAATCAGGCGGTGGATGGTGCTCTGATGTTGAGAACCGGCGCATCAATATGCTTGAAGATGCCATGCATATCCTTATCGACTCTGTTCCCGAGAAAGTCAACATGGGGATAGGCCGTTTCCGTCATGGTTATGGGGATGAGGATTGCACCCTAAATGGCTATCGCTATACCTGTGGCGGCTATGTTCTTATGCCAGTAACGGAAGTGAATGAAAACTCGAAACGGGCATTGAAGGAAGCTGTTTCCAGTCTTAATAGCGCTGGTGACAATGAGTCAGGTCCTAGTAATGGGGCTCCATATGGCAGTACCCCGACAGCGGAAAGCTACTGGGAAATGGGGCGTTATATGTTGGGGCTTTCGCCTCTCTCAGCGAGTTATGGAAATGACTGGTATGATGATAATTCTCGCTCTGTGTGTACCGAGCACCAGGAGACAGAAACGTGCGAGCTTGTCGATGTGTATGAGTGGCAGGATATCTCGGGAACTTGTGATCGGCGTAGCCCATATTGTCGTAGAAAGTGTAGTTCTGGCTGGGGCGGTTGGTGCTGGAGCTATACCTATCAAGAGTACAAATACGCTGGCCAGCAAGAAGAATGTGAGATTACCAATGAGTGTGTGAATACCCAGCAGATCGTTGGGGATGATGGTCGGTATGTGAGTCCTATTAATCTTGAGAACCAGTGTGAATCAAATCATATTGTGATATTTACCGATGGCGACCCCAACGACATTAACCTGCCTGATCATAATTTCAAGGCCTGTGAGGGCGCAGGGAAATCAGATTCCTATGAGTGCCAGGTTGCTATTTCCCAGTACCTGAACAGCGACAATAATTATATCGGGCGGTCTATCAAGACCTATAACGTCGGCCTGTATATGGGCGACAACAGGTCCGAGATGGAGAAGGTGTCGACGGATGGAGCGGAAGGCACTCATACCGCAGATAGTGCTGATGCGCTTGCTGGAGCGTTTTTAAAAGTTTTTGATCTTATTGACGAGGAATCCCGCTCATTATCTGCCCCTGGGGTTGCGGTAAACCAGTTGAACCGTTTTGAGCATCTGGATCAGCTCTATTATGCCGTTATTCAGCCGGCTTCCAGTAGTTACTGGGAAGGTAATCTGAAGCGCTATCGTCTGGCCGGCGAAAGTGTTTCCGACATCAATGGTAGCGATGCCATTGACGATGCTACCGGTTACTTCAAGGAAACGGCGCAAAGCTGGTGGAGTGATGAGGCCGATGGCCCTGATGCGACAAGGGGAGGGGCGCGTAATGCCAATGACGAGTCATTCACCCGTAAACTTTTTTATAACGAAGGAACCTCTATGACGGCGTTGCCCTGGTCATCTGTGGGCAGTGGCAGCTATGACAATGAGTTCTTCGGTCTTCCTGCTGATGCCAGTGAGGATAAGCTGAACCAGCTTGCCGAGAAATTGAAGGTGTTGTGGGGTGACCCCATGCACAGTGTTCCCGTGCTTGTAGGTTATGGTTCAGACAATGTGGCCTTCGTATCTACAAATGGCGGTATGCTGCATGCGGTTGATGCTGCAACCGGGAAAGAAATTTACTCCTTTATGCCTAAAGAGTTTTTGTCTAAAGCGCATCTGTTCACAACGGATCGCCCCCCTCTTGATGCACAGAATAACCGGCAGATTTATGGTTTGGATAGTAGCTGGGTGGCACTGCAAAAGGATGGAAAGAAATATCTTTTTGCTGGTATGCGAAGGGGTGGCAATAGTTACTACGCTCTGGATGTTACATCAAAGACTGCGCCAAAGTTCTTATGGAAGAAAACCGTAACGGATACGGGCTATTCGGATTTGGGGCAAACCTGGTCTACACCTACACCGGCCAGAATCGGGACAAGCACGGTGTTAATTTTTGGTGGTGGCTATGATACCAGCAATGATGCCGACGCGGGTGGTAGAGCCAGCGGAGACGATGTTGGGAATGCCGTTTACATCGCCGATGCAGCTACAGGAAAAGTGCTTTGGTCTGAAACAGTTAAGCATGCTGTCCCTAGCAGTATTGCAGTAGTGGACAAGGACGCCGATGGCTCCGCCGACCACCTTTATTTTGGCGATATGGGTGGGTATCTGTATCGAGCAGATATCAACCAAGACAGCATCGGATCCAGCAAGGTGCATCTTCTGGCTGACCTTGGCGGCAGCTATGCCAGTAATCGCCGTTTCTATGAGGCTCCTGCCGTAGCCTATGTTGAACATAAAGGGGAGAAACAGCTTTACGTTACCATTGGTTCGGGCTATCGGGCCCATCCACTGGACCAGAATACGGATGAGGCATTCTTTGTGGTTCGTGACGATACCGTATATAAGGATGAAGCTCCTGCCTCAATGCTGACAGTGGATGATTTGGTGAATGTCGGGCTAGGCACGCCTGCCAAAGGGGATTCTCCCGGTTGGTATTATTTCCTGACCACCGCGCCTGGTGAAAAGGTCATGTCTTCCCCTGTGGTATATGACAATACCGTTTACTTCTCCACATATTCACCTGTAGGGGGATCGGAGGAAGACAGCCCTTGTGCGGTAAGTCTTGGCAGTGCTTATTTGCACACGGTTGACCTTATTACGGGAGACCCGGCCCGGATTAATAGTGACGGCTCTGTGGCCGATACCCGTCAAGAGAAACTGAGGCAACAAGTGCCTCCTCCAACTCCGGTTCTGTTTATGAAGGATGGCAAAATCAAGGTTGTTGTGGGAACGGAAGTGCCCGCAACCGGCACTCCTCCAGATCAACGGCTCCGCAAAACGCAATGGCGTCAGTTGGAGCCGAATGAAGCAAATGTGATTCCCGTAGACGCCAAGTAGTCGGAGCTGTTATGAGAAGAAATCAAGAGCCAAGTAACAAGGGCGTCTGGGCTTACGGCTTTACCTTGATCGAGATGATGGTTGTGGTTGGGATAATTTCGATCATGCTAGCTGTTGCGTATCCTGCATATACAGAGTACGTGCAAAGGGCGCATCAAGAAGATGCAAGGCAGGTGCTATTGGATTGGGCCTCTTCTTTGGAGAATTATCGTGGGAAGAATTTCTCATATACTGGCGCAGGATCAATGACATCAAGTCTTGCCCCGCAGACGGTTGGCCATAAGCATTACGGGTTCAAGATTTCTGTTCCAACAGCTCAAAAGTATACAATAGCTGCTGCTCCAAAGAGCTCTATAATGAGTGGGACTGAGACGTTTGTGCTTGATAGTCAGGGGCGCACATGTGGAGGGGTTGGCGGTTGTACGCCGAGCTCTACCAGTAGCTGGTAGAGCTCGGGGCCTTGGGCAGGATTCACTATTTTAATAGCTGTTTCCTGCCCTGCTTATTTTCAAGAAATGTCGTACGCTTGTTACATGCGGCAGTCCTTGGCCCCTGCTTTTTCGATTCGGGTTCGCCCAATCCAGTTCATCACTATTTTTCTGCCTTTGTCTCCATTGCAAATGAGAAAGTGCCCATTTTGAAACCGGGTGACACCTCCTCTTCTATAACTTAAATAGCTGCCTCTAAATCGCCGCCATTCCAGCCAGGTATCACTGGGGAGCTGTAAATAGTGCCGGATCTCGTTGCGTTCGAGAGAATTGTTATGGTTGCTGTCACGCCCTTCTATCAGCAGAGAGGTTCTTTTGAAGCTGCTGCAGCCATGAGTTCCGTCACAAATCAGTCGGTTGCCGTCGGTGATGGCATTCGCTCTGGCCTCCCGAATCAATCCCGCTACACTATGGGTGGCTGCCAGAACCCGGTGCTCCTGAATGAGTGGTATGCCTATCTTGTAGGCTGCCATTGCCAGGATTGACAGTATGGTTAATGACGTGAGGCATTCCAGTAACGTGAATCCGGTATTTTTCATGGCTCTTTGCCCGGTCGCTTGTCGTTATGACATCTGGTTTGAGAGCCTTTTATAGATGTGAAATGGTGCGGTTGGGAATGAGAGAAGTTGTAATTGTCGGCGGCGGGATTGTCGGTTTATTAAGTGCGCTGGAGCTCACAAAGCGTGAGATATCGGTGTTGGTAATTGATGATGATGACAGAGGGCAAGCTTCATGGGCCGGGGGGGGGATTTTGTCACCATTGTATGCGTGGCGCTATTCCGATGCGATGAACCTCCTTACGTATGATGCGATGAAGCGTTATCTGCGGCTGTGCGATACATTGAGTGGTTTTGGTTTTGGCCGGGCTGATTTGCACCAGGGGGGGCTCTGGGTGCATGTGGCTGATGCTGAGATGGATACTGCGCAATGCTGGGCCCAGAAATGGGGTGTGAGATACGGTATTCGAGCGGGCGATTCCTTGATCGCCGGATTTCCATATTCTGACGGCATTTTTTTTCCAGAGCTGGGAAACATAAGAAACCCGAGGTTGTTGAAGGCTTTGAGGGGGGTTCTGATATCCAAGGGGGTGCGTTTCATAAAAGATCGAGTCGTTTCACTGTCAGCAAGACAGAGAGGGGCATCATTGGAAACCAGGTTGGGGGCGCGGCTGGATGCGGACAGAGTCTTGATTAATGCAGGGGCTGGTAGTGGCTGTTTGCTAACAATGCTGGGTCTGTCTTTGCCGTTGTTTCCAGCGAAAGGGGAAATGTTGCTTTATCAATTGTCGCCGAAAAAAGTCCCTTCGGTAATGTTGACGGAGGCAGGTTATCTCATCCCTCGGTCGGATGGTTCGGTTCTTGTCGGGTCAACATTGCGTCATGGCGATGCCAGTGCTTATCCAACCGTGGCGGGTCGCTATCAGCTGGAAAACATGGCCGGCAGGCTGCTTCCCGAGCTTGCAGGGGCCAAGCCCCTTTACCATTGGGCGGGGGTGCGTCCCGGCAGTCAAGCGGATCACCCCTATATTGGTGCTGTGCCAGGGTGCAGCGGTGTTTTTGCTGCTATCGGGCATTACCGTAATGGGTTGGTCGCTGCCCCAGCCTCTGCGGAGTTGGTGGCACAGTTAATGTGTAAAGAATCGACAAGTATTGATCCGCAGCTTTATTCGCTGCCTTCGACATCCCGGTCAAGGTCAAGTTTTTTGAGCCGATAACGCAACGAGCGGAAGGTCATGCCTAGCTTCTTCGCAGCAGCTGTACGGTTCCAGTGTGTGGCGTCAAGGGCCTTGAGGATTTCTTTCTTCTCGATGTCTTGCAGAAAATCCTCCAGTGATTGTTGTAAAGGGCGCTCAGATGTTGCCGGAACACTTTGGTTTACGGTACAGGATGAGCTGGGGAGCACAGACGTGTCTGATTGTAGTCGCAAATGGTCCTCACGAATTTCGACGCCATCGCACAATGTCAGGGCTCTTTCCAGTGTATTTTCAAGCTCACGCACATTGCCTGGATAGCTATATTGCTCCAGCGCTTTCATGGCGATGTTATTGACCGCCGGAGGTCGAGTTCCCCAGGCTTCACTGAGGCGCTTGAGAATATGATCGACCAAAGCGGGGATGTCTTCCTGTCGCTCTCGCAACGGGGGAACGTGAGCTTCAATGACATTCAGTCGGTAGAACAGATCCTGCCGAAACCGGCCATCAGCCATTTCTTTCGCCAAATCCTTGTGGGTGGCACATAGAATACGCAGGTTTACCTGAAATTCCCGGGTTTCGCCCACCGGCCGCACAGACTTCTCCTGAATGGCCCGCAGGAGCTTGACCTGCATATGCAAGGGAAGGTCGGCGACTTCATCAAGGAACAAGGTGCCGCCATCGGCCTCACGGAACAGACCCTTTCGATCTTCTACTGCGCCGGTAAAAGCCCCTTTCCGATGACCAAAAAACTCGCTTTCCATTAGTTCAGAGGGAATAGCGCCGCAGTTGACGGCGACAAAGGGTTTTTCCCGTCGCGGCCCCAGGTTGTGTATCAGGCGGGCAATGCGCTCCTTGCCACTACCGGATTCACCACTGATATAAATGGGAGCCTGGCTGCGTGCCAGTTTGCGGACCTGGGCCTTCAGGGCGCGCATGCTGGGGGCTTCCCCGATCAGGCTGTCTTCTTCTTCGTGGTGATCTTCGGCCTCACTGATACCCAGGCCGTCTTCGATTAATTGGCGCAGGCGATCCAGCGCCACGGGTTTGGCAATAAAGTCATAGGCGCCGAATTTCATTGCCTCGGTGGCGGTTTCCATGCTGCCGTAGGCGGTAATGACCGCGGTGGGCATGTTCGGGCAATGCCGGGAAATAAACTGCAGCAGCTCCAGCCCGGTGCCATCCCCCAGGTTCATGTCGGTCAGGCAAAGATCGAAGTTTCCGTCGGCAAGTGCCGTTTTGGCGGCGCCAAGGGATTCGGCGGCAGTGGCCTTGAGCTTCATGCGTCCGAGGGTGATGACCAGCAGTTCGCGCAGATCAGCTTCGTCATCAACAACCAGTACGTGGGGGGTATCAGCACTCATAATCAGGTCGTGTTATTGAAATTGTCGGTGCGGGTGAGCAAAGGTTATCACAAAGCTGGCCCCGTTCGGTGTGTCTTCCAGATCCAGTGCCGCCTGATTAGCCTGGCAGAGCTCCCGGCAAAGATAGAGGCCCAGTCCATTGCCATCATCGGCTGTCGTATAGAAAGGCTCGAAAAGGTGCCGGGCAGTCTCCTTGGGGATGCCTTTGCCGTTATCCCGGATTCTCAGCCAGGGCAGGCCGGTTTGCTCATGGCTGCCGCATTCCAGTACAACACGGCAATTCTCTCCGCCATGCTGGAAGGCGTTGCGAATCAGATTGTCGATGACTTGTGTCAGTTGGTTGCGGTCAAAGCGTATTTCAGCATCGGATTGATAGGCCTTGACCAGTCGCTCCCCGGTGTAGCCCTGCAGGGCCCATTGTTCACACAACTCGTTGAGGAAGGTCGCCAAAATGAAGCGTTCCGCCTGCCCTTTGCCGCGGCGGGAAAGATCGAGTACGTCGTGAATGATGCCGTTAACCCGGCCCACATGGTTACGGATGATGCCAAGCAAGTGCTGGTCTTCCTCACTGTCATTGCCGTCCAGCAACAGCTCGGTAGCATGGTTGATGGCGCTTAACGGGTTGCGTATTTCATGGGCCAGGGTGGCTGACAGGCGGCCCAGCGAGGCCAAGTTCATTTGCTGGGCTTCCTGGGCGACCCGGGCGCTGTCTTCCAGAAATAACAGGGTAAGCAGCTCGTGGTCGGTTTCAAGGGGGGCGAATCGGGGGCTGAGTACCGGTGACTGGTCCGAGGCTCTCAGGGTAGCCAGTGGTAACAGTGGATTGTCCTGCCAGCGTTTGAAGCGACTGATTAAGGGTTTGGGTAGCTGGTTGCCAAGCATGGGCATGCCAAACAGACTGTTGGCCGCCTGGTTGGCCATCAGAACCCGGAAAGATTCATTAAACACCACAACACCGGTGCGCATGCGCTGCACAATTTGCTGGTTCAGTGCTTCCAGGCGCTCAATGGCCACCCGTTGGCGCTGGGCGATCCGCTCACTGTACTGCAGCCGTTGGGCAATCTGCTGAATGATCAGCGACACCATGAAAAAGGCGATGCCGAGCAGGCCGGATTCGGTGAGCAGGAACGGTGAGTCTGACATGGACTGGATGGAGAAATAGAACTGCTCGAACATCATCGCCAGCGTGGCCAGTGCAGCAATCAGAAAACCCAGTCGCCCTCTTAATAGAATGTTGCCGGCGGCTACCGTCACCAGAAGCAGGACCGCCAGCCCCCCTTCCAGCCCGCCGCTGGCATGGACCACCAGCGTCAGCATGGCAAGATCCGTAATCAGTGATGCTGGCTGGGCCCAGCTTGGGTAGGCCCGACGCTCAGCCCGGAAGTCCAGACTGGTGGATGCCAGAGTCAGCCCCAGATAAACAAAGAGCGTGGTTTCAAACAGTAGCGGCAGGTGATTGCCAATCAGTGCAGGTTCGGGCCCGAAATGCAGAAGCATCAGGCTGCAGGCGATAGCAATCCGGTAGACATTATAGATGCGGGCGGGGGTCCATCCCTGGCTAGCGGTCATGGTGCTCCAGATACAGGCGTTGGTGCTCCTGACAGCAGAAATGCAGGTCATTGTGGGTAAAGGCTTCCGGAGCCGGGACGTGAACACCGCATTGGGCACATTTGAGCATGGCCTGTGCGTTCCCGGTCGGGTCATTACGTGGGCTGGCGCTGTCGTTGCTGCGTGCCTGTGACAGCAGGTTTTTCACCACCCGCCAGGCCAGATAGATCAGGGCGGCAATAATCAGCAGGCGGATCAGGCCCATCTTGTTCTCCTTGTTTGCCGTGATGCGTTCATCGATTGCCGGCTAAAGAGTACAATCAGCGCTCACTTGAGGAAAGGCCGGTTGACCATGCGGATTATTATGGCCCAGCAGAATGCGCTGGTGGGTGACATTGAGGGCAATGCCCAGCGGGTGATCAGGGCAGCAGACGAGGCGCGCCGTCTGCTGGGAGCGGATCTGGTGCTGTTTCCGGAGCTGATGCTGACCGGCTATCCGCCGGAGGATCTGCTATTACGTCCCAGTCTCAATAGCCGGGTGGATGCTGCTCTGGAAACCATTGGTCGGCAGATTAGTGTGCCGGTGGTGATCGGTTACCCCGCAGTGCGTAACGGTCTGCGTCGCAATACCGCCGGGGTGGTCTTTCCCGGGGAAAACCGCGCGCGGCACGAATATTTTAAGCAGCATCTGCCCAATTACCGGGTGTTTGATGAAAAACGCTATTTTCAGCCCGGCTCCGAGGCCTGCACTTTCGAGCTGGATGGCTGGACTCTGGGGCTGACTATCTGCGAGGACATTTGGCATAGTGGCCCGGCGGCGCAGTTGCAGCAGCAGAACGTGGACCTGGTGCTGAATCTGAATGCCTCTCCGTTCCGGGGTAACAAGTTTCAGGAGCGCCTTGAACAGGTTTCCGCCCGCAGCCGTGAAACCGGTTTGCCGGTGCTCTATTGCAATCTGGTGGGGGGGCAAGACGAACTGGTCTTCGATGGCGCCTCTTTCGTCTGTGACAGCCAGGGGCGTCGCTGCATACAGGCGGCCAGTTTTACCGAGGCGCTGATCCCGGTGGACCTGCAGTGTCAGGATGGGCAATGTGAGCCAGTGGGCGAGCAGCTTCCGCTGCCCGGGCTGGAAGAAAGCCTCTATCAGGCGTTGGTGCTGGCGACCCGGGATTATGTAAACAAAAACGGTTTCAAGGGCGCGCTGTTGGGCCTGTCCGGCGGTATTGATTCAGCGCTGACGCTGGCTGTGGCGGTGGATGCCCTTGGGCCGGATCGGGTGGAAGCGGTGATGATGCCGTTTCGCTACACCTCAGCCATGAGCCTGGAAGACGCGGAGAAGCAGGCAAAAACCCTGCGGGTGCATTACCGGGTGTTGCCGATCGAGCCGGCCTTCAATGGTTTTATGGATATCCTCAGCGAGTCCTTTGCCGGGAAGGAAAAGGACACCACCGAGGAAAACCTGCAGGCCCGCTGTCGTGGGGTGCTGCTCATGGCGCTCTCCAACAAGAACGGTTCAGTGGTGCTGACCACCGGCAACAAGAGTGAGATGGCCGTGGGGTATGCCACGCTTTATGGTGATATGGCCGGTGGTTTCTCGGTACTGAAAGATGTTTTCAAGACCATGGTCTACCGGCTGGCCAATTGGCGTAATCAGCAGGCTGGCGTGGAAATTATCCCTGAGCGCGTCATTACCCGTCCGCCATCGGCAGAGTTGGCACCGGATCAGGTCGACAGCGATTCCCTGCCGGATTACGACGAGCTGGATGCCATTCTCGAGCGCTATGTGGAGCAGGACATGAGCGCCGAAGCGGTGATCCGTGACGGCTTCGATCGGGACAATGTCTACCGGGTGGTCAAGCTCACCGACCGCAACGAATACAAGCGCCGCCAGGCCGCCGTCGGCCCCCGAGTCAGCCGCCGCGCCTTTGGCAAGGACCGCCGTTATCCGATTACCAATGGCTGGCGGCCG
>CEUN01169700.1_pt1 | contig 13678 bp, 6 predicted proteins | sample 361501 | NCBI WGS metagenome assembly CEUN01 (sample SAMEA2622801, study PRJEB7988) | marine metagenome | biome: marine biome (ENVO:00000447); feature: marine epipelagic mixed layer (ENVO:xxxxxxxxx); material: "saline water (ENVO:00002010), including plankton (ENVO:xxxxxxxx)" | depth 120 m | reverse complement strand
GAGAGCATCAGAGCCAAGGGAACTCCCACGAACAGAGCGAACAATACGTTTCGCAAGCGCGCAGCCGATCGAACAGCTCGATTGGATCTCGTTGCTGACATCAGAATCGAAAGTAAATAAAGGGGCTGTAGGTCAGCGCGGAGATCCAGATCAACGCGAGGCCCAGGATCACAAAGACCACCAGTGACTCGCCGTGCATGGCAAGCTGCAGCCGCCTCGCTCGACCATTTCGATCTGGCAGGTCTTTGATCCAATCCGCCAACTTCGCACGCGACCAGTGGTAGATCGGCGTGGCCAGGAAGCAGCCGGCAAGCATTGCGATCAACGCGTCCGTGCCCAGGCAGTCGCGGACGAGCAAATGCGTGCCGCCTCCCTGAGTCAGGCCGAACATCACCTGCAGGAGATTCATGGCATAGGGCAGTGTCTCAGCCCGGAAGAACACCCAGCCAATCAGGAGAAACAGAAGTGTGTAGATATGCGCCAAGAATCGCGGCGCCGTTTCAAGCCAGCGACTCAGCCCGGCGCGTTCGACGGACAGCAACACACCGTGAAAGATTCCCCAGACGATGAAATTCCACGACGCGCCGTGCCACAAGCCACACAGCAGAAAGACCGCAGACAGGTTCAAGTAGGTTCGCGTATTGCGGATGCGATTGCCACCCAGCGGGATGTAGACGTAATCCCGGAACCACGTGGACAAGGTCATGTGCCACCGGCGCCAGAACTCGGTGATGCTCCGAGCAATGTAAGGGTGATTGAAATTCTCGGGGATCTTGAAGCCAAACATCTTGCCGAGCCCGATCGCCATGTCGGAGTAACCCGAGAAATCGAAATAGATCTGCAGCGCGTAACCGGCCATCGCCACCCACGCGAGCGTGAAGGTGATCTCGGAAGCAGGCAGTTCAAAGATCCGATCGACGCAACCGGCAAGCGTGTTCGCAATCAGCACTTTTTTGCCGAGGCCGAAGACAAAGCGTCTGACACCATCGGCAAACAGGCGATGGCTCACCACGCGATTGCGAATCTGCGAGGCGATTTCCTTGTAGCGCACGATTGGTCCGGCAATGAGCTGTGGAAAGAACGAGATGTAGAGCGTCAGATCGAGGGCGTTCTTCTGCGCAGGGAAGGAGCCACGATAAACGTCGATCAGATAGGACATTGCCTGGAAAGTGAAGAAGGAGATTCCCAAAGGCAGCTCGACACGGGGATCGGACAAGGTCGGTGCACCCAGCGTTTCCAGCAACGGATTCAGGGAATCAACCAGGAAGCCCGCGTACTTGAAGAAGCCCAGCACACCCAGGTTTGCAGCAACGCCGATCGCGAGCGTCCCCTTCCGTTGGCGCGAGTCCTTCGCCGACTCCAATGCGAGGCCCCAGAGATAATTCAGCCCGATGGACGCGAGCAAAACCAGCGTGAAAGCCGGTTCATCCCACGAGTAAAAGACAATGCTTGCGGCTGCCAGCAGCCCATTCCTCACCTGCGAGGGAAACAGAAAGTAGGTCCCCAACAAGAGCGGCAGAAACAGAAACAGGAATGACGGCTCTGTGAAAAGCACTCCCGGATGCTCTTACGAACCAAGGCAGCGGATCAATCCGAGGATTGAGTATTTCATCATATCAGCCCAAGAAGCTGGTGGAGTTTCACCTGGAGTGCCCCGGGGAAGATGGTACCGACCCGGTTCTGGTGGCTTGGCGCGCGTCAATCACCCGAAGAACATTGCATAGTTTCATTTTGGGTTTCTTGAAGCAGCCCTGCTCGTAGCCGCCGAAGGTGACGAATTGCACGACGTTTACCCTGCCACCATGCGCGCCCAGAACGAGGCCTTTGTGTCCGCTGATTTTTCCGTGATGGTCGATCAGGATCACGACATGGCCGTGCCATTTCTTTCCAACGCGACACCCGTAGACCAGCAGATCACCCAGCCGTGCGCCTGCCCGAGGAATCTTCTTCAGACCATTTCGTTCGGTCACTACGGCCGAAGCCCGTGTGCTGAGAAAGCGCTTGTAAGAATCACCCAGGGAACTGAACAGCTGCCAGGTGAAGTTTGAGCAGTCGATGCCCTTTTCCAGACGCGTGCCACCCCACTTGCAATCACCTGGCGCCCTGTCTCAGGCCAGGACTTCGCGGATCAAATGCCCGTGCACATCTGTCAATCGGCGTTCGAATCCGTTGTGCAAAACGGTCAGGCGTTCGTGATCCAGCCCGAGCAAATGCAGGATCGTGGCGTGCAGATCGTGGAAAGGATGCACGTTTTCCACAGCCTTGAAACCCAGTTCATCGGTTGCGCCATGGCTGACGCCTGGCTGGATGCCCGCACCCGTGAGCACTGCCGTGAAACCGCCGGGATTGTGATCGCGGCCTTTTGCGCCCTTCTGAAACATTGGCATCCGCCCGAACTCCGTGCACCAGAGGACCAACGTTTCATCCAGCAGCCCGCGCTGGCGAAGATCGCGGATCAATGCCGCCGAAGGCTGGTCCATGATCGGTCCATGAACGTCATATTGCTCGCGAAGTTTCTGGTGGCCGTCCCAGTTCAACCGGCCGGCGGTTGCATACGCGCCATTGAAGACCTGGACGAAGCGCACGCCCTTCTCGATCAGCCGGCGCGCGAGGATGCAGTTTTTGGCGTAGTCAGCCTTGACCTCGTTGCCGCTGTCGTCGGCGCCATACAGCTTGAGAATGTGTTTGGGCTCCGATGAGAGATCGCTGATTTCGGGAACGGACAACTGCATGCGGGCGGCCAGTTCGTAGCTCGCGATACGAGCGGCGAGGTTCTCGTCACCGGGATTGCGAGCGAGATGCTGTTCGTTCAGCAGCTTCAGCAGATCGCGCGCGGCAAGGTCGGTCTTCTTCCCGATCGATTTTGGCGCCTGCAGGTTCTCAATCGGTTGACGCGAATTAAACGGGGTGCCTTGGAACACCGCGGGCAGAAAACCAGGACCCCAGTTGTTCACGCTCGCCTGTGGGACGCCTCGCGGATCCGGGATCGCGACAAAAGCCGGCAGGTCTTCGTTTTCAGAACCGAGTGCATAAGTGATCCAGGCGCCCATGCTGGGAAATCCATCGAGCACAAATCCCGTGGAGATAAAGTTTTCTGCCGGTCCATGCGTGTTCGATTTGCTGGTGAGCGAATGAACGAAAGCGTAATCGTCCACCATCTCGGCCAGGTGCGGGACCATGTCTGAACACATCTTGCCGGTCTGGCCGTAGGGACGAAACTCGTATTGCGGACGTGCGAGGTTTCCGGAGGGGCCTTGGAAGGTCACCGGCGGTCCGTCCTTCAGCGGCTGCCCATCGTGCTTGATCAGCTCCGGCTTGTAGTCCCATGTCTCCAATTGGCTGCAGGCGCCTGCACAAAAGATCACCACGACATTCTTCACCTTGGCAGGGTAATGAGGCCTGCGCGGTGCGTGCGGCCGCGCCGGGTCGATCTTGGGCTGATTCGCCAGCAGACCTTGCCCGCTCAGCAGGCTCGTCAATGCGATCGCCCCAAGTCCGCTCGACGATTGCCCGAAGAAAGCCCGGCGGTCCAGCAATTGCCGGCCGTGGCAGGAAAGATCGGGATTGCTGTCGAAATGATTCATGGATTGGGATTGCTCCCAGAACTAGCACGGGATTTAACGCGTGGCCAGTTCTGTGTCACACTCGCGATATTGGTCTGTGCTTGAGAGTGGTGGCAACTGGGGGAGCAGGAGACCCGCGATTGACCACAGTCAGATCAGCTGGTTTTTGATGCGTTCTCCCTCACCCCGTCCCTCCCAGCGGGAGAGGGAGAAGACATACGGCTTCAGGGGAGGCATCTTTCGCTACTGCCAGCACTTTTAGCCGGACACGATGTGGGGCACCCATCGCAATGGTCGAATGGAAGAAGCAGCTCCTTCCCGTTCCATTCAACGCAACGTTCCGAACATCCCGCAAAATAAACTGTCGGATTTCCCGGTGAGCGCGCAGTCTCAATATGGAGCGTGCAAGCTCCTTCTGCGTATGGATGACCAGCGATTATTGCAGCGCTTCTGTGAGTCCCGATCTGAGGATGCGTTCCGCAAACTCGTCACCCGGCATGCGGACATGGTCCTCGGCGTCGCCGTGCGCCGGAGCGGCAATCGTGCTCTTGCCGACGAAGTGGCGCAGAATGTGTTCACCGGGCTGGCGCAAAAGGCGGGCCGGTTGACCGGTCACGCCACGATCACCGGCTGGCTTTACCGATCCACCCTCAACGAATGCACCATGGCCTTCCGGCGAAATCATGCGCACACCCGCAAGATGAACGAATTCTCCGAACATCTCGAATCCCGGCAAGAGAGCTGCAACGTGTGGCAGGAGGCGTTGCCCGAACTGGATGAGGCGATTAACAAATTGCCCGATTCGGATCGGGACCTGATTCTGCTGCGCTTCGGCGAACGCAAGAGCTTTCGGGAGATCGGCGACCCACTCGGCAAGTCCGAAGCCGCGGCGCAAAATCAGGTCGAACGGGCCTTGCAGCGCCTCAGCCAGACCCTGCGCCAGCGCGGAGTAACCGCGTCCGTTGCCGTCATCGCAGCCGTGCCACTGACCATGCAGTGGAACAAGAATCGAGAACTGCAGAACGAACTCTCGCGCATTCGCAACACGCCTGCGCCGAAAGCCGAACGAATCGTGATCCCGGCACCGGTCACACCGGCCGTCGCCCAACCAGCGACCAAATCGAAGGCCGTGGCTGTCGCACCGGAAGCGCCCCGGGTGGAGGAGCAGGACGACACCTGGAAAGCAGCGCTGCGCGAGGCGGATCCCGTTTTGCGAACGCAGCGAATTGCCGCCCTGCTGAAAACCCTCACAGGGGAGGATGGACCGCGGGTTGCGGAAGTGTTCGCACTCTTCAGCGCGAACGGACAACGCTTTACTGAGGAATACCGTCTGTTTCTGCGCGCCTGGGGGCGGCTTGATGGAGCAGCTGCCGTCGCGCACCTCGCGCCTGCCCCGGAAGCGGCAACAAAGTCTTCCAACCTGCTGGCTGCAATCGCCGGATGGGCATCGGTGAATCCGCAGGCTGCCCGAGCGTGGATCGAACAGGTTCCCAACAAGAACCCGCGTGAAGATCTGATCTACGGATTGCTCGACGGCTGGTCGATGACCGACTTTGCCGCAGCTTCCGCCTACGCCGAAACCCGCCCGCGAAGTCCGGCCCGCAACCGCTTCCGGGATCTGCTGCTCAAACGCAGCCTCGCTTCCGGGGGCATAGCCGCAGCGCAGAACTGGTTCATGAGCATCGCGGACAACGAGCACAACAGCCTCTACAAGCATCACGCCTTCGACGAGGTGATCGAGGCCATGCTCTACCGGGATCCGGCTGCGGCCGCGCAATGGATTTCACTGCTCGCTGATCAGAAGTACATGGACACCAGCCCGGTCGTGAAGACCGCTTCCGCCCTCGCCAAGAAGGACCCGGTTCAGGCGATGCACTGGCTGCAAAGCATGTCCGCCATGGACACCAAACATCTCACCGCCGGACATCACCAGCTACTGACGCAGTGGAGCAAGCGAGATCCGGTCGCAGCAGGCACCTGGCTGACCCGGCAGCGCGACAATCCGCACTATGACGGCCTAGCCGGCAGCTTCGCCGGGAACATCGCCAGCGTGGAACCGGACACTGCCCTGGAATGGGCGCAGAGCATCGGCAACGAAAAACTGCGCGAACAAACAGAATTGAAGGTGGCCTCCCGGATTTACGCCAGCGAAGCCGGACCACAGAAATTGGCATCAGCGGGTTATTCCAGCGAGTTCATCAAACGAGCGGGCGAGTATCGATCACCGCAGCAGGAGATCAGGCTGGTGTCGTTCCCATCCGGAGGTGCGGGCGGTGGCTCGGGCCAATTCGTCCTCACACAACCCGCGCGACGGACGCACAACAGCTATTCCATAAGGCTGGATGAAGAGCTCGGGAATTCCCTGATGATCGAGGGTGCCGGCGATCTCGCCTCGCGTTCCGCGCCGAACAACCCACACGGCAACCTGTACCGGGGAATGTCCTGCAGCGATTGTCATCAACAGCAATTCCTCGGCAGCAATGCGCTGGAAACTGCCCGGAGAGCCGCGCCCCGTACGCGGGTGTTTCGCGGTGCGGTTGGCGAAGACGGCGCAACCGGCGTGGTGCTCGGCTTCGAACCGGCGCCCGCGAAATAGTCGTCCACGATCGACGCAAAGAGTGCAAACAACGCACGGGGTTGCCCCTCGCGTCACGTCCTCCAACTCAATCCGATCTCTTTCACCGCGCAATAAAGCACGGGTACGACGAACATCGAAAGCAGCGCCACGCTCATTCCTCCGACTGTCGGAATGGCCATTGGTATCATGATGTCAGACCCGCGTCCGGTGGAGGTGAGGATCGGCAACAGCGCCAGCAAGGTCGTTGCAGTGGTCATGAGACAGGCACGGACGCGACGATTGCCTGCTTCCAACACCGCGGCACGGATCGCTTCACTGGACTCGGTCTTTCCATCGGCGAATGACTGATCGAGGTAGGTCGCCATCACCACACCATCGTCGGTGGCGATTCCAAACAACGCGAGAAAACCCACCCAGACGGCGACGCTGAGGTTCACTGACTGGACTTGGAACAGTTCCCGCAAATTGACGCCCATCACCGGAACATCGAGGAACCACGGCTGTCCGTAGAGCCACAGCATCAGGAAGCCACCCGACCATGCGACGAAAACGCCGGTGAAGATCATCCCCGCCGTGATCGCAGAACGAAACTGCAGATAGAGAATCACGAAGATCGCGAACAAGGCGATTGGAACCACGACCATCAACTTGCGTGAGGCGCGAAGTTGGTTCTCGTAGTTGCCGGCGAACACGTAGCTGACGCCATTGGGCAGCGCGAACTTCCCCGCGTCGATCTGGGCCTTCAGGTAGGCCTGGCAGGTTTCCACCACATCCACCTCGGCGAAGTCCGGCTTCTTGTCGAACACCACGTAGCCGACCATGAAGGTATCCTCGCTCTTGATCATTTGTGGCCCACGCACGTAACGGATCTCCGCCAGCTGGGTCAGCGGAATCTGTGAACCATCGGCGGCCGGTACAAGAATACGTCCCAGAGATTCAATCGAATCCCGCAACTCGCGTTGATAACGAACGCGGATCGGATAACGCTCGCGACCTTCCACCGTCATGCTCAGGCGCTTGCCGCCGATCGCGATTTCAATGACTTCCTGAACCTCATGGATGTGCAATCCATAACGCGCAATCGCATCGCGGCTGATGTCGATCTCCAGGTAAGGCTTCCCGATCATCCGATCCGCAACCACCGTGCCCGGTTCCACCGAGGGCACATCCTTCAACATCTCTTCAATCTGAAGACCTACCCGTTCAATCGTCGCCAAGTCCGGCCCGCGAACCTTCACTCCCATCGGTGCGCGCATGCCGCTCTGGAGCATCACAATGCGCGCGGCAATCGGCTGGAGCTTTGGCGCGGAAGTTGTTCCCGGAATCTTCGTCACCTCGACAATCTCATTCCAGATGTCATCGGAATTCTGAATGCCTGGCCATGCACTACGATCAGGGTTCACATGCGGATCCAAAGCCGGCCGCCAAAGTCGGAAGGGAGCCCCCCCGCTGTCCGGTATCAGCCTCCCGCTTTCGTCGCGAACGAATTTTCCATGAACGAGATAAGGTTCTCCATCCGGCGCTGAGAGCGGCTTCCCTTTCTCATCACGCGCCAGATCATCCTCATGTGCTTCGAAACGGAAACGCAGACGACGGCCGTTGGCGTCGATCAGGAACTTGGGCCGATAGTTGATGATCGTCTCGAACATCGAAACCGGCGCGGGATCAAGCGGACTCTCCGCCCGCCCAAGTTTGCCCACCACAGACTCGATCTCCGGGATTGCCTGCATCGCCATGTCCTGCTTCTGCAACACGTCGAGCGCTTCTCCGATCGAGGCATGCGGCATCGTAGTCGGCATGAAAAGGTACGAGCCCTCATCCAGGTTTGGCATGAACTCCTTGCCCAAGCCCGGAAATTGATGCGCCGCCCAAACTGCCGGCGCGGACTTCTTCACGCCACTCGGCATCCAGCCAAAGAGGCGATCGAATCCAAGCCAGATCGATGCACCGGCGATCATCAGGGCCAACGGTCCGGTGAGAAACAGTCTCTTGTTCTCCAAGGCCCAACGCAGTATCGGCGAATACGCCTTCAGGAAGACCTGGATCAGGAAAAGCAATCCACCGATCACGCCGGTCACCAGCAGGACGTTTTGGGAAAGCCCGCGTTCCGGTCCCAGCGGAAGCCAATCCATGGCCAACAGGAGCGCGACCGCAGCGACCAGCAACCACGTGACAACAGATTGAAGCGCGCCGGCAACCCTCTCCGGGAGAAAGGTCTCGATCAACCGGTACACTCCCACCACGATCAATACTGAACCCACCCACCAGGGGAACCAGGCGAGCAGCACCCCACCCACTATCGCCATTGCGCCGAAGAGAATCCGCCGTGACTTTGTTCGCGCTGACCCGCGCGTGAACAGCATGTGAGCCAAAGGTGGGATCAAGGTGAGCGCCACGATGATCGACGCCACCAATGCAAAGGTCTTCGTGAACGCGAGCGGTTTGAACAGTTTGCCTTCCGCGCCTTCCATGGCGAACACCGGCAGAAAGCTGATGACGGTGGTGGCAACTGCCGTGAGGACCGCTGGAGCGACTTCAGACGCGGCTCGGTGAATCGTCGTCAAACTGGAGTCGGCCGCGTCCTTTGCCCCTTCCAACCTCCGCAAAATGTTCTCACAAATCACGATCCCCATATCAACCATCGTACCGATCGCGATCGCGATTCCGGACAGCGCGACGATGTTGGCGTCCACGCCAAACTGACGCATCGCAATGAAGGTCATCAGGACAGCCAATGGCAGGAGACCGGAAATCAGTGCGGAACTCGCCAGGTGCCGCACCATCACCAGAACCACAATGATCGTCACCAGGATCTCCTGAATGATCGCCGTGTTCAGCGTGCCGAGTGTTTCTCGAATCAATCCCGATCGGTCGTAAAACGGAACAATGCGGATCTTGCTGAATTTCAACCACTCCGGGCGTTCGTTCGGCCCGGTTGTGCGAAGAAAGTCCAGCCACGCGGATTGGTTCAATGAATGAACGTGTGCGCTTTCATGGATCTCATCGATTTCCGCAAATGCATCGAATCCCCTCCCATCTGCAAATGCCTCGACTTCAGCACGGGAAACATTGTGCCAATCAATGACCGCCTTTTCCGGAAGCCCGTCGGCAATCTCGTCGATCTTCTCCTTCACCGCGTTGATGGCGGCCAGCGGATTTTCACCGAAGCGGGCTACCACCACGCCACCCACCGCCTCGGCCCCTCCTTTGTCCAATGCACCACGTCGTAAAGCCGGTCCGAGAATCACCCGCGCGATGTCCCTGATGCGGACGGGCACGTTTTCGTTCACCGCCACAACAGTTTCCTCCAGATCCTCGACGCCTTTCACAAAGCCCAGGCCGCGAATGAAATACTCTACGCGATTCACCTCGATGCTCCGCGCACCGACGTCCATGTTCGCGTGCTTCGTCGCCTCCACGATCTGTCCCAATGAAACTCCGAAGGCGCGCATCGCATCGGGATTCACGTCGATCTGGTACTCGCGCACAAACCCGCCGGCCGACGCGACCTCGCTCACCCCGTCCGCCGACTGGAGTGAATAGCGGACATACCAATCCTGGATTGAGCGCAGCTCATCGAGATCCCAGCCCCCGGTGATCTTACCATTCTCGTCATGTCCCTCCAACGTGTACCAGAACACCTGTCCCAAGGCCGTCGCATCCGGCCCCAGAGTCGGCTGCACTCTATCCGGCAATGTGCCCGCTGGAAGGCTGTTCAGCTTTTCGAGAACCCGCGAGCGTGACCAATAGAACTCCACGTCCTCCTTGAAAATCACGTAGATCGAAGAGAACCCGAACATGGAATAACTGCGCACGGACTTCACCCCTGGGATACCGAGCAATGAGACTGTCAGCGGATAACCGATTTGATCCTCCACATCCTGCGGTGAGCGCCCCATCCATTCGGTGAAGACGATTTGTTGGTTTTCTCCAATGTCGGGGATGGCGTCAGTTGGGACCGGGTTGCGTTGGACGGGTCCGAGATTCCAATCAAAAGGGGCAACCCGCAGTCCTTCGAACACAATGAGCCCAGCAACTAGAATCACGACCAAACGATTCTCCAGACAGAACTGAATGAGCCGAGACAGCATCGAATTGTTGGATCCCTGATTCATCTTCAATCGGTCGGACGATGCTCCTGCCGAGCCGAAACTTTGCCACATGGGATGGGCAATCTGCCCGTCCGTACCGCATAGCTTGCCGTTGTCGCTGCCGGTCTAAAGATGACTTTCTTCAGTCTCTCTGCCCTCAGCAAGGCCACCCGCATCTGGACGGGCAGATTGGCCATCCTACACGCTTTGCCGCGAGATTCACTTGATGCACTCCAGAACGCTGGCGCGAGGATCGTCGCTTTCTTCATCAAGGCGCTCCCTTCTTCATTTTCGCGCCATCTCCCCTCCATTTCATCGATCCACACTTCAACATGCTCGCTCCAAAGTAGGGATTCCGAATCTGATCGCTCAGCTGCAACCAGCTTGCCCCTTTGTTGTCAAAAGCCATCGGACAGTGAAACTGGAACACGCCGGTCACGCCGAAGCGTTTGCTTGCGCGAATGAGTCCCACTGAGATGTGTTCGAAGTCAGCACGGGCCGCGTCGATATCCGATGCTTTCTCGATGCCCGCCAAACCGCTGCTGATCTCGCGCAGATCTTCTTTCCACTTCTTCGCTGAAAGCTCCTCCAAAGCCGTCGCATCGATCTTCCCAACTGAATCACGTAGCGCAGCGACGGAACTCTTGTCTGCAAGCTTGTCGCTATCCAACGCGCTTCCGACTGCCGAATAGGCATCCACCGCAGTCCTCAAATGTGTCACGAACTCAGCCGGCGCGGGCAGCTTCTCAATCTCTTCATCCGCAGACGCGTGATCATGCACTCCTTCGGCCCCTCGCCCCGCTTCCTTCGTCCCCGCCATCATGCTCGGCTTGGCCGCGATCTGTACCGCTGAATCGATTTTGAACGCGCCATTCACCACGATCAATTCTCCTTCCTTCAATCCTTCTTCGACCACGTATGCATCACCCGCGCGCGGTCCCAGGGTCACTTCGCGTCCCGCATAAATTCCCGGCTTGTCTTTCGTCGCGACATATACAACCGCACGCTTGCCGGTAATGAGCGGTGCCGAGACCGGGATGACCAATGGGGCATTGGTGTTTCCCTCTGCGGACGCATAGCCCAGCGATTCGGCGCTCACCAGTTTCATTCCGCATTTCGGACAATCGCCCGGATTGTCGGTGACGATTTCCGGATGCATCGGGCTGATCCACTTCCCCGCGTAAAAGGCGTCCATCACGCGACCGCCCGACGCAATCCGTGACTGAACCGCACCGCGAACAAACATGTCCGGTTTCAGGAGGCCGTCGGCGTTCTCGACGTTCACCCGAACCTTGACCGTGCGCGTCTTGGAGTTGAGCACGGGGTCGATGAAGGAGATCCGACCGGCAAAGACCCGACCGGGATAAGCTTCCGTTTCGAAGGTGACCTCCTGGCCGAAGTGCAGCCATTGGAGGTCGGATTCGTAGGCGTCAAACTTCACCCAGACCTGCGAAAGATCCGCGATGGTGTAGATGCGTGCGCCGGTTTCGACATACATGCCCTCGACTGCTTTCTTGTCGATCACCACACCACTGATCGGCGCATAGACGGTAAGACGTTCGCTTGGCTTCTCGCTCTTTTCGATCGCGGCAATCTGGTCCGACTTGAGATCCCACAGGCGCAGCTTCTCACGCGCGGATTGGAGCGTGATCTCTCCCCGCTCCCGCATGATCGGTGGAGCGGCCTCGCCCATGTCACGCAGGGCCTTGGCGGCCTGGATGAGTTCCTGTTGGGCGGCAAGCAGGTCGGGACTGTAGAGCGCAAAGAGATGATCGTTCGTCTTCACGCTCACGCCGGTGTAGTCGACGTAAAGGCGATCGAGCCGGCCGGGAAAGCGCGCGGTGATGTAGGCGAGACGGGTTTCGTCGTAATCGATCTTGCCCACCATCCGAACATTCATCACGGGCATGCGTCGCTCGACCGGCGCGACTTCGACTTCGGCGAGCTTGGCCGCGGCATCGGTCAGCTTGACTTCGCGGGGACCCAGGCTAGCCGAGTCGTCATCGCGAACCGGGATGAGGTCCATGACGCAGATCTTGCACTTGCCGGGCTTGGATTCCTTGACCGCAGGTGGCGGATGCATGGAGCAGGTCCAGAACTTGACATCAGACTCCGGCGCGCTGGCGGTAGGATTGGCATTGGGGCTGCCGGATGAACCTGATTTCCGACCGACGACGAAGCCAATGCCCAAGGCGATGGCGATGAACGGGATAAGCAGAAGTTTGGATTTCATTCCGGCGGATCCTTCTTTGCGGCAGAGATTTGGTGGGTGGATTTCCTCCCGGTCAACAAGTCGATTTCGGCGAGGCTTTGTTCGCGATTGGCGCGGGAGCGTTGGTATTGCAATCGGAATTCCAGCAAGGCGCGTTGTGCGTCAATCATGTCGAGGAAATCCGCCTTGCCGGCCTGATAAGATTGCTCGGCGAGTTTTAGCGCCGCTTCGGACTGGGGAATGAGCGTCTGCTTGTAGAGTTCGATCTTCCGTTCCGCATCGCTGAAACGGAACAGCTGCGCGCTCAATTCGGCCTGGAGTGTCTGCGTCAGATGTTTGCGGATGCTCGCGAGAGATTTCTGGCGGGCCTTGGCTCCCTTCACACCTGCGCGGAGTTTCTTCTGCCAAAGCGGGATGTTTATGCTGAACATGGCAATAACCGGGTCTTTTCCATTACCGGCGACCGCGGCCGTCGCAGCTCCGGTTGCGATGTAGTCGAGCCCGAGAGTCACGTCGGGGAAGAACTCCTTCCGGGCGAGGTTGATGTCTGCCTCCGCGGCCTTGATCGCCGCATCCACAGCGAGCAATCGCGGATTGTCCTGGCGAAGCCGATCAGCGGGCAGCTCGCTTTTCGGTGACGTGGGTCCGACCGGTATCAACCGGCCAAATTTCGCGTCGGACATTCTTCCCAGACTGGCGTTGAGTTTGGCGAGCCATGGCTTGCGGGATTCAACGAGACTACTCCGCCGATCGGCCAACTGGCTCAGTTCGACCTGCGTCTTGATCACGCCCAGGTATTCGCCACCGGCTTTGAACTTCGCCTGCGCGACGGACTCGAGTCCCTTCAGCAGTTGCACGTTCTCATCCGTAATCGCAATCGCCTGGTCGAGATAGATGAGTTCGTGGAAAAGCTTCCGGACATCGCGTTCAACCTCCAGCCGGGCGGCTTGAAGATTCTCATAACCCGCCTCGGTGGCATGGGCGGCAGCTTCACTCCGCAACTTGAGTTTTCCAAACCACGGAAACCGTTGCGCGATGCCGATACGATGTTGCTGCGGCCCAACGCGCGTCTCGACTTCGCTTATGAAATATCCGTAGGTGAACTTGGGATCCGGAAGCGTCTTCGCCTCGGGAACCTTGGTCAGAGCGGCCTGCCACTGGTGGAACCTGGCCTGGAGTCCCGGGTTGTGTTGAAGCGCTTGATCGATGAGTGCGGTCAAAGTGACGTTGGTTG
>CEUN01178892.1_pt1 | contig 13684 bp, 9 predicted proteins | sample 361501 | NCBI WGS metagenome assembly CEUN01 (sample SAMEA2622801, study PRJEB7988) | marine metagenome | biome: marine biome (ENVO:00000447); feature: marine epipelagic mixed layer (ENVO:xxxxxxxxx); material: "saline water (ENVO:00002010), including plankton (ENVO:xxxxxxxx)" | depth 120 m | reverse complement strand
AGAGATTGCGATTGCAGGTGGTGCCAGCGGTGGTGCCGGTAACGAAGTTACATTCATGGGTATCACGAGCAAGGGTCGAAATATCTGTGTCATTGCTGACTGTAGTGGCAGCATGGCGGAAGGCAGGAAGCTCCCAACACTTAAAGCGGAAATACTAGAGACAATAAAATCACTAAAGCCCACTCAGAAATTTCAGGTGTGTTTCTTTAGCAGTTCGGAGATTCCATTTCCGCGGCAGAATTGGCGGCATCCAAAGAGAGACCTATCAGCATTGGAATCATGGCTTCAGCAAATCGGACCTATCGGCGGTACAGTACCTCTGCCGGCGTTCTCATATATTTTTCAAAACATTAAGCCAGCCCCAGATGTTGTTTTCTTTATGACAGACGGCGGGTTTGATCCGTCGCAGGCTCCACAGATTGTTAGGACGGCAACGAGCATCGGTGGAAAAGAAGTTGAAATCAATACAATCTGTTTTGAGAGTAAGGCGGGAGAATTGATGATGCAGGATATAGCCAAGCAAACAGGAGGAAAATACAGATATGTACCAGCTCCATAACTTAACTTCATCCTTATATCAGCTTCTTAAATTCCAATTGCAATTGGTACTTACCACGTTGGCTATTTTGACTATGACTGCAAGTGCCACTCAATCGCAGCAGCGCCCCACCCAACCACAGCCGATTCCAAATCAATTCGGGAACGGATTTGGCGTTGGTGGGGTAAACCCGCAGGGTGGGCAAGGTGTTTTGCAAGCTCTCGGTTTTGGCCAGCAATTACCTCTTAATCCAGGCATCCCGGCACAAATTCCACAGCAGCCTGTACAAAACGGACTTAACCCACAGCCTGTATCAAATCCAGCGGCACCTCAAGTACCGCTTAACCCCGTACAACGCACTACACCGAATCAACAAGGTGTTCTGTCGGGCAATCCGATTCAAACGCAGCCAGGTCAGCCAATTGTTACGCCGTCTGCTTCACCGATTCGGGAGTTTATCAAGCAGCGAGCCGATGAGGTATTCGGAACCAAGACTGCTTCCACGACTACTGGGATTAACCAGTCTGGGATGCAGCAACAACTGAACGATCTCCGCGATGAAGTGAATCAGGGTAATTTATTCGATGGAGCTACTATGGATGACAACGTAGCGCGATTTATGGGAATCGAAGCAGAAGGGAAGAATATTTGCATTATTGCTGACTGTAGTGGCAGTATGGCTTGGGGCGTAAAACTACCTTTCGTAAAGCAACAGATTCTTGAGACAGTGAAAGCACTTAATAATGACCAGCGGTTTCAGGTTGTCTTTTTTCACACGCTTGCCATTCCTTATCCAAGATTTGGTTGGCGACATCCAAAGACGGATCTTCCAACACTGGAAGTCTGGCTCGGTCAGGTCTTACCGCTTGGAGGAACGTTACCAACCCCGGCATTCAACTATGTGTTTTCAAATCTCAATCCAAAACCGGATGCAATATTCTTTTTGACCGATGGCGAGTTTCCAACTCAGGTTGCACCATACATTGAAAGGCTTAACCTACGGGCGAAGATTCCCATTCATACGATTTGCTACTATAGTCTCGCAGGTGAACGAATTATGCGATTTATCGCTAGCCGGTCGGGCGGACAATTTCATGCTGTTGGAGTACAAAACCAAGTTCCACAGCTAGCTGCGCCAAAGGTACCGTGATCAGTAATGCATAGATTGAATTGGTCTCTACTATCGCTATTCAGCATATGTCTGATTGGCATCTCTTCATCCGTTTCGGCTCAGGACTTCCTGCGTCTGCGCGACGGTAAGACGTTGACGGGAATCAGTGTGAGAGCTGTGACGGTGGATGGTGTGTATTTAACTACTGATGCACGGATTTCCTGGGGACAGATTCAATCTGGTGGAGTTAATGCAGACCATCGTGAGAAGTTCGACAAATACCTAAAAGGTCTATCAGAACCACTTTACCTGATTGGACAGCGTCTCCGTGTGCGTGACGACTCATCGCTAACTGAAATTATAGGTCAAGTAGACGAGACTATCTCGCTCGAAAGCGGACCGACGGCAATGTTGATTAATACAGCATCATTTTGGGGCTTAGTTGCGAGCGGTCGTCGCGAGGAAGCAGCCCTACCTTTACTGACGTGTTACTTGCTGAGCCAAAGTACCGAAGCGATAGGTGCTGACGTACCGGAGGGAAGAGCGATACAGTTCGATACAGCCACCGGGTTTTCAGCAGATTTATTACCGATATGGCATGATTCCAAGGCAGCGAAGCAGGTCCTGCCGAAACTGAATGAGATGTTATCAAAGCTTGATGTAGTTCCAGAATCAACGTTTATCATGTATTCCACATTGGCGTTGGCGGCGAGGCAACATGAAGAGGCTGATCGGATCCTAAAACAATTCAGCCCAACAAGGGATCTCACAAAGAATATCGCAAGTGCTATAAGGTTACAGCGTGCTTACTTATTGGGTGATGATTCGGGATTACAGTTGGTAAACGCCGTTGAGCCGACAATTCGATCCATGGAAATTCCATCGCAGATTATCGCAAATTATTGGTCGGGACTAGTTTTGCTAAAATCGACAAACGATTTAGATCAGCAAAAAGCGATGCTGCATTTGATTACTGTTGCTGGAAAACACGGCCAAAGGTATCCCCAATTGGCTGCGAGTAGCTTGTACGCAATTTACAATCTCCTTGCAGACGAGCGAGATCGATTCGTAGTTGGATTAAGCAAAGCTGAACGTCAAGCATCTCGTGCTGCGATCCGGCATGAAATCGTGAGTCGCTATTCGGCAACATCGATCGCCAAGCGATTCGAAGTCGCAAGCGAAGATGATCGTACAAACGAAGATAAAACCAATAAAGAATAAAACTTCTCAGGTTCAGACAACTGACGAGATTACTATAACGGAACTCATCATGACTCAATCTCCCAGACGAAATATCTTTTCTGCGGTCATCGCCTTAGTTGCACTTTGGTATGCAAGTATCGCGTTGACCCAACAAGCAGCTCAGGCTCAACAGCCTCCTCAGCAAGTTGAACAACAAGCAGCTGAAGCTGCACCTGCAGCAGACGAAGGATCTGAGAGGGGTACTTTGTTGTCGATCATCCTTGATGGTGGTGTGGTTGGATTCCTGATCATTATTCTTTCGTTTGTGTCGGTTGCACTGATCATCGAGCACTTGTTGACGATCCGTCGGAGTGTGATCATGCCGGAGCATGTCATGGTGATGTTGGATGAGACGATTCAGCAGGGGCAATTGCAGGATGCTGTAGAAGTTTGCATGGAACCGATGAACGACTCTTTAGTATCGCGAGTCGTGCTTGCAGGACTCGAGCGTTACGCCGGTAGTGAATTTGGGTATGCCGAATATAAACCCGCAGTACAAGAAGCCGGTGAAGACCAGACCAGCAGGCTTTACCGGAAAATTGAAGCCATTTCGGTAATTGGCTCGATTACACCGATGCTAGGTCTGACGGGTACCGTGCTCGGGATGATTATCTCGTTTAATACGATTGCTAGTTCCGGAGGCACAGCAAAGCCTGATGAATTGGCAGATGGAATTGGGCAGGCGCTTATCACGACGCTGTTGGGTTTAATCGTCGCGATTCCAACCATGATCATGCATAGTTTCTTCCGTAATCGTATCGATTCACTTGTTTCAGAAGCTGGTAGCAGGATCGAACAGATGTTAATGCCATTAGGTAGAAGGCAAGGATAGTCTATCGACGTCTCTTGAAACGAGCCGCGGGTAATAGCGAACGAGTCACCAATGCGATTTAACAACGCAAAACAAAGTAGACCGATGCAGTTGAATATGACGTCGATGATCGACATCGTATTCTTACTGATTATCTTCTTTATGATCGTGAGCCAGATTTCTGAGACAAACAAAGAACAAATTGAGTTGCCAGCACTTTCGGCGGAACTAGAACAACAGTCAGCCAAGATGACCGTAAATATAAACGCTGACAGCGAAGTAATTGTGAGCGGTGAGTCGATTAGTACAAACCAGCTGCAGGCAATGGTCACTCAGGAACTAGCAGAAGTGGATGGAAATACGAATCGACTATTTGTCACTTTAAGAGTGGATCGAAATGCATTGACCGATCGTGCAAACGAGGTCATGGAGATACTTAACGGAGCTGGAATACCAGGTGTTCGTGTAGCAGTGGCTGCCCCATAGCTATGTATTGTCGTAGAGGTAAGTGAAATGAAGTTAACAAGTCGCAGCATGAAGCGAGAGTCAAATCTCGAGCTATCAATGACGAGCATGATTGATGTCGTATTCCTGCTACTTATATTTTTCATGGTCACCACAAGTTTCACGCAGGCTGAGAAAGAGCTAGATCCAGCGATAAAAACGGATGGATCGGGTACAAATACAGCTTCAGATCTTGAGCCAATTATCATTGATGTCTTTGATGACGGTGGTATACCGTCCTTCCGGCTTGGCAGTCAAACCTCTACCACGATTGATGAGTTGCGAATTCAATTACAAGCTATTACAAATCGAGATGATGGAGCCTTTGTAAAAGTAGGAAACGGTGTTCCGTTTTATTATCCGGCAGCTGCTATGCAAGTTTGCAGCGAATTGAGCTTCGCAACCGTTACGTATATTGCTTCGGAGAACTAGCTCCCATGTCCGCTTTGCGTTTGATAACTCTACTTTCCATCACAATAGTCTCCGTTGCGACAGATGTGGTTGCGCAGTCGGATGAGGTCGTTGAAACAGCAGACCGTCTTGGATTAGCAAATGTCCCGCTACGTTATTACGAACGTCAGATTAACAGCGGCGATTCCGAGTTAGCTAAAACAGCATCTGAAGAGCTTGCAGATTTATATGCACGTAGACTGATTTCCATGCCTCACGATGCATCGCTGCGCGAAGACTTGATTAAACGAGTGTCATCGTTAATCCAGCGGTTTCCACAGACTAATAAAACATCTCTAAGAGTTTTGTTGCTACAAGCGGATGTTGCTCGAGGTGAGAATCTAATTGAGGACTGGTACGGAGAGTTCCGCAGTACGTCAAAGTTGACGGCGGCGCGCGAGATACTGGCATCAGTCGGCCAAAAATTGGACGTCCATCATAAAAACGCCAGAATGGAACTAGATGAACTTCTAGGTCGTGTCGATGTGGATTCTTTACCCGTTACAGCACCAGATCGTATTCGACGGGATGACTTGAATCAGATTCTTGGCACGTCACTTTACTACTCGGGTTGGTCAAACCTTTATGCAGCATCTATTGGCACGAATAGTGATTCAGGGGCGGTAACGCGTGCACGGGATGCATTTAAGTTATTCCTGAGTATTGAATCTGAAGATTCGGACTATTCAGATTACGTAGCGACGGAACCGCTTGACGATGAAATCCAATTGCAATTATTCGGTGAATATCAAATTCGATCTGTAATTGGTCTTGCGCTTACAGAGTACGTATCCGGTAACGAAGGTTCTGCAGACTATTGTTTCAATTGGCTGAATTCGAAGCAGGTAAGTGCAGTCTTTCGTGATGATGCTAATCTGCGACGCGTACAGTGTCTGTTACGCATGAGTCGTATCGACAAGTTGCGTACTCTGGTGGAATCTGTGATTGAAGACGATTCCACACAAGGATCTGACAATAACATCGTTTTGTTTACGACGTTAATTGGTTACGGTCATCAGATGAACGACAGTGAAATACTGAATCTTGGAGTCTCGGGACTTGCCAAAATTGAGCGTCAAGATGCACTTGCAGTGATGTTGAACAAATACGACATCAAGCTAAGTTTTGGCGAATCATTCTTCATTGACAGTGTATTGGTAGCGCAACAATTGCGAGGGTTGGATGACGATTCAACACCCGAAGAAAGGCGTGCGGTTATTGATCGGTTTAAGCAATTGGTTACTCACCAGGATGCAGTCCGCCACCGACTGGTTACTGCTCGAAATAATCAAAGCCTGGCACAACTTCTATATAAAGAAGGCGAATTTCTTAATGCTGGTGAGGCGTTTGAACGTGCAGCATCTGGGTTTTCAACGCGTGACAAAGATGCAGAAGCGGAATTGTTATTCAATGCCTTTGTTTGCTTTTACAAAGTACGTAATGATGATCCATCTGCCATCAATAAGTCTAAAACACTTTTACAACGACTAAAGAACGAGCATCTCGGTCATCCATTAGCAGCCAAGGCTGGTACGCTACTGGCCAGGCTTGAAAAGTTTACACTAGATACGGCATCACAGATTACTCGTTTAGATCAGATGTCTGCACAGGATTCCGGTTACGCCGCATCCAGATATGAACTGTGTTTGCTGCTACATCGAAGATGGCAGGAAATCGGTTCTAGTCGTGTTGCGGCGAGTGATTATGCTAATCGTCTTGAACGTGAAACGAAAAAAATAATGAATCTTTCGGGAGTTACATCGCAGCAAAAAGCACGGGTATGCTTATTGGTAGCTGATGTAACGTTAAACAGCCGGGAGAAGAAGCCTGCTATAGCAGACCAGTATTTAGCCCGAGCAGATGTTTTATTTGACTCCCTTGATGAGCAATCGCGTTCGACTCTGTTACCGGAATATCACTTTCGCCGTTATCAGTGGGCCAGAGTCGCTTCTCCAGCAGATGCCGATGAGCACGCATCATGGTTAGCATCTAACGCTGACGGTTCTCCTTTTCAGCTACCCGGGCTGATTAGTCTGGCCAGAGAATTTGAAGCTGCGTCGGAAGACTCCAATGACCAAGCCGAGCATCAAAGAGGATATGAGTTGTACTTAAAAATTGCTAATATTCAAAACGTGTTTGACAACAGTACTGAAATCAAGGGAAACGTTGGAATCGTTCTACAAAAACTTGGCCATTATGCAGGACTGACGAAGCAAAATAGTACAGCGCTTAAGTGCTATCGCCGATTGATTGCGTCATCACCAAACAGCAGAGAATTCTTGTTGGGTGGTGGTCGTGCCGCTGTGGCAACAGCCGACTTTGAATTTGGATTGGAGTGCTGGAGGCCGTTGGCTCAGGGACTTCCCAAAGGGTCGGATCAGTGGTTGGAAGCCAAGTATTATCAAATACAATGTTTGCGTGCTACGGATATTGAGGCGGCGCGTAAAGTATTGTCCCAGTTTAAGGCTATCTATCCTGAGCCTGGGGCTTCAGAGTTTGGGCAAAAGTTAAAGAATCTGACGCTCTAATATGTCACGGGATGGAATAAATTCTGACATCTTCCGGATAGCTGAATCGCTCGTCGCAGAGTACTCCGGCTTGACTCCAGAGGTGATAATTCGGATTCGTCAGATTTGTGCGGATAAGGGATTATCTCAAAGCGAAACAGATACCCTGCTTTCTGAATTAGGTGGTCAACCGAGAGAAATCGATGTGACACCTGCCATCCAGCAGCCCTTTCAACGATCATCATCTTCGTTTGCACACTCAAACTCTGGTTATAGTAATCAAGCATCATCGCTGAATGCACCGGACACGACTGACAGCTTTTCTGGCCCAAGTGCGGATCCTGGGGAGACCTTTCTTGATTGGGTAAAGCTGGAGATCCTCACCCCGCCACGCTTGGGTATTTCCAGCGAGTCTCTCACATCGTTATTTCATCGGGGCCTAAATGAACTACGCATTTCCGATGTTTATGCGTCTCAGCTGATTGTAAATGCGTGTGAATTCTACAAGGTAGATGTGCCTTCATTTGAAGGCCAGATAGCACCACCGATTAAGAAAGTACGGAAGGATAAAGATGCTGTTGACCCGATTATTGTTGGTTTCGTCGACCGGATACGAGAGGTTATCGCAACGCACCAAGGTGTAAACCTTCAAAGCCGAATTAAGATCGACATGGAGGCAAAACAGAGAGGTCTCACACAAGAGCAACGGCAGCTTGGATTATCGTTAGCGGTGAATGGACCCATCTCAGAAGCGGAAACCGATCTGCATTTGGAACAGCGAATAGAGTCATTCCAACTTTGGGCGCAAAGCATCGTACTGTTGCAACAGCGAGAAGGGCGAATTCTAGCCAGCCTCGTTGACTCGATGGTAAGTGAGGCAGCACCGAGATACGGAATTAATCGCGAACACGTGCAGAGCTGTGTAGAGGAAATCTCGAAAAGCAATGATATCCACATCGTTCATGATGACGATGCAATAGGGAATTTTCGACAACGCGTCGTCGTTGTACTCGATGACGATATTTCAATTACCTCGAGCACTCAAGAAGGTTTGATTGTCGAAGCGATACGGATGGGATTAAGTGAAGAGGTCGGGCAGTTAGAAATCCAAAAGATAATTGCCACAAACCAATCGCGAACACAAAGCGCACAGAGCCGAACTCGTGGAGTGCTGATAACAGTTGCGATAAGTGGGTTACTGGCAGTTGCGATGATTATATACGTCATTACGAAGACACTTGATTCGCCCGACGGCGTAAACACACAAGTGGTCGATACCAATCAGACGACGGGCGATACAATCGTTGGTCAACCGATTCCGAAATGGTGGGATAGTGAATTAAGGCAGGATTTTGAAACGCTCGTTGCATCACATCGTTCATTTACTCAAACCGTAAGTCTTGTCACCAAAGAACAAGGTGCATTACGCAGGACGGGATATGACCAATTAATAACTGGTGTGTTTGATGGCTTTTCAAGTGGTGTCTACATCAGGCCCAGTCAATCGGCAAAGGGTCTATTTAGCGAGCAACAATTAGAAGAGCATCATTCAAAACAAGAGAAGCTCTTACGTATCATCTCGGCCTGTACTGTGCACGAGCCCTCAGAAGAAAATGCCAAACGCCTTATTTCTAGTGTAGTAAATTTCATCGATCTGGATTTCGTCGAAGTGAAGCAGGAAGATCTGTTTGCTTGTAAATCTATGTGGGCGATAGATGTCTTGGCGCAAGCGTGGCAGATTTCAAGCAATCATGCTGAGAGGCAAGAGATCATTGCAGATCAGATTCAAGAGCATATTGGGATTACACCCATAGTTGGTGATTCATTTGACGAATCCGGACGGAGACTGACTGAGGTGGTACGCCAGAATTTAATTGGAGAGATGATAACCCAGATACAGTTTTCACCTGATGTGGCTGCCGCGGAACTTGTTGATCTTCTTCTGTTGCAGGAAAGCTTGCTTTCGGACGATCAATGGCAAAGTGATATCATGCGAGTCTTACAGTTGGCAAATCCCGAATCTCTCTTGCAATGGCAGATTTATCAACCCGTTTACAGGCGTTGTTTAGAGTCACCACAGGCGTCGACAGTTATTGGATTGATTAGCCTCTATCGCAATCTGGAGTCCGATGCAGTACGCAGCGAGGTGCTTGGTGATCTTTCTGTACTAACAGGGCATGCTCCCGACCGGTCTGCGTCAACAGCAGAAGTGACTTGGGGATTCTTCAAGGCATTTAGCCTCAGGCATTTGAAGAAGGAAAGCTCAGATGGCCAGTTGACTCGGTGGTTAGCTCAGGCAGACAGAACAGTCGAACGGCAAGCAGCTATTCCGGCGTCGGAAGAGGCTATGTTCGATGTCATTGCATACATGCAGTTCAATTCCGCGTTAGCAAGCGCGTTGATTTTTGATGAATCGCTGTATCAGGAAATCAGTGATGAGCGGCCACATCCGCTCACGCCTTCTCCGGATGATTCGAATGAACCAAATGGTGGTCGTGGACTTGTCGGAACGATTAATCTGTTAAGTAACGCTAAAACAGACGAGCAGAGATCAGATCTCTATTTGGCAATGATGCAGGAGGATAATCTAAGGGCATTGCCGTCAGTCCATGCCACGAGTCTGGCTGAAATACTTTTAAATAACCACTCAGGTGATGTTAGCAGCCAGATATTGGAAATGGCGGGCTTCTTTAGGACGAGCCCCTTCCTAATGGCCAATCTATCCTCTTTAATTCAGCCTGTTGGATTAACAAATTGGCACCGCGATTTAGTACATGCTCTCATCAACCAGCCCCTTGCCGAGTCTGAGCCAAGCGACTGGTGTCTTGCAGCGAAGTCAGCACTTTTAACCATGGCATCCGATGGGTTACAGGATCTGAGACGTGGAATGAATACTTCAAAAGCAGATTTCATTGAAGATGCCACTGACTTGTTGTGCAATCGGTATATGGATGTTCTCAGATTGGCAGCAGGTTCCGGACAGCAACCCGGACTCAAGATGAATCAGGTTGCCCAGGTAATTGTGAGCCGAGAGTTTAGTATGCAGCCCCAGATTGATGAAGTTAATAGTGAGCTTGGAGCACTCGAATTAGCTCGTGAATCTGCTGAAAGTGATATCGAATTATATGTTCTCAATGTGCGAGGTGTTGCACGGTGTCTCGGTTACTCCATTGCGGTTATGGAACCCATGTTAAAGGACCTTATTGATGCACGTATACGTCGTCTTGAATTGAAATTACGGACGTCGAATTCCATCGAAGAGCAGCTTTACTTTGTAGAACACAGCGTGCTTGAGATGTGGATGATTAGGGTTATGGTTGGTGGGTTGGAATTATGAAAAACAGCACGACAATAATACTGACGTGTCTAGGCTTATTGCTGACATGCCTGATAGATGATGCTACTGCAGTGATTGTGGTTATCGACAATGGACGCACGGAGGTGAGGGGCTATGAAGTGTCTCGGTCAAAATCGATCTTGGTAGTCGATCAGGTAAAGACAGATGGGTCGAGAGAGCGGCGATCTTTTTCATTAACGGATCCCGACGTGCAGGTATTGGATGCAATTAACATCGCCGATTTAGAGCAATTGGATCCTAGTAATCCAAGAGCTTATTTGGACTTGGCGTCCAGACTCGAAGCAAAAGTTATCGACCCTGAAGTTCATGACTTAGTGGTACGTCTGTTTCTCATTGCTGCTTACCTGGATACAGAAAACTTGTCCGTACAGAGTTTTAGGTACTTAGCATTTCGTGGTCGAACTGTAGATGAGACAAATCGTTTTAAAGCGATTTTGCGGTCAATTGATAAAAGCGGTAACCCCGTAACAGCACAAAACAACAGCAAACGCACAGCACAGTTTTTGTTTGTTGCGGATCAGATTGCGCAGATACGTATTGGTCGCCCAGCCAATCTAAATCCCGCCGCGATGGAATTCTTAGCTGCATCAATAAAGAATTCAGGGGTCAGAATATCGTTGAGTGATATAACAGAGAGAACGAAGCCCGGCGTTAAGCAGGTGTCATTCGAATCGGAAATTGCATTAGTTGCTTTTGAGGGATGGCTGCGCCAACAAGCAACGTCTGAAGAGAAAATTCTGACTAAGAAATCCGATTGGGCAACACTTTTATCGACGCGGAATATCTTTCCGGCGCGTTCTTATACGATTGAAGGAGCAACAGAGTTTAATCCGGCACATTGCGTCTACAGCAACGGGCAGTGGGTAGTTCCGGCCAAGTGATCAAAGACAAACTGCGTTGCTTGAATCCACAATTAGCTATATGAGAATCGTTATGGGTTTGGTGCCACGAATTCTCCAAATGTTGCGCTCACATCCTGAATACGAACAGATTCAGCAGCGGAACCAAGAACTTTGGCCATTTGATTGGCGTCGATACCGGTTGGATTGCTGTTTTCCAATCCAAGTCGGTGATTGTAGATTCCAACGACTCTTCCGGTTTTTTCCAGAATAGGGCTGCCTGACTGAGTGGCTACAGTTGCGAATGACAACGAAAACTGATTGGGACTCACGTTACCAACATCGGCAATCTCGCCATCTCTAATTGTAGATTCTAGTGAGGTAGTATCGGTCAATCCTACGATCGAAACTTCCATGTTTGTGGCTGGACCGGAGTTACTTAATTGAAGCGTTGGAAACGAATTTCCCATTCCATTGATCGTGACAGTGGCAATATCCGCATCGTGATCATATTGTTCAACCGCAGTGGCACCGTAGAAATTGCTATTCGACTTAACCAGTAAGCGAATCGCATTCGGGTGGTTTATCAGATGCGCTGTGGTGATCAAAAGCCCATTATTTGATATGAAAAATCCAGTCCCTTGTTTTAGAATTTCGTTATTCGCATCAAGTAGTACAAGAATAGCTACAGCTGGCTGACTAACTTCAAACAGCTTTTCCGAGCTGAGGGGTTTTGTGGTCGCCGTATTTCGCCGTGTTGTAATAACGAGAGAGTCTCCATCAATTTTATACGTTAGCCCTACGACAGTGAGCATTTGTGTGAGTGCTGAATTCAGCGGCAATGCGGACTTGTTAAAGGAAATAGGCTCGTCAGCGCTGATTCCGGCATTTAATAATGCTCCACGGTCTAATTGTAGTTTTATCTTTTCTGATTTAGAGATGGATTCGAGTACAGCGTGCAGTGGCATTGCATTGAAAGTCCAATCTACACGCGTGTTGTAGAGGAGTTCAAGCAAGTCTTGATTGTCAGGCATTGATGTATCGTTAGCTTCTAATGAATCTGCTGTGTCTTGCGTCGGATCCCCGATGTTTTCTGACGATGTGGCTTCATGTGAATCGTCCTGATTTGTGACGCTAGGGTTGTTAGCGGTGGAGTCGTTCTGAGCGACAGTTGTACTCGTGTGATTTTCATTCGTGTCGGTCGTAACAGCACTGCCAGTGGAATTTGAGCCTGAGATTTCATGGGGCGTTTCATTTGTCTCAGATTGAAGCTGATGAGAATTGCCCTTGTCAGATGTAATCACGGCAATCCCAATCAGGAGCAACACAGCGACTGTAACCGCCAGGGTCATGATCACCCCAGCGCTCATTCGCGACTCGCCTCGTGCACGTAAGGGTTGGGCTACCGACTGTGCTGGCTTGTCCTGATGATGACCGGACGTGGAAGGGGGTGCCGCCGGGATGGCCGGAGGTAACACAGTCGAATGATCTGACGGCAAGTTTTCAGTACTCGAGTCTGAATTAGCAGTGCCAGTAGATCGTGTTGGCACAACATTGAGCCAACGATTTATGACCATTTTTGGGATGTTATATTTAATCGCGGCAGACGCGATGTCCAGCTTGCCAGACGATATCTCGTCAATAATCTGCTGTCGTTGCTCCGGCGTTATTCCTGCAGGGTCGCGTCGCATATTGCTGTCTTAGAGTATCGTGGATTATTGCCGCATGGTTAGAAGCTACATATTAGGATAACTAATGAAATACGTTTTGTTTTGTTTAATCGTTACGATTGGAAATCTGAATCGCAATATTGTCGGATTCTCACAAATCAAAATCTCACAAACGAGGTGTATTCTCGACTAAACTGAACTAGTCGGTAATTCGACGAATAGAGGAATCAAGATAGCAGTAATAGAGGTTCGGATGGGAATTCGATCGTACCAGAAAACCGTTTGTTTGATTGTCGTTTTAGCATTTGCGGTTCGGGTTGATGCAGCAAGACCGAAGGATTTGGGCGAACTATATGATGTAGCTCAGCAGTCATGCGTAGAGGTTTTGATTAATGGGCATCAAAGTGGCACCGGTTGTATCGTAAGTAGTGATGGCTTGGTTTTAACTGCAGCACATGTCATTAACCAGCAACAGCGAATCGAAGTCGTTTCCAGAGGAATTGGTCGTAGAAATGCCAAGGTGGTTGCGGTCAATCTTGGCCATGATATCGCATTGCTACAGGCGGACAGTGAAGGCGGTGACTTTAAGCCACTCGTTGTAAACAGGAGATTTCCAGCGCCGGGAACGGACATTTACCTTTTTGCCAGTCCGCT
>CEUN01004447.1_pt1 | contig 13707 bp, 12 predicted proteins | sample 361501 | NCBI WGS metagenome assembly CEUN01 (sample SAMEA2622801, study PRJEB7988) | marine metagenome | biome: marine biome (ENVO:00000447); feature: marine epipelagic mixed layer (ENVO:xxxxxxxxx); material: "saline water (ENVO:00002010), including plankton (ENVO:xxxxxxxx)" | depth 120 m | reverse complement strand
TGTATTTATCCTATGGTTTTTTAGAAATCCTAAAAGAAATATTATAAAAAATCCTGAATTGATATTAAGCCCAGCAGATGGAAAAGTTATATCGATAAAAGAAGTAAATGAATTGGAATATTTTAAAGACAAAAAACTACAGATATCTATTTTTTTATCTCCATTAGACATACATGTTAATAGATATCCAGTTTCTGGTGAAGTATTATATAGTAAATACCATAAAGGAAATTATCTTGTAGCTTGGCATCCAAAATCTTCTGAAAAGAATGAAAGAACTACTATCGTTATTAAAAATAAAAAATTTGGAGAAGTAATGTATAGACAAATTGCTGGTGCAGTAGCAAGACGGATTGTAAACTATGCAAAAGTTAATTCTAATGTAGAACAAGGAGATGATTCTGGATTTATTAAGTTTGGTTCAAGAGTTGATCTTTTTTTATCTAAAGATTCCAACTTAAAAATTAAGGTCGGAGATAAAGTTAAAGGTGGACTAACTATTATTGCCTAATTAAGTAAGTTCTTCAATTGACTTAATTATAGAATCAATCTTTTGTTTTGCATCCTTGATTTTTTGTTTTTCTTTTTCAATTATATTTTCAGGTGCATTTTTCACAAAATTTTCATTTTTTAATTTGACTTCAACAGATTTTAAAAAACTTCTATTATAATCTAACTCTTTATTTAACTTGTTGATTTCCTTTTCCTTGTCAAATCCTTCTTCCATTGGAATAAAAAATTCAAATTTTTTAATTATAAAAGAGGTAACTACATCAAATTTTTCTTTAGTTGATTCCTCAAGTTTATCAATTATTGCAATCTTTTTAATTATCTCAATATTGTTCAAATTATTGCCATTTGGTAAATAATATAAATCTAAAGGTGTCTTAAATGAAATATTTTTTTCTTTTCTATAGTTTCTTATTTGGGAAATTATCTCTTTGGTGTTCTCAAATTCCTCTACAACTGAAAAAAGATATTTTTCATTTGCTGGCCAGGAAGAAATAGTTAATGCATCTGAGGTGTCTGCGTGAGGTATATTTTGATAAATTTCTTCAGTGAGAAAAGGCATAAATGGATGAAGAATCTTAAGATTTTTTTCAAATAACTGAATTAATTCAGTCTTCGAATCTTTATCAATTTTTTCTCCATAATTAGGTTTTAATATTTCTAATAACCATGAACAAAAATCATCCCAAATTAGTTTATATGATGACATTAGTACATCAGATATTCTATAATTATCAAAGTTTTTATTAATTAACTCTAGAGTGTTATGAAATTTATTGTTGTACCAATTAATTGCTAATTTATTTTCAACTGGCTGAGATTTTTTATCGTCTACTTCCCAACCATTAACAAGTTTTAAAGCATTCCATAATTTGTTTGTAAAATTCTTACCTTGTTGACATAAAGATTCATCAAATAATAAGTCATTTCCTGCTGCTGAGCTTAGCATTAAACCAACTCTGACAGAATCTGCACCATATTCCTCAATAAGTTTTATTGCATCAGGAGAATTTCCAAGTTGCTTAGACATTTTTCTACGTAGTTTATCCCTAACAATCCCTGTGAAATAAACATTAGAAAATGGTTTTTCATCCCTAAACTCATATCCTGAAATTATCATTCTTGCTACCCAAAAAAATATAATATCTGGTCCTGTAACTAGATCTTGTGTTGGATAATAATATTTTATTTCATCATTATTTGGGTTTCTTATTCCGTCGAAAACTGAGATAGGCCAGAGCCAGGAAGAAAACCAAGTATCTAAGACATCATTGTCCTGAGTTAAATCATCTTCAATGTATTTATTGTCTGAATTATAATTTATTTTTTTTAGTGCCTCATCTTTATTAAGAGCAACTACATATTCATCATTTTTACCATAATAAAAGACAGGTATCTGATGCCCCCAAGATAATTGTCTTGATATATTCCAATCTTTTATATTCTCAAGCCAATGTTTATATGTAGATTTAAACTTACCAGGAAAAAACTTTATATTCTCTTTTTTTAATACATTTTCAATTGCAGGTTTTGTAATATCATCCATTTTTAAAAACCACTGTTTAGATAATCTTGGTTCAATAACTGCATTTGTTCTTTCAGATCTTCCCACGTTATGTGAATAATTCTCTTTTTTTATTAAAAGATTATTCTTTTTAAGCTCAGCTTCAATTTCTTTTCTAACTGTAAATCTATCTTTACCTTCATAGTGCATACCATTAGAGTTTAGTTCTGCATCCTCATTAAAAATGTCAATTGTATCCAAATTGTGCTTAATACCCAAGTTATAGTCATTGATATCATGTGCAGGGGTGACTTTTAAGCATCCCGTTCCAAATTCAAGATCTACATATGAATCGGAAATTATTGGTACTCTTCTATTACAAATTGGTACAATTGCGTTTTTGCCAATAATTTCTTTATACCTATCATCATTGGGATTAACACAAATAGCAGTATCACCAAATAATGTTTCTGGTCTTGTAGTGGCTATGTTTAAAACAATGTCTGAATCCTCAATTAGATATTTTATATAGTATAGACTTGAATCTTCTTCAACATAATTAACCTCTTCATCAGAGACGGTAGTTTTAGCCTCAGGATCCCAATTAATCATTCTATGACCTCTATATATTAAACCTTTTTCGTGAAGAATTTCAAAAGCCATAATAACAGATTCATACATATCATCATCAAGAGTAAATTTAGTTCGATCCCAATCGCAAGAACAGCCTAGCTTTTTTAATTGATCTAGAATTCCCCCACCATATTTATCAGTCCAGTCCCAAGCATATTTCAAAAATTCATCTCTAGAAATATCAGCTTTATTAATTCCCTTTTTTTTCAAATTCTCTACAACTTTAGCCTCAGTAGCAATAGATGCATGATCAGTTCCAGGGACCCAACATGCGTTTTTACCTAACATTCGTGCCCTTCTTACTAAAATATCTTGAAGAGTATTATTTAGCATATGCCCCATGTGAAGTAATCCAGTAACATTAGGAGGAGGAATTACAATTGTGAAAGGTTCCTTATCATTTGGAATTGATTTAAATAGTTCATTTTTCATCCAATATGAATACCATTTTTTCTCAATTTCAATGTGGTTATACTTGGGAGAAATTTGCATCAATTCATAAATATTTTAATCTAAAACAAAAATAACATACCTTGAAGTATATTTACAAAATTAAGTTAAATAAATGCCAACAATCTCAAAAAAAGGTTATAATATACCTCCCTCACCTATAAGGAAATTAGTCCCCTATGCTGATAAGGCAAAGCAAAATGGGATAGAAATACTTCATTTAAATATTGGTCAACCAGATATTAAGTCTCCAATTGAATCAATAGATGCTATAAAAAATATTGATTTAGAGTTATTAAAATATGAGTATTCTCAAGGATCTCATGAATTCAGAAGAAATTTATGTTATTATTATTCTGACCATAATATAAATGTATCACCTGATGATATAATTACAACTGTGGGTGCAAGTGAAGCATTGTCCTTTACAATGAATTCAATATGTGATCCTGGTGATGAAGTAATTATCCCAGAACCCTTTTATGCTAATTATAATGGATTTGCTCAAGCATCAGATGTAAAAGTGATACCAATTACATCAAAAATAGAAGATAATTTTGCATTACCATCAATTGAATCATTTGAAAAGAAAATAAATAAAAGAACTAAAGCTATTCTAATTTGTAATCCATGTAATCCAACAGGATATGTTTATTCTAAAGAAGAAATTACAAAAATTGCAAATCTTGCAAAGAAAAATGATTTATTTATTGTAGTTGATGAAGTTTATAGAGAGTTTATTTATACTGACTTGAAACACTTCTCTATTTTAGAGGATAAAACATTTTTTGATAATGCTATTTTAATTGATTCTACATCAAAAAGATATAGCTTATGTGGAGCTAGAATTGGTTTTATAGTATCAAAAAATTCCAAATTTATTGAAACATGTATGAAGTTTGCACTTGCAAGATTATCCCCTCCAACAGTTGCATTAATAGCAGCAAACAATGCATTAAAATCTGATAAAATATACATAGAAAATGTTATTAAAGAGTATTCATTAAGAAGAGAAGTACTTATAGGTGAATTATCTAAAATGAATAATATAAAATTTTCTGATCCAATAGGCGCATTTTATTCTATTATTAAACTTCCAGTTAAAAATGCTGAGGAATTTGCTAAGTTTTTACTTACGGATTTTTCAATCAATAATGAAAGTGTAATGCTTGCTCCAGCATCTGGATTTTACAGCTCGAATGAAATTGGTAATGATGAAGTAAGGATTGCATTTGTTCTTAACTCTGAAAAAATCAAGAGAGCAATTAATATTATCAAAATTGGATTGAAAGAATATATTGGATAATTCATGAGAATCAAAAGACAAGCTTCACTAAAAAAGTTCAATACATTTAATGTAGACGAAGTGGCAGATGTTATTTATGAAGTTGAAGATATAAGCATGCTTAAAAATATTGTATCTGATAACAAGAATCAAATTCTAATTTTAGGTGGTGGAAGCAACATACTTTTTACAAAGAGTTATAATGGAGCAATTATTAACATAAAAAATAAAGGGATAAGAGTATTAAAAGAAGACAATGACTCAGTACTAATTGATGTTTGTTCCGGTGAAAATTGGAATGATTTTGTTCTATGGGCAATTGAGAATAATTATGGTGGAATTGAAAACTTATCCTTAATACCAGGAAATGTTGGTGCTGCACCTATTCAAAATATAGGAGCATATGGCGTAGAATTAAAAGATGTTTTTTATAGTGCTTCAGGAATTATGTTAGATTCACTAGAGGATTTTGAGCTAAACAATTCAGAATGTAAGTTTAGCTACAGAAATTCAATTTTTAAGAATGAGCTAAAAAACAAAGTAATTATTACATCTATTAAATTAAAGCTTACAAAGGGAGACCATAATTATAATATAGAGTATCAGGATCTAAAAGAGAAACTATCTAAATCAGAACTTTCATTAAAAAAGATTTCTAGTGAGGTGATAAAAATTAGGCAATCAAAACTCCCTGATCATAAATTAATTGGAAATTGTGGTAGCTTTTTTAAAAACCCTATAATTAATTTATCAAAACTAAATAATATTAAGTCAGAATTTCCAGATTTACCTTCATTCAAAATTGATTCAAATAATTATAAAATTCCAGCAGCTTGGTTAATTGAAAAATCTGGATTTAAAGAAATAAAAAATAAAAATGTAGGTGTCTACAAAAATCAACCTCTTGTTATAATTAATCATGGTGAGGCAACGGGAAAAGAAATACTTGATTTTGCCAATGAAATCAAAGAAACAATAAATAATAATTTTAATATTCAATTAAAGGAAGAAGTTCTTATTATTTAATTATTCTTTATTCTTAGAATCAATTATTATCGTTACAGGTCCATCATTTATTAGGTTCACTTTCATATCTGCACCAAAAACACCACTTTTTATTCCATTTTTTATTTTTGATTCAAGTAAATCAATAAAATAGTCATATAGTGGAATTGCAATTTCATGGGAAGCTGATTTTATATAAGATGGTCTATTACCCTTTTTAGTTAAAGCCATTAATGTAAACTGAGAAATAATTAAAATCTCTCCTTGAATATCAACTACAGATTTATTCATGATTCCATCTGAATCATTAAAAATTCTAATGTTAAGAACCTTATTAACTAGCCATTCTGCATCTGTTTTAGAGTCATCTTGACTAATTCCAATAAGTATTAAAAGACCTTTTCCGATTTCAGCTTTAATCTTATTATCAATTTCTACACTGGACTCTTTAACTCTCTGGATTACTACCTTCATCTGACTTTCTATATATATTTTGATCTTTTAACATATCTAGATATGTATTATATCTACTTTCAAATATTTGACCTTTTTTTATATTATTTTTTACATTACAATCAGGTTCATCTAAGTGTAAACAATTTTTAAATTTACATTTTTGCTTTGCCTCAAAAAATTCTGGAAAAAAATCCCCTAATTCATATTTTGTAATTTCAACGAGTCCAAAGCCTCTAATGCCAGGAGTATCAATAATTTTAATATCAGAATCTAAGTCAAACATTTCAGCATATGTAGTTGTATGTTTTCCTTGCTTATGTGATGAAGAAATTTCTTTTGTTTTAAGCTTCAAATTTGGAGAAATCGAATTAATAAGTGTTGACTTTCCAACTCCGCTGTGACCTGATATTATACAGGTTTTATTTCTTATTAATTTAATTATTTCATCTACTCCATCACCATATTTAGCAGAAATTAATTTGCATTTATAACCTATTAACTTATACATATTAATTAATTTTTCTATTTCAATAGAATCTTTATCTATGTATATATCTTTTTTGTTAAATGCAATTATTACTGGTATATCATATGCCTCACAACTAACTAAAAATCTATCAATAAAATTTGTTGATGTAATGGGATTATTTAATGTAACTACTAAAACAGAAATATCGATATTAGAGGCTATTATGTGAAATTGTTTTGAAAGATTAACTGATTTCCTTATGATGTAGTTTGATCTAGGCAAGATATCTGAGATAATTCCTTTACTATCACTTTCCAATTCAAACTGTACTTCATCTCCAACTGCTATTGGATTAGTAGTTGAAATATCTTTAAGTCTTATCTTTCCTTTTATCCTGCATTCAAAAAATTTATTTTCTGATTTTACTAAATACCAACTTCCAGTTGATTTATATACTATTCCTTCTGGCATAATTAAATAACAATATATTTTTTCCTAATCATATTAACAAATCTACTTGATGATATTTGTATCTTTAAATAAAAAATTGAGTAATAAAGTTTTATTATTAATTCTTGATGGCTGGGGTATAGCATCCGACGAGAAGGCCTCCGCTCCTGATATTGCTAAAACTCCTAATTATAATTTTTTAAAAGATAAAAATCCATTTAATTATTTACTTACTCATGGTGAGAAAGTAGGACTTCCGTATGGACAAATGGGTAATAGCGAGGTAGGCCATATGAATATTGGTTCTGGAAGAATAGTTCTTCAAGATTTACTTCGAATTGATAAATCAATTAAGAATGGTCAATTCCATAAATTGAAAGAACTAAAAGAAATTATTTCACACTCAAAAAACAGATCATCTAATATTCATTTAATTGGCCTTATCTCAGATGGTGGAGTCCACTCTCATATCGATCACCTAAAGGAGATTATAATTTCTTTAAACGAAGTGAAAGAAAAAATTTTTATTCATGGGTTTACAGATGGAAGAGATGTTGATCCAAGATCAGGAATTAAGTTTATTGATTCCTTAGAAAAATTCTGTGAAAAAAATGGTGGAAGACTAGCAACAATAATAGGCAGGTACTTTTCAATGGATAGAGATAACCGATGGGAAAGAATTAAAAAAGCATATGATTTAATCTGTAATGGAGTTGGGAAAAAAACAAATAACCTTTGTGATGAACTAAAACAATCGTATAAAAATAATATAACAGATGAATTTATAGAACCAATCATTAAAGCTGATAATAATGGTAATATTATACATAGATTTAATTATGATGATATAGTAATTTTCTTTAATTATCGATCAGACAGAGGGAGGCAACTTACATCAGCAATGAGTGAAAAGGACCTTACAGATTTTGGAATGAAATCAGTAACTAAGAATTTTTATACGCTTACAAATTATGATGAAACTTTTAGTGTTGCTAAACCTCTTTTTAAAAAAATTATTTTAAAAAATACTTTAGGTGAATTACTATCAAAGAATGGTATCCCCCAATTAAGAATTGCTGAAACAGAAAAGTATCCACATGTCACATATTTTTTTAATGGCGGCATTGAGGAATCATTCTCAGGTGAAGAACGAATTCTTTGCCCTTCTCCAAAAGTTGCAACATATGATTTAAAACCTGAAATGAGTGCTGAGGAAGTTACCCAAAATGTAATAGCTGAGATTAAAAAAAATAAGTTTGGATTTATTTGTTTAAACTTTGCAAACCCAGATATGGTTGGACATACAGGTAATTTTAAAGCAGCAATTAAAGCATGTGAATCAGTTGATAAATTTCTTGGAGAAATAGTTGATGTAGCAAATTTGAATAAGTATGTAACTATTATCATTGCTGACCATGGTAATTGTGAAAAAATGATAAATAGTGATGGTTCAGAAAATACATCACATACAGTAAACCCTGTTCCAATAATTATTGTTAACTCGAATACTCATAATATAAATAATGGAATATTAGCTGATGTAGCACCCACAATTTTGGATATTATGGGTATTGAAAGACCAGATGAAATGAGTGGAAAATCTTTAATAAATTGAAAAATATATTTTATTTTCTTGCTATTTTAATTACAGCTTGTACTTCAAGTAATAATTACCAAGCTATAGAGGGAGAGGTTGATACTGATTATTTATTTAATTCACCAAAAACTACTTGGTTTCAAAAAAATTATGAATCATATATAGTAGATGATATCACTTCAAATAAAGATTTCTCAAAATTAAATGAATATAATATCGAAATTTTTATGAATACTAAGTGTCATGATAGTGAAAGAGAAGTCCCAAGATTTTTAAAAATTTTAAATTCATTGAATTTTCCTAGTGAAAATCTCAAGATAATTTTATTAAATTCTAAAAAGAAGACATCAAATGGACTTGAAGTTGGCAAAAACATAACAAATACTCCCACTTTTATCTTTCTAAAAAATTCGAATGAAGAAAACAGAATAGTTGAATTTCCTTATGAAAATTTAGAAAAGGATATTTTTAAAATAATAAATAAGATGGGGTACAAAAACGTATATTATTCAGAATGATATTAAAACAAATCGAAGAAATAAATAAAATTCGAGAAAGTGCTCAATTAGTATCTAAAACTTTGGGCTTAATGGCACGAGAAATCAAACCAGGAGTAGACTCATTATATCTTGATAAAATCGCAGAGGAATTTATTCTTGATAATGATGCAAAACCGGGATTTAAAGGTTACAACAACTTTCCCAATACATTATGTGTAAGTGTTAATGACCAGGTTGTCCATGGAATTCCTAGTAGCAAACCACTAAATAATGGAGATATAATATCTGTAGACTGTGGAGTAATTAAAGATGGATACTATGGTGATCATGCGTATACGTTTAAGGTTGGTGATGTTTCCGAGAAAATTGAAAAATTACTAAATGTTACAAAAGAGTCTTTATACATTGGTATAGAGAAAATGCAAGTTAATAATAGAGTTGGTGATATTGGAAGTGCTATCCAAAATTATATTAATCAACATGGTTATGGAATAGTTAGAGAATTAGTTGGTCATGGTTTAGGAAAAAACTTACATGAAGAACCTGAAATTCCAAATTATGGTAAATCAGGAACTGGTAAAATTTTAAAAGATGGATTAGTTTTAGCAATTGAGCCTATGATAAATATGGGTACAGAAAAGATTAGATTAGAAGATGATGGATGGACATTTGTAACCCAAGATGGATTGGAAAGTGCCCATTTTGAGCATAATATTGCTATAATAAATGGAGAACCTGAAATTCTATCTACATTTGATTTTATTTATGATGAACTTGGGATAGATTCCAATGAAGAAAGACAGTTTAAAAATTTTTTTGATTTATGAAGTATATTTTGAAATTCCTGCCAAGGAAATTTTTAATAAAATATAGCTTTTTAATAACACCGATACTCAGGATAATATTTCACGGAAAAAGATATACAGATCCAATTGATAATAGTAATTATTCAAAATTTCTATCATATGGGTATAAAAGAATCAGGAAAAATGCTCTATGTCCTGGCACCTTATCACTTGAAAGACATAGACTTCTATGGTTGTATCTTGATAATGAAACAAATTTTTTAAATTCAAGTTTAAAAGTCTTACATGTTGCTCCTGAACAAGTTTTTTATAAAAAATTTAAAAAATTAAAAAATTGGGACTACTTGACTTTTGACTTAAATTCTCCAATTGCAGATATCAAAGGAGATTTAACATCTACGAATTTTAAAGATGAATCATTTGACTTGATTATTTGCAATCATGTACTTGAACATATAAAAGATGATAAATCAGCATTAAATGAGATTTATAGAGTTTTAAAGTATAATGGTACATCAATTTTACAAGTACCTATAAATGTAAGAAGAGAAAAGACATTTGAAGATTCAACAATAAAGTCAAAAATTCAAAGAGAAAAATATTTTGGACAATATGACCATGTAAGAGAGTATGGATTGGATTTCAAAGATAGAGTTGAGCAGTCAGGATTTAAAGTTCAAATGATTAACTATTCAAAAAAAATTTCAAAAGATTTAATTATAAAATATGGTTTAATGAAAAATGATTTAATACCAATTGCAAAAAAGTTACCTAGTAATTAAATCCCAGCCATCAGATTTGACGGGTATAATCTGATCATTCATTGCAGTCAATATTAGAACTTCTGTATCTGCAATATTATTTATTACTTCTATGGCTTTTGTTGTGTCCATTAACATTAAACTGGTTGCCCATGCGTCAGCTTCAATACAAGATCTGGTGATTACTGATGCACTTAAAATATTATTTGACATTGACTCACCATTAATTGGGTTAACAATGTGAGCATATCTAAGACCAGTTTCTGAATCAACCCTAAATTTCCTATAGTTGCCAGAAGTTGCTAATGACATTTCATCAAGTGTAATTTCCGAATAAAAACTACTCAAATCAATAGGATTTTGGATTGCAACTTTCCATTTTTTGTTTTTTTCATTTACACCCATAGTTGTTAATTCTCCCCCAACCTCAATTAGAAAATTCTCTGATTTTATACTCAATAATAATTCTTTAATTAAATCTACAGAATAACCTTTAGCAATTGCATTAAAATCAATATAAACGTCTCTTTTAGCTTTGACTATATTATTTTTTTGGTCTAGGTATACTTTATCTAAACCTACATATTGCATAACACTGTCAATTTTATATTTATTAATTGTCTGTATATTACTATCTGGGCCCATTCCATATAAATTGACAATAGAACCAGCTGTAGGATCAAAATATCCACTTGAGAGTTTCCATATCTCTTTAGATTTATTAAAAACTTCAATAAAATGGCTGTCAACTTTAACTGGATTTTGAGATTGATTAACTCTAGATATTATTGAATTAGATCTATATGTTGACATTGAGTTATTTACAACCTCAAAAATCGAATCAATACTTTGTTTAATCTGATTGGAATTAGACTTAGATTGAACTATTACATTATAAGTAGTTCCAAGTGCATCACCTTGAATCCTTATGTAATTTGATGATTCAATATTACAACTAACAAGTAATAATGATAGAATAGAAATTATTTTAAATAAAATATTCATCAACCACCAAAGTCATCAAACCTGACATTCTCAGGTGGGACACCAAAATCTTCAGCCATTTTTTCAACAGCTTGATTCATTAAAGGAGGCCCACAGAAATAAACCTCTATATCCTCAGGTGAATCATGTTTAGACAGATAGTTATCGATTACTACTTGATGAATAAATCCGACAAAACCATCACCATCTCCTTCGAGTGAATCTTTAACTTTCCAATTATCCTCCTCTAGAGGTTCTGATAAAGCGATATAAAATTTAAAATTTGGATAATCTTTTTCTAGAGCCCTAAAATGATCGACGTAGAAAAGTTCTCTTTTAGATCTACCACCATACCAGAAAGTAACTTTTCTACCTGTCTTGATAGTTCTAAATAGTTCATATAGATGAGATCTCATTGGAGCCATTCCGGCACCTCCACCAACATAAAGCATTTCTGCATCTGAGTCATTAATAAAGAATTCTCCATAAGGTCCAGAAATTGTAACTGTATCTCCAGGTTTTTTTGAAAAAATATAAGAAGAAGCAATACCAGGATTTACAGACATCCAATCATTTTTTTTACCATCCCATGGTGGTGTTGCAATTCTAACGTTTAACATTATTTCCCTTCCCTCAGCTGGATAAGATGCCATTGAATAAGCTCGTTCAACAGTTTCATTATTTTTCATATTCAAAGGCCATAGGTTAAAATTATCCCATTCAAGTTTGAATTTTTGAGGATCATCCGGATGTTCTTTTGGATGAGATGTTATATCTATATCCTCATAATTAATATCACACTCTGGGATTTCTATTTGAATATACCCCCCAGCTTTATAATCCATTTCTTCAGGAATTTCTATAACAAACTCTTTGATAAACGAGGCAACATTATAATTACTTTTGACCTTAGCTTGCCATTTTTTTATACCAAAGACTTCTTCAGGAACTTCTATTTTCATATCCTGTTTTACTTTTACTTGACATCCGAGTCTCCAGCCTTCAGATATTTCTTTTCTAGTGAAATGAGGTTCTTCTGTTGGTAATATTTCACCACCACCTTCTAATACTTGGCATCTACATTGAACACATGTTCCACCACCACCACATGCAGATGGAAGAAATATTTTATTATTCCCAAGAGTAGTTAGTAATGTGTCACCAGAGCTAACTTCAACATCTTTTTCACCATTTATTACAAGTTTTACAGGACCAGATGGTAACAGTTTCTCTTTTGCAACTAGAAGCATAGTAACTAAAAGAAGAGTTATTACAAAAAGACCAACTGTACTTGCAATTATTACATTTATATCCATTATTTTAAATTTTAATACCCATAAAACTCATAAAACCAAGAGCCATTAGACCAGTAATTATAAAAGTTATTCCAAGACCTCTTAATGGATCTGGAATATTAGAATACGTAATTTTTTCCCTAATTGCAGCTATTGCAACTATTGCCAAATACCAGCCAATTCCAGAACCAAAACCATAAACAGCAGACTCAAAAGTATTTACAAAGTCTTTTTGTTGCATGAAGAGTGAGCCACCAAGTATTGCACAATTAACAGCGATAAGTGGTAGAAATATTCCTAAACTTCCGTATAGAGTAGGAGATACTTTTTCGACAATCATTTCAACTAATTGGACCATTGATGCAATAACAGCTATAAACATTATAAATGTTAAAAAGGATAAATTTACATCTTGAAATTGAGGTCCTATCCATGTAAGGGCTCCTGGAGCTAACAAATATTGATCAATTAAATAATTAATTGGGACAGAGATTGTCAAAACAAATATTACAGCTTTACCCAATCCATCAGCTGTTTTAACTGTTTTTGAAACTGCTAGATATGAACACATACCAAGAAAATATGCGAATACCATATTCTCAATGAATATGCTCTTTACAAATAAATTAACAAGATCTTCCATTTAATCGTTCTCTATTAGTTTTCTGTTATAATATCTCTGAATCCATATATATATACCAACAACAATTAATGCCATAGGAGAAAGAAGCATAAGCCCATTATCTTCATAACCTAGTTCATATACAAACTGTGGTATAACAGGAACTCCCCATAACTCCCCTGAACCAAATAGTTCTCTTACAAAAGCAACTACAATTAAAATCCATCCATATCCAGCAGCATTTCCAACTCCATCTAGAAAAGATTTCCAAACTCCGTTACCAAGAGCAAAAGCCTCAAATCTCCCCATAATTATACAGTTAGTAATTATTAATCCAATAAAAATTGCTAACTGTTTACTAACATCATAAGCATATGCTT
>CEUN01102752.1_pt1 | contig 13711 bp, 15 predicted proteins | sample 361501 | NCBI WGS metagenome assembly CEUN01 (sample SAMEA2622801, study PRJEB7988) | marine metagenome | biome: marine biome (ENVO:00000447); feature: marine epipelagic mixed layer (ENVO:xxxxxxxxx); material: "saline water (ENVO:00002010), including plankton (ENVO:xxxxxxxx)" | depth 120 m | reverse complement strand
GCAGTTGATCTTGAACCAGGAGACGCTATGGTTTACAAAGGTTGCGAAATAGAGCACTGGAGAGAACCTTTTCATGGAATAGCCTGTGCCCAAGTGTTCTATCATTACACAGATGTCAATGGAGATAAATTTAATCCTTGGGACGGAAGACCACACGGTGGATTACCACGTGGTATGCAAATTAAAAACGTCTAATATCTAAAACACCTACATACATAGGTTCATTCATAATATAGTCGACAGTTCTAATGATGTCGTCTGCGTTGCAAGTTGGTTCGCCTTCTCTGGATCCTGTCTTCTCACCATAGTTTAACACACGCACCAAAGTGAATTGACACTGCTCACCGAAAGGCTTTTCATTTGCAAGACTGTTGTTCACAGCATCAAGGTTGTGTTTATCTTTTAGATACTGTGGGTCTATGTTTACTTGTTGCAATATTTTTTTATCCACTTTTGTTGCAAGTGATCCAAAACTTATTACTAAACCTAATCTGCTATCTGTATTCCATTTTTGATTGATCTTAATTAACATTTGCGATTGAGCGGCTCCTACGTGTGCAAGATTAATAAAGAGATCAGCATCTAAAGCCATGTCTACAACCTTGTCTACATCTTCTTCCTTTGTTAAATCGTAACCTGTGTCCCTTGACACCCCAATCACTTCATGCTCCTTGGAAAGATGACACCATAATTCCTTACCCATAGGTGAAGTGTGTCCAGTCAAAATTATTTTATATTCCATTTATCCCCAAATATTAAAAGTATACTTCGAAACCAATCCACAATTGGCACCGGCGTGCCATGATTTTCTGCTAGGCCATTTGTAAACATTACCTTGTGCTTGATTGTACAAACAATTTTCATCCACTATTAACACGTGTCCATGACTAGGTGGACTGATATGGCAATGATATCTTTCAAATTCCTTTGTTTCATTTAAAGTTTTTTCATCATCAGTGATATCCCAATGCCATGGAGCCACGTCACCTGGCTTTACCATGCTTATCCATGCGTTCGTATACTTTTCCATTCCCACAAAGTCAATAAACTTTTCAACTATGCCTTTATCAAAGTTCACTTCGGGCAAATACATCTCCCAACTGGCATTACCGCCCTCGTGTTTCATTTTATATCCGGCATCTCTCAATTGTCCTGCAACTTCTTCCACTCCAGGCACTTCTTGTCCTACATCATGCCTTGGGCCTACATAAGCAGGCTTTTGATCCTGTAGTTCAGCAATCAATTTATTCCAATCGATTACATCATTACAATTTCCAACAAATTTAAGCATTTAAAAAATCTCCTGGCCACTCAGCATAATTTGTTTTAATTGTATCTTTGTACAATGCATGAGTGTCTAATCTTTCGTTTACTATAAATTTATTAAATCTTTCATTGCGGATCAATGGTTTTAGATACTTTGTGTCTAAATATCTTGATTTATTATCAGTGCAACCGTAAAGGTCCATTATGTGTGCGTTGCCATCGTCATCAAAATAGAAAGTGTGTGGGTACATATTAATTTTAAAAATTAGATCCCTTTCTAAATCTTCTTTTATACGTTTTATTTTCAACTGCCAGTTTTTAATTTTGTTTATGGTGTTATTTTCTATCATAACATTTAAATTTTTGTTGTACCATCTAAATTCTATGACACGTTTTTTTGTATCAATTAATAAAATTTCAGGAATATAATTTTTATGATGTAGATGCATTAAAAATTTGCACTCTTGATTAAACCAATAGTTGTATAATTCTTCTGTCATGAATTCGTTAGGGTGATATTGATTTTTATTCCAGTTCATGCAAAATATTTTTTTGTCTTTGCTTACAAGAGGTTCGTAAAGCAAATTCGTCACAGCGAGTCCTTTTTTATATTTGTAAAAATTTTCCCAATTAGACATTTTTAATCTCAAATCTAAAGCCACACGTGCTTTGTATTTCTTTTATTTTAGGAATTTGATCATTTTCTATTACAAATTCAATTTCCTTATCACTTATCTTTCTAAAATTTGTAATTTGTTCTTTCTTTTCCAACTTGTTAAGCAAAATAGAAAAACTTTTATCAAAAAGATATCTTACATTGTATGGTGGATCAATTAGTGTAAGATTAAAGAACACCGGATTTTTGAGGTGCCTCTGTTTTAATCTTTTTCTAATAACCACCTGAAAACGTGGTTTATAGCCATAGTTACTTGCAGTGTGTAATCTGCCCGAATCCATTAGATATAAGTTGCCATCCGCCACTAACTTCCACATTTTTTCGTTTTGCAAGTCGACAAGATAACTTTCGTCGGCGTCTAGAGTTAAATGCCATCTATCATCTATGTCCGCATGAGCAGAATAACTTTGACCAGGCTCCATTACAATGACTCTTGCTTCGCCATGCATAGGAATAAGGTCTAAAAGTTTTTCTATTTCGGTACCTTTGTATTCTTCATTAAGTATGTGCGGGTCATAAAAGAAGTCACCTCTAGGTTTGGTCAAAACATTTTTACCTGTCGGCAAATTTTTAACCAAATCGTAGATTTCTTTATAATTTATTTTGGTAGCAACCACTGTGAGCATATTGTACTTATGGAAAAAAAATGTGTGGTCATTCGAACACGATAAATATTAATGTCCAAATTATGTCTAAGAATGTTATAAAGTCAATATATCAGAACAGCATCTATCAAAAGATCCTCCACGAAATAGACGGAGTAATATTTCCATTATCAGATCAATGGAAGCGAATTGGTATCAGTGTGAGTGGTGGTTTAGATAGTGCCTTGATGGCAGTCTTGTTATGCAGTATAATCACACAGAATCTTTGGTTAACCAAAGTACATATCATTACAAATATTAGATGTTGGAAAACAAGACCTTGGCAAAGACAGAATAGTCTTGACGTTTTCAATTGGTTAGTAAAATCATTTCCGAATATTGAATTTAAAAGACATGAAAATTTTATAGCACCTGATTTGGAATGGGGTTCCAAAGGACCTAACATAATAGATGAATACGGAAAATTAAAAAGTGGTAATCAAATAGAATTAAGGGCACACGCAGAATACGTTGCCCACAGTGAAAAATTAGATGCGTGGTTCTGTGGTGTTACACAGAATCCTGAAAAAGAATTTGACGAGCGTTTAGCAGACAGAGACGTAATATTGGACACATTAGGCGACAAGACGCTAGACAAACTCGTCAAACCACACATGGGCGGCTATGCTTGTCACCCATTCACATATGTACAGAAAGACTGGATAGTTGCTCAATACAAGAAATTAGGCATAATGGACCTATTCGATCTTACTAGAAGTTGTGAAGGTGACGCTGACACATACCCAGATGTCTTTGGAGATCTGGATTATAGAACATATGTGCCAGGGTCGCCCGTGCCAGTGTGTGGCAAATGTTTTTGGTGTAAAGAAAGAGAATGGGGAGTAGCGAACAGTGACAAAGAGTAAAACTTTCTGTATGCATCCATTTACTGGATTAGCGACAAGAGAAGACGGCGCAATTAAAGTGTGTTGTCGTAGCCTTCCTATTGGCAACATCAAAGATATGAGTCTAGAAGAAGCATGGAACTCTGATCAAATGAAAGAAGTAAGAAGGCAAGTCTTAAACGGAGAAAGACCTGCTGTATGTCAACCATGTTTTGATCTAGAAGACCAAGGAGTACAAAGTCTAAGACAAAGACATATTACTGATTCGTCACCTGAATCTAGAAGCAATTTATATCCTAACGCACTGGATACGTTAAGTGCAGATTACACTATGCCATTCCAGTTGCCTACAATGGAGATTAAAATTAACAACTTATGTAATTTAAAATGTAGAATGTGCAATCCATTGGACAGTACACAATGGAAAGACTGGAAAAGCATCGTAACACATTACGAAAAAGAAAACAACTACCTTGTAGACGCTGTAAAAAATTTAGGATTAGAAAAAGCACCTTACGTAGGATTGTTCGAAGACAAAATGCACTTCTGGGAAAATTTAGAAAAATTACTGCCATACTTTAAACGTGTTGAATTTGCGGGAGGAGAACCTCTGATGGATCCTTCGCACTACAAAATTTTAGACTTGTTATCAAAGAATGGAAAAAATATTGAAATAAAGTATGCAACAAATGGAACTACACTAGGTATAAAGGGTGGCAGAAACATTTATGAGTATTGGCCGAAGTTTAAAAGTGTGGCTGTGAATGTAAGCATAGATGGATTGCATGACATATATGAATACATCCGTGGTAATGGAAAATTTGCAGATATAGAACACAACATTAAAGAAATGAAAAAGATTCCTACTGTAAGTCGTATAGTAGGTGCGTTTACTGTCCAAGCAAATAATATTTTGCAAATAGACAAAGTAATAGATTACTTCTTAAGAGATATGGAAATAATATTCTATAGTCATAGAGTAAATTATCCACGTGCCCTATCGGCACAAGTGTTGCCTGATGCTTTAAAACAAGGAGTTATTGAAAAATTAGAATCCATGAAGGGCAAGATCAAGGATTATCCTATAATCCAAAGACATCCTGTCTTAGAAAAAATTACTTTGAGACAGATTCAAGACAACATTAATTTTTTACAAGCAAAAGACCTACATCATTTTTGGGACGACTGCGTTGACTTTAATAAAAAATTAGATTTATCTCGTAAGCAAGGACCTTTCGAGAAAATAAATCCGGAGTTTGCGGCTTATGTTTAAGGTTGAACACTTATATAAACACGTACAAGGCAGTGTTAAGGTTGAATGGAACTTGGGAAAACGTTGCAATTATGATTGTACATACTGTCCTGCAGAGATACATGACAATACAAGTAAACACACAGACATAAAAATTTTACAAAAAGCAGTTGATGATTTAATTTCATCTATGCCCGATAATAAAACAAAAGTGAGAATAAGTTTTACAGGAGGAGAACCTTGTGTGCATCCAAAATTTTTACAATTATTAGAATATGCAAGACCAAAAGTAAGTTGGTTGAATGTCACAACAAATGGAACACGTACGCCAAAATATTATACTCATCTTTTGGATAATTTAGTTGATCATTTGGTATTCAGTATGCACTTCGAATACGACTACCAAAAAGTTCTGAATTCAATTTTAAGGGCCGCACAAGGGTCGCAAAACAAAAATATACTTGTACACGTAATGATGCTTCCTGGTCGTTTAAATGACGTCAGAGACGTTTGTAGACACCTTTCTGATGAGCAGATAAAGTTTGCATTAAGACCAATACGTTGGACCAAAACACATGATATTTTTGAAGACATGAATCGGTACTCACCTGATGAATTGGAATTTTTAAAATTGGAAAACCATAATCCACCGCACAACGTTTTGATAGACAATGGACCAAAAACTTGCAACGTGAATGATATGTTAATCCAAAAAACTAATCAATTTAAAAATTGGAAATGCAACGCAGGACTAGAAAGTTTAATGATAAATTGGGACGGAGACGTACATAGAGCAACTTGCAGGGTTGGAGGCAGTTTAGGAAATATTTACAAGGGCACATTTAAAAAACCAACTGAAGCGATTGACTGCACTAGAGATTGGTGTACGTGTGCCGCGGACATAAACATAACAAAGATTAAAAATGGAAGTCAGACGGACAGGATATAAATTTCAAGAATTTGATAGGGTATTGCAAATTGAATGGACATTAGGAAATACTTGTAACTATAATTGTTCATATTGTTTGCCAGTATTACATGACAATTCATTTCCTTGGATTGATTTAGATGAAAGCATTAGATTCATTGATCGTTTACACGAGCATTATGACGCAATGGGCATAGAAAATTATATATGGAAGTTTGGAGGTGGAGAGCCTACTTTGTATAAACATTTTTCTGATCTTTGCGAATACATCAACAGTAAGCCAAACAATTATATTATTCCAATAACAAATGGAAGCAGGAAATTAAACTGGTGGAAAGACAATTACAAAAATTTCTTTGCTGTGCATTTTTCCATACATCCTGAGTTTTGCAACACGAAACACATAGTAGAAGTTTGCGATTATCTTATTGATGTCGGAGTTGATAGTATTTGCCATGTGATGATTAAGCCTGACGAATTTGATAAGTGTAAACAAATAATAGAAGATTTAAAAGCAAGTAGAAATAAGAACTGGGGCATACAGGCAAAGCCTTTGCATCACATATGGGAAACGGACACTGCTGATGAACGTGATCTGTATCCATATGACATCGATCAAAAGAACATCTTTAATAAAGTTATAAGACCACAGGATAGAGTTAGTGAAAGGGTGGATAATAAATTAAACAGAGATATGTATATGTACGTGGCAGAAACTAATGGTAAAGGAGAAAAATTACTATCAAGAAGAGATTTTGATCCATATTGGGCAGTGACACATGGAATAACAGATTGGCGCCATTATCAATGTCGGGCCGGCATAAACAGAATTTATATTAATTACGATAAAAGAGTTTACTTGGGAGCAGGCTGTAGAGTTGAATTAGGTAACTTTACAGGATTAAAATATGATGATCCTGAATTGCAGTTTCCAGTGAACAGTACATTTTGTACGCAAGAAAGGTGTGTATGTATAGCGGACGTTCAAGTGCCAAAAGGACGATAGGTTTCTTTGGAGATAGTTTTGTAACACATCCACGTAAACGCAATTGGATGGGTCAACTTGCCGACAAGTATGATGCAAAAATTGTTAATGTTGGAGTGAGTGGTTCTAGTTATTGGAACACCATGATACATTTTAAACAAAACTTTCACAAGTTTGTTAACTTAGATTACATAGTATTTGCTTGGACAGATCCTTTTAGAATATATCATCGCACAGGAGACATTACTCCGCCTAGTGCATATGCTCATAGAAGTAAAAAACACAAAGCGGCAAGACAATACTACGAACATCTAATCGAATGGGACAAAGAAAGATTAAATTTTCAAACAGCCGCATATTGGTTAGACAATGAATATCTTGCAAAGTGCAAAGGTAAAATAATTCACTTGTGGAGTTTTGGTGATACAAAGGTTGAACCTTGGTCAAAAGCAGAATTAAAGGATATTAGTTTCTTATATAGATGGCGTCACGGCAAAGAAGTGCGTACACCTTTATATTATATTAGTTGTAGGACTGATCCTATTAGTGGTTGGTTTGAAAATAATCTACCTTGGTTACAAAATATCTTGAAGTTTAGATTGAATCATATGGGCAGTGATGGAAGTAAAAAAGTCTTACAAGTTATAGAAGATGCGACAACTCCGGAAACACTTGCTTGGCGTCAACCTTCCTTATAGCATCTAATTTATTAACATACTCTTTGAAACCAGGTAACAGGTATGAATTGTCTTGTGCGTTCATATGTTTAACAACTGCGTCCCATCTTTTCCAACCATAAGGATTATGTTTCCAATAATCATCATCTTGCCTATAATTGTCCCAAAGCCAACTTTTAAATTCTGTAAAACGTTCCTCTACTTCTTGTTTGTCTTCTTTGGGTAATATTTGAATACTTAAAAATGTTGGAATATATAACAAGTGCATATTAACAAGTCCTCCACCCATTTGCACATTTCCTGGCACCGTACCCAAATTTAATTTTTTAAATTTGCTTTCAACTTTCCATTTCATAAAATCTGGCAAGTGTTTGACGTTGAATATTTGAATTGCTGTTGCCAAACTTGTCTGTATATTATCTGGCGTTTCGTCTAACATTCTTAAATTGGTCTCTACTTTGTCCCAGTTCGTTGGAAACCTTATGTACTCATCACGTTGTTCTATGGCGTCCATACTAATTGCAAATTTAACTTTTTTGAATTTACTCCATAAATCTATCAAATCTTTATCAACAAGTATTCCATTTGAATTGTAACGTAACAATATTTTGTCTTGATATCCTTGTCTTATTATTTCTTCTATAAATTTTTTGTGTTCTTTAATCATTAAAGGCTCACCGCCTGCAAAATAAACTTGTTTTAGATTAGGAATTTGTCTGTACATTTCTTCCCAAAACTCTGGCTTTTCATACCAGAAGTTGTTAAATTCTTTTTTGCCCCATTGTAATTGATCCTTCACGTGTTTATCTTTTAATTGCGGCATTAACTCTTTCCAATCTTTTACCCACTTACTACTGTCATGTGGCGAACACATTACACATTTGATATTGCAAGTGTGTCCAAGACGCAAATCTAAATAAACAAGTTCTTCTGGCACTGTTCCGTCTTCTTTAGTTTGTTTTATTAATTCAGGAATATCAACGCCGTCTCTATGCCATGTGCCTGTTTCCCAAATACGTTTACTTACAACACCGACTTTTTCCTCCTGGAAACATTTGCTACAACTTGTAGGCACTTGCCCTCTTAACATTGTGGTTCGCACACTTTTCATATATTCGTTGTTCCAAGCACTCATAGGAGTGTCTTTTCCGAAGTTTGCAGGTGTGCCATCTTCTTTCTTTATTATTCCTACTTCATGATCCGAACCTGCACCACTGGCGTTTGCTGAACAGCAAAGTCTCATATCTCCATTTGGTCTTGTGGCAAAGTGTATCCAAGGTAATATACAAAAAGTATCACTTCCAGCCACACCAGCAAGTTCCCTTTGCCACTTACCTAGTTGTGTATCTTCTTCGTTTAACCAATACTTTTTATTCTTGTCCGTCATCTTCGTCTGTCTCTTTTTTCCATTCTTTACCAAATCTCCAAAGTGGCGCCCTTAAATCTTCTATATCACACTCTGTAAATTTACTTATCGGGCCTGCGTGTATAGGATAATCAACAAAGCCGTCCCAAGCATGAACGGACACAATAAAGTTAATTTTGTCGTATTTTTCATTCAAATACTTTATCAATTGGTTCTCTTTATATACTCTATGTTTTGTTCCGATAAAAGGTGCTGTTGGTTCATATGCAAAAATATTACTTGCATGGAATATAGTATTTGGTGCGTTTTTAAATTTAAGATTAAAGTCGTTTAATAGATCGCACTCTACAAATTTAAACTTTACACTGTCTTTATATCTTGCAAAGTTTTTTACTTTACTCATATATTCTGCTATGTCTTTTTTGCTGTCAATCCAATCATTTGTTTTGTGTTTGTTAACACTTTTTAAAAATCTGTGATAATCACCGCCCTCAAATTTTTCTATCGTTTGTTGCATATAATATAAAGCATTTGGATTGTAGTCATAAAATATTACTTCTGTGCCTCCATCTTCTAGAATTCCATACTTGTCTAAATAACTTACCCAATTAAATCCACTAGCCGGCATTACTAATTGACTAATTGGTCCTTTCATTGGAACATCTAAAATTTCTTCTGTATTAATTGGATAAAATAATCTACTTGCACTTAAATTGTATTTGTGATATATGTGTTTGCTATTATCCATGTAATCTGTTTCGTGTGGTGCATAATAACATCTTTTAGAATGTCTAATATCTTCGTCAAAAATAATAATATTTTCACCATTGTCTAATGCAGTTCTTACCAAGTTCCAACCATGCCATTTTTGTGTGTATTTTTTAGGTGTGTCCCCTGGCTTAATCCATAAGGGCGTGTAATCGTCGTGGAAATTTTCGTCACTACGTATAGGTTCATCATCCATGTGTTCTGCATTATCTTCTTGATCGCCAACTTCCGGACATTCTAATTCTTTGTATTTTTTAAGATTTACAACGTAACATTGTTCGTGGAGTTCGTAATAACCTTCTTTCCGATCTAAAACGTGACCTGCTATAAAGAAATCCTTTTTAATTAATTCGTGTAAATGTTCAAAGAATTTCCCACCCTCAAATTCTGTGTCTGGAGTGTATACCACAGCATAGTCATATTTGTCTACAGCCTGTTGTAAACTTGTTGTTTCACTTATTGCAATCCAACAATCATATCCATTGCTGGTTATATTTGTTATGCCATATTCAGCAATATTCATTATTGTTTCTTTTGTTGCATTGTTTTTTATCAAATGAAAATTTGTGCTACAAATAAAAATAATATTCTTATGTTTTAAGTTAGATGCTTCAAATACGAATGCCATTCTTTTTCAAACTCCTATCTAATAGTTCATTAAATTCATCTCTTTTATTTCCAATGTGTGCCTGTGCTATCATATGAATCCTATCAACATTAGAATTGTTTTCTACTCTATGTTGCTTTAAGATATTAATGAGATACACTTTGCCATTGAGCCACGGAACAAGTCCATGGTCTTTAATTTCCATATAACATAATGCTGGATTTACTATTGCAACATTAATTGGAATCAGATAATTGCAAAGATCATCTGGTAACTCGTGTCCTGGATGATCGTCATGCCATTCAATTTTTCCATGTGCTTCTAATTTCATAAATCTTATTCTACTGTATCTTTCAGCAGGAAATTGTTTCCAAAATTTAGTTGCCATTGGTGCGTTTTCTGTCAGTGCTGTCCAATCATACGGAGCATTTAATTCATCTTTGTATCCATACTGTCCTGCAACCTCAGTTAAATCCATTCCTAAACCATGTAAACAACAACTGCTCCAACCTTTATTTCCGTACTCATCACTTCTGTGTGGAACATAGTACGGTGCAACAGAATTTAATTCTGCACTGTCAATAAAGGGTTTAAAATTTATATCTAATTCTAACCAAGGCAAAGTACCATCTTTAAATTTATTAAAGACCTTTGTTGCTGTATCTAAACCAATATTATGATATTCTTCTATGTCTTTGTTGCTCATTATCATGATATTAATCCTGCCCTGTTTCTTCTAATCTGATCTGCCATTTCATGATTTACATCTCGATGGCCTTCTTCATCTTTACGCACAGCAATAACCACATCACGCAAAGTTGCATCTTTTGAAAGTTTGTAGTAATCAATTGCTATTTTAGGTGCTTTAATATTTTCTGTCCTTCCTTCATCTATTTCTTTTAGATATTCTGTATAACTTATACAGGCTTGTTCCTCAAAATATCCAACCATTCTGTGAGCACACTGCGGAAAAAATATGTATAGGAACATATAGAAATGCCAAAATATAAATTGTGCTGTGATGATTGCCCAACGTTCAAACCAATTAGGCTTTGCTATTCTTATAAAAATCATCAAATGCATACGTTCATTTTCCGCTTCTGCCAATAATGTTTTAATCCAACCTCTGTCATCTGGTTTCATTTTTCTTAGACTACGCAAATGATTCCACATACCTGCAACCATTCCTGGCACACCTGCAACAGTTTCTAAAACCACTGCTCTATGTCCATAACGTTTTTTAAAAAATGTGTCAGCCAACCATCTTAAAAACATTGTAATTTTATAGGCAACTTTATCTGAAAAATTTACTGGTGCTTTCATTTTTTGTGTCCTATTATCATAAATCTATTATACTTTTCTGTTGGCATAGATTTTGCCATATCAATTTCAATTTTACAATCTTTTTGAAAATCTTCCAATGTCTGTTTACAATTTACGTGTTCGTTATGACTGAAATAGTCGTTACTTTGTAGAACAATTCTTTTATTTGATGGCAGTCTATCCACCCATTCGTTGTATTGTTCTGGAGTCAAATGTTCGCAAACCGTGTTAATAATTAAATTGTGTTTATTGTAATCGTTGTATGATAACATATCCGAAGTAATTGCTTTGAATCTACCTTCCATTTCATAATCCTTGTTCATATTGTAGGCGATGTCTTGGCATTTTGCATCTACATCCATGCTCACTATACGTGTGATATCAAGATTACTATTGAACAATAAAGTTGCTAACACTCCGTTCCAGCCACCGCACAACAATATATTGTATGGTAAACTCTGCTGGTATCTTTGTAAATGCTCTATGAGCCAAACCTTACTATTAATTTGACCTTTCCAGAAACTTTCGAGTGTGCGATACCTGTCATCAGATTGCCTGATTGCATCCATCCAAAATAATATATCTTTAATGTTAATTTTCAAATTGAGCACCTAATTTGTCAAATTCTCCACACTGCCTACTGCACTCACGCAGTGGAGTAATTTCCCATGTTCTTTCTATGTCGTCAAAGAAACTACTTGCAAAAATTTCTTCTAAAGACGTTTTGTAAAGATTTGGAAAAGTGTTTATCTTTTTCATGTAGTCCATTCTCGAAGGCTGTGTTGGTGGCATCCATTCCACGTCTAACCAACAACAAGGAGATACATTGCCACAAGCACTTACATAGATTTGATTGTATTTTTTTGCTTTACAAATTATGGTTGGCTTGTCCTGTCGACTTGCTTTTTCCATCATTGGTTTCATTGCTTTACTTTTTTCTGAAGGTCTTAACTTGTGAAGAGGTTTTCCTTTCTCATCTATAACTTGAAAATAATCATCTTTGAATCTTGTTGTATTTTTAGTTGTGAATAATTTAAATCCAAGGTCAATAGACATTTGTTTTGCTTCATCTATTTGATGTTCATTGTGTTCAAATACAAGCATATGCCATTTCGCATAACCGCCAGCGCCTATAAATGCTTTTGCGTTGTCTATTATTTTATGAAAGTTTGTTGATATACGATATAGATGATGTGTATCCGCTAATCCATCTATTCCAAAAGTTACAATAACTCTGTGCTGTGCTAATTGTTTCCACCAACTAGGCTCTCTAGCACTTCCGTTTGTGTGCATAGAAAGTTTCATACGTGGATTAACAGCACGTAGATACTCGAAAATTTTTAAAGTGTCTTTGCTTATTATAGGATCTCCTAAATTACCACACATAAACATACTATTCAATTGTTGTATGAAATGTCTTGGGAACCATTCTTTGAATCTATCTATCGTGATATCATCTAATTTAATAAATGGATTCATAGGTCCACCATTTATCCTTCTTGGACACATAGGACATTTTGCCTGGCACTTGCTGGTAATTTCTAAATGCACATCTCTAATATCTGTAAAATTATACATTTGCCATTTTCCTTTTTGGTATTTTACTATCAGCACTACTGACACAACTAGGAGTAAGACATGGCATAGGCATATTAAATAAATTAAAACCATCTTCAATAGTACCCAATGGTTGGTCGTGACAACTATAACTTCTTTTTACTTCTCCGCCAGGTTCCCGTACTATGCAACTTTGAAAACCAGCATTGCATTTCCAACCTTTAAATTTATTAAATCCGAAAGCATTCAATCTTTCTGCCTGATCAAGGAAGTATTCTTTCTTCTCCTTGTCTATTAATTTTAACTGATATATCTTGTTGTCGATTCCGTCTGCCCAGTTAGATTCGAAACTGTCATAATTATTATATTGTTTGTTTGGAAATTGTTGCGGAAATCCTTGTTGTAATAATTCTTTTTGTTTGTCAGTGTATCCATCTACAATAAAACTTGCTGAAGGATCGCTCATAGGTTTCAATGTTACGTTTATACCTCTATCCCAAAATCTTTTGCATCTTGCATACAATTCATCAAAAAGGTCTGGCACCATTACTTGATTAATTGTTACAAAAACATCATGATTTGTTAACATTAATATCTTGTCGCCAAACTCTTGTTCGTTTGCAAATTCATGATGGAAACTTGCTGTGATTGATCTACGAGATAATTTTCTTGTTGCGTCTATCCAACGTGACCACCATTTGATACCGGGACTTAGATTAGTTGTCATATGAATACTTTGATATTCTGCTTCGTTATCACCACTGTAATATTCAATTAGTTCTAAAAATTTTTTATATGCAGTAGGTTCTCCACCACT
>CEUN01004265.1_pt1 | contig 13719 bp, 14 predicted proteins | sample 361501 | NCBI WGS metagenome assembly CEUN01 (sample SAMEA2622801, study PRJEB7988) | marine metagenome | biome: marine biome (ENVO:00000447); feature: marine epipelagic mixed layer (ENVO:xxxxxxxxx); material: "saline water (ENVO:00002010), including plankton (ENVO:xxxxxxxx)" | depth 120 m | reverse complement strand
AGCGACTTCCATCTAACAATCGCTCCTTTGAACACGATCCTTTTCGGATCCACCAGCGCGCTCTTCTTCGAACTCCTGCATCATTTCTTCCGCCTCGTGAGACGCGATGAGGAGCGTCCGCTCTCCCCGCCAAATTTGCCAGCCCGCCTGACCGAAACGCCAGGTCATCAGCGCGAGACTCAAGGGCAAAACGGCATATGGAATAAATCGTGGAATTTTTTCGTACTTCTCGCCCTCATTCATCCAGATCGCGATAAACTGGAGAAATTCCGGCATCGGAACGTCATTGGTTTCCAGAAATGCCCGTTTGGTGACAAATGGGTACCAGTAGTCCCAGCCACCTTTGAGCAAAAGCACAGCGAAAAGCAAACAGGCGGCAGCCGCGCATATTCCCATTAGTCTCTTTCCGGAGGGCGATAACTTCGCGACGACAATATCGACACCGAGATGCAGTGATTTTTTGACGCCATAACAAGCGCCAAGCAAAACCATCCAGGCGAACAGAAATACCGTGGCCTCAAGAGCCCACAAGATATTGTCATTAAAAACGTAGCGTGCGACGACGTTGGCAAATGTAATAAGGGTCATTAACCCTAAAAATACGGCGATCAGCGTTTCCTCAATCCGATCAGCCCATCCTCCGTCCGGTGACGATTGTTCCGTCATGCAAACCTTCCTGTTCCCAACTATCCGCTTATACGGCTTTTTGTAGGGAAAATGCGGCCGGCAAAAGCCGACCGCATCATTATAGACGCCTTAAACCCCGGTGTCTGATTAGCTTCCCGCGTTTGCGTTTTGCGCCGCCTTAATCATATCGGCGCCAACATCACCCTCAAACTTATTCCAGACAGGCCGCAACGCTTTAACCCAGGCAGCGCGCTGTGCAGCCGTAAGAGTACGGACCTTTCCGCCGGACGCTAAGATCTTTTTCTTGTTGGCCTGGTTCACGTTAAAAGCTTCCTTGTTACGCAACACCGTAACTTCCGTCAGAATTTTGGTGAATTGGCTCCGAACATTCTTAGGCAAACCCTTCATCCAATCGACGGAAGTGACCACCAGATAGTCAATAATGCCGTGATTGGTTTCGGTAACACCGTTCTGAACTTCGAAGAATTTTTTGCCGTAGATATTTGACCAGGTGTTTTCCTGTCCATCGACGACCTTGGTTTGCAATGCACCATAGACTTCCTTAAACGCCATCTTTTGCGGATTGGCACCCAATTGTTTGAATTGGGAGACCAGTACTTCCGACGGCTGTACACGGAATTTAAGCCCCTTTGCATCGGAAGGCTTAATAAGCGGCTTACTCGCCGACATCTGCTTCATGCCATTGTGCCAGAAAGCCAGTCCCTGCAGGCCACGACGCTTCATAGAGTTCTTGAGTGCCTGCCCGGCCTTAGAATTCTGGAAACGATCAACTGCATTGATGTCCTGAAACATGAACGGCAAATCGAAAATCCGGAACTTCTTGGTAAACTTTTCGAACTTGGACAAGGAGGGCGCCGCCAATTGTACGTCACCCTGTAACATGGCCTCGAGAACCTTGTTATCGTTGTAGAGGCTCGAATTAGGATAGACCTTCATACAAGCCTTGCCATTCATTTCCGCGTTGACGCGTTTGGAGAGCAATGTTGCGGCAATGCCCTTCGGATGTCGGTCAGTGTTTGTGACGTGACTGAATTTAATTACGATTTCGCCTGCATCGCATTTCGCGTATGCGGCGGTCAAAAAACTTGTTACCGCTGCTAAAGCGGCAGCGCTCAAAATGATTTTATTCATGGGTAGCCCTTCCTATCGTTGAATTGCCCTTTGTATCGATCGTGGAACGATCCAATTGTTTGTGGCGCATCAAAATTTGCAAAAACTGTGCCAAGAACAGCTTCAAACAAGGGACAAATTTTATTGTTGTTAATCAAAAGGTTAAAATCAAAGGAACAGCTAAATGGCCCTCACGATTAATGAATTGGGTAGTTGCCAACACATCACCGCGATGTAATGTGGATTTGCTGACACATGTTCAGGATATTCCTGACTGGATAGATGCCATCAAAATTGCAATGATAGGTGCTGGTATAGGGAGTTAGATTAATGGAAAAACCACCGCTTCCCGCCGCGCGTAAATTTGTCGATAGAATCAGGGCGCTATACGCGCAAAATCTGGAAGCAGACAAGTTGTGGGCGGAAATCCGGGTTACTATGGGTCCGCTTCTGGCCGATCCACAATTGATCGAAAGCTCCAAAACCTGGCCGCTAACTGTGGAAGGCGCGCCAAAGGTAAAGAACCTGCTGTTTTACGAGGATCCAGATTACGGATTTGTCTTTAATGCAACTGTTCGCAAAGCGAAGTCGGTTACCAGCGTTCACGACCATGGCGATGTTTGGACGCTTTATGGGCTCATCGAGGGTCACGAGACCATGTACAGATATAAAAGAACTGATGATGCCCCTCGTAACGAAGGACCTGCCCAGATAGAGCAAGTCAGCTGTCATGATATCGGACCTGGTGACGTAGATGCGGTCCCGCCGGGCGCTATCCATCAGGAACATGGCGGACCGGAAAACAGTATGGCATTCATCGTTCGTGCTCAAAAAGCCGGTACCTTTAAACAACGAACCTACGACCTGGAAACGGGTGACGTAAGACTCAATGACGGCCCGACGCTGATACCGCACGTATTGAGCTGAACTTATCTATTCTTCGTCGATATTTTCGGTCGAAGAGTTTCCAAGGTTAAATTTTTTCAACTTGTCGTAAAGTGTCTTTCGGGAAATTCCGAGTTCTTCATAGGTCGATTTCAATCGACCATCGTGCCGTCCTAATGTTTCCTGCAAAATTCTTTTCTCGAACGTCGCCAATTGGACGGCGAGAGATTGACCGACTACCTCTTTTGAATTGCTGCCCTGTGCAGCCGTGCCCAAATCGACAGGCTGACCCAATACGTGTCGGCGCACACAATTGCGCAGCTCCCTGACATTGCCTGGCCAATCGTAATTGGAAAGCAACCCTAAATCGGGTTGCGGAATTTCATCGGCCGCCCGGTCGAACTGAATAGCTTCCTGATCAATAAAGTGCGTCACCAACAACGGTACATCATCCAGTCGATCGCGAAGGGGTGGAATGGATATTGTTAAAACGTTGAGCCGATAATAAAGATCGTCGCGAAAAGTACCTGCACTGACAGCGTCTCGAAGATCCGCTTTGGTCGCGGCGATTATTCGGACATTGAATGGTATTTCGGTGTTGGACCCAAGATGCACAATCTTACGTTGTTCAAGAACCCGTAGCAGGCGCACCTGTAAATCAAGCGGCATGCTCTCAATCTCATCGAGGAAAACAGTGCCGCCGTCTGCGTATTCAAACTTTCCAATTCTCTTTTGATCAGCACCTGTAAAGGCACCTTTTTCATGCCCGAATAACTCGCTTTCAATGATGGTTGCCGGCAATGCTCCGCAATTTACCGGAACGAATCGTTGTTTCGCACGATCACTAAACTCATGGAGTGCCTGTGCGACCTGCTCTCTGCCCGTTCCTGTTTCACCAACAACAAGGACATCAGCGTCGGTTCCCGCGAATTGGGTAATCTCGTCTCGTAACTTGATGGCGCTCGGTGACTGCCCGACAAGCCTATTCTCCAACCTGCTGCCTTTGGTCAACGCTTCGCGAAGTTGTCGGTTCTCAAGGACGAGCCGCCTTTTGTCGAGACCACGCCGAACAGCATCCACGAGAACATCCGAGGAAAACGGCTTCTCAATAAAATCGTAAGCGCCATCACGCATTGCATTGACGGCCATCGGCACGTCGCCATGTCCGGTAATCAGAATGATGGGTAAATCGGAATCTATCTTCAACGCCGACGCCATCAGCTCGAGGCCATTTGTCTCGGCCATTCGAATATCTGAAACGAGAACTCCATCCCAGTCGGGGCTGATTTCTTCGAGCACGCCGTTTGATGATTCAAAACTCATCACGGCAAAACCGGCAAGCTCTAACGCCTGGCTACAGGCCGTTCTGAGATGTTGCTCGTCGTCAACAAAAATGACATTTGCCGCCATGGTCAATTTGCTTTCTTTTTCCCCGCCCGCTGAAGCGTGACGGTGAATACTGCACCGCCGGCTTCCTTATTGTGGGTCTCTATCTGGCCGCCGAACTGATTGATAATACCGTAAGAAATTGACAATCCCAGACCGGTTCCCTCGCCCACTTTTTTTGTCGAAAAAAATGGATCGAATATATTGGCCCGATCCTCCTCATTGATGCCCGGCCCTGTATCGGAAATTTTTACGAATACCTTATCTTCACTGTCGTCTACTGAGATACTCAATTGCCGTTGTGTGCAACCCTGCATCGCGTCAATGCCGTTGGAAATCAGATTTACAAAAACCTGTTGCAATCGAACGGTTCCGCCAACTACTTCGATGCTCTTGTCCGGCAATTTTGCATCAAGCTCAACCGCCTCTTCCCTAAATCGAACTTCCAGCAAATTTAGGGCTTCTTCAATAGCCACACGAAGCGATGTTGGCCGCGCTTCTACCGGCTCACCCCGCGCGTATGTCCGTAGGTTGCGAATGATGTGCGCCATCCGTTCTGTTAACTCGGAGATGCCCTCGAGATTCGAATTTACCGACTCTGGCTGTTTGCGATCCAAAAATGTTCTCGCGTTATCGGAGTAAGACCGTATCGCCGCAAGCGGCTGGTTTTACTCGTGACTCAGACCAACGGACATTTAGCCAAGCGCGGCCAGTTTCGCGGATTGAACCAACTCGGCTTGCGTTTTATGAAGTTCCGCCTCGGCACGGTGTCGTTCAAATATTTCGTTTCGCAGCTGCAGGTTCGCATCGGTCAGGGCCTCTGTCCGTTGTTCAACCTGATGCTCAAGGTTCGCCTGCGCGGCCTCCTGAAGCGATATACGTTCCTGCAGGCGCAATCGCCTTTGATAGAGCACAGCAAAAAGTAACAGGGCGCTGACCAGCATAAAACTAACAACAATCAGAGAAATATTAGTTTGAAGGGTGGCGCTGTCCAACTTTGCTAAAATCAGAACTCGCCACCCCGCCGTCGTCATTTTCTTTTGTTGAAGAAGATACCGGGTGGTTCTTTCTGACGAAGAATTCTGACTGTTCGGGGGTTGGCTTTGGGTTATCTCAATAATGTTACCACCTACCGATTGCGAAATATTGAGCGGTGGAAATGTTTGGTCACCATATTGGTGCAATCTCTTCAGACCTGACAAAATTTCGTCGTTCAGGGACGCTGTCGATCTAAACCGCCAGTCAGATCGCGTACTCATAAAAACTATGCCAGCTTCATCAAGAACGAGGGTTTCGTGGTCGGGCGCAAGCCATCTTTCTTCAAGGCTTCCCAATCGCAGTCTGATAACAACAACACCTATTTGACGGTTTGAGGACCTGATGGGATGCGCAAAGAAATAGCTCATTTCCCCTGCGTCGGGCGGTCCTGATATCGCGTGATATCGGCCCAATCCCCCGTGCATTGCGGTCTGGAAATATGGTTTTGCTCCAACGAACGTTCCAACCAGAGAACGATCTGCAGCCCAGTTGCTGGAGGCAACAACTATTCCCGCCTTGTTTACGAGAAATGTTTCGAGTGCGCCCGACAAAAAATTGACACGTTCCAACTCACGATTCAGTCCGTTAAGAGTAGGACCAGAGGCGGGATCCAGGAGAACTGACTGAAATAATTTACTGTTTGCCAGCAATGCGGGTTGATACTGGAATTGGGAGAGTTCCCCCTGAAGATTGGTTACGATTAGATTGAGTGTGTGATCGTTACGCTCACGAATTTCTTCAAGTCCAATCTTTTGCGACCAGTAATATGTCTGCCACAAGACGACAGCGCTAATGGCAATAAAACATGCAATAAAAACTATACGAACAAGCTGGGTAGGCACCAGTTGTGTGGACTTCTGCTTTGGGATCGCTTCAATAGAGGTTTCTGCCATTACCTTTGAAATAGATTGTCTATACCCCTCCTATAGCGCGTCGCTGGCTAGCGCCTAGCTTCGAAGAACTCCTGCAGCATGCGGCGTGATCTCAATTCATCAATACCGCCATAAACGTCTGGTTTATGATGGCATGTCGGTTGGGTAAAAAAGCGGGGTCCATTTTCTACACCACCACTTTTGGGATCTGATGCTCCAAAATACAACCGGCGAATGCGCGCCATTGAGATCGCTGCCGCGCACATCGCACAGGGCTCTAGCGTCACATATAAATCGCAATCGACGAGACGCGTTCCGCCATAAGTGTTTGCCGCCGCCCGTAGAACCAGCATTTCCGCATGTGCGGTTGCGTCCTTAAGCTCTTCCGTTCGATTACCTGCGGTCGCCAGTACTTCGCGGGTATGACTATCAACGATGACAGCGCCAACAGGGACTTCATCCCTGAGAGCTGCTTCCGACGCTTCGGCGAGCGCGATTTCCATATATTTTTGAGCCTGTGGCGGTGCGGTTGCAGTCATTTCGGAACGATGATGTTCCCGACCGAACGCGTCAAGTCTGAACGGTTGTGAGACCATAAATTGCCCCTTACTATTAATTTCGATTTTCAAGCTCCGGAGTGATTTTTTGAACCGCAAGGAACGCCGCGCCGCAAAAAAGCAAGGGCAGGCCGTCAATTCGAGCGAAAGTCAGCAGCGCATTGGACCCCTTCTCCAAGAGGCCGTTGCAGCCCACCAGCAAGGCCGTCTGGAGGCCGCTGCGGCGGGATATGAAGAAATTCTCAAGCTGGATTCTGAAAACCCGGATGCCCTCCATTTATTCGGTGTGATCCACCATCAGGTGGGCCGCGGGAATGAGGCAATTGATCTGATTTCCCGTGCCATCGCAAACGGGCTTGAAACTGAATTGGTATATAACAATTTGGGAGCAGCTCTGAGATCGGTCGGACGGGATGCTGAAGCGATCAAATATTATCAAAAAGCAATCGCTATTCAGCCAGGCTATATCGATGCGCGCGTCAATTTGGGAAATGCTTTACGTGCTTGCGGCCAGGAAAATAAAGCCATCGCGTGCTATCGCGAAACTCTAAATCAGGATCCTAATTGTGCAGACGCTCATTCCGGTCTCGCTCTTGCCTTGAGTGACTCGAATGCCCATGACGAAGCCGCCAAACATCACCGAATGGCAGCAGAACTGGAGCCGCAATCACCGGTCTTTCAAGTCAATCTTGGATATCTATTGTTTGAGGAAAACGATTTGATAGCTGCCAAGAAGAGTTTCGAAAATGCAATCGCAATCGATGCCAGTTACGCGACGGCACAGTTCGGATTAGCGACAGTTCTCCAAGCCATGGAGGAAGGCGTTGCAGCAGAACAAGCAGCACGGGCCGGTCTTGCGCTCGATAAAAACGAAGCCCGCGGATGGAACATTTTGGGGTTGGCATTAAGAGTTCAACGAAAAGACGACGCAGCCGAGGAGGCATTTCAAAACGCGTATAAAATTGACCCGACGCTTTCAGACGCCGCCTCAAATCTCGCGGGAATTTGTCAAACACGCGGCGATTTCTGCCGGGCTGAATATTTTTGGAACAAAGCAATCGACCAATGGTCCCAATCCGATGAGAAAGGCCTAGCCGTGGAAGAAGCCCGTGCCAATAGGGCTTTATTGTTTTTGGCAAACGGACAATTCGCGGAAGGTTGGCGTGACAATCGCCACCGCGGTTCAATTCGGGCATCTCAATTACCCTTCGAGCAGGAAAGTCTGCCTGACGACCTCACTGGGAAAAAAGTTTTTTTAAAATTTGATCAGGGTTTAGGTGACGAAATTTTCTTTCTCCGTTTTATACAGAACCTCAAAGTCCGAAATCCAGAAATCACCTATCAATCACAAACAAAAATCGCCTCAATCATTCAGCGAAATATTTCAGACATCCGGGTAATCACAGACGATCAACCGATAGAAGTCGGTGATTTCGACCATGTCGTTTCGATCGGCGATTTACCGCATTTGTCGAATATGGTGACAGAGGATGATATACCAGCGTCGATTTCGTTATCCGCTCGGCCTAATGTTGTGGCAAAATTCACAGAAATACTAAAATCGTTTGGCCCACCACCATATGTCGGCATTACCTGGAGGGCTGGAAACAAAACCCGCAATTTTCTTTTTAAAGATGTACCGCAAAATGCACTGGCCGGGGCACTCAGCGGTATTGAGGGCACTTTTATCTCTCTTCAGAGAACGCCCGCCCCGGGAGAAATTGATGAATTCTCAACGGTATTGGGACACCCCGTCCATGATTTAACAACGTTGAATGACGACCTCGAAGGGATGCTCGCCGTGTTACAGCTCTTGAATGAGTATGTTTGTGTAAGCAATACGAACGTACACCTCCGCGCTGGATTGGGTAAATTATGCCGCGTTCTTGTGCCATTTCCTGCTGAATATCGATGGATGAATCGCGGGGAATTTTCTCCATGGTTCCCCGACACACCTGTTTACCGACAGTCCTCAGATCGGTCCTGGGATGACGCAATATCCGCTTTGTCCGAAGATTTTGGCAATGCGTGGAGAACAGCATAGATAAAGAGAATCAGGCTATCTGGACACCAATGGATCGATTTGGCACAAATGCTCGTGGATCATCAGGGAACGAATGAGTGAATCAGATACCCTTTCCAGTCTATGTGGGTTGGGACTCGCGGGAAGACATTGCATTTCAAGTCTGCCGCCACTCAATAACCGCCAACGCCTCGATCCCGGTATCCGTTACGCCAATCAAGCAACAATCCCTTCGGGCTAATGATTTATATATCCGCGACGCAGACCCGTTAGCAGCAACCGAATTCACCTATACGCGTTTCTTCGTTCCTTATCTGCAGAACTTTAGCGGGTGGGCACTATTTTGTGATTGTGACTTTCTCTGGCTGGGCGATGTCGCAGAATTGGTAACGCTTCTCGATGATCGCTTTGCCATTATGTGTGTACATCATGACCATCAACCAAAGGAAAACAGCAAGATGGATGACCGTCCACAAACGCAGTACCCGCGTAAGAACTGGTCATCGATGGTCCTTTACAATTGCGGACACCCCGATAACTCAATTCTTACACCAGAAGTTATTAATCGGGAAACCGGTGCCTTTCTGCATCGATTCCAATGGCTCACAGATGATTTAATCGGCGAAATTCCAGAAAGCTGGAACTGGTTGGAAGGATGGTGCAAAAAACCTGTATCAGGTACCCCAAACGCAATTCATTATACAAGAGGCGGACCTTGGTTTGATGAATGGCAGTCGGTTGATTATGCGGAACTGTGGAACAAAGAAAGAGACGCATATGAGGCGGGCGTTACTCAAACCACGACGCCTTAGGAAACACTATCTTTTGACCATGTCGGGCATCTCTTCGAGAAGCTGCCCATAACCTTTGCGCGGCTCGTTGATCGACAAACGTTTTTGAAATTCCCAAACCCGCGCTGTGATCGGATAAACAACGGGTATGCCGAGGTCTTGTTCAAGCATTGGTATGACCTCAAGTGCCTTCCACCCTGTGCCAAGCATGTAGATGGCTTGTGCCCGTTTGTGTTGCAGCGCGAGTTTTTTTATGAAGGCATATATTTCATGTGATGACAGTGTTTGAACCTTGTTGAAAGGAATATCGATCCCTTCCATCCCCAATACGTCGAATCCCTCTTTTTTGAAATAGTTTCCAAAGGTTTTGTTGATGTCGCCCTGAAAATAACTGGCACCGATAAACCGTTTCACTTTTAGGGCTCGCAATGCCGCAACATGATTTGTTCCGGACGTAAAGACCTGCGTCTTATGCTTGCGTTGCCAAGCGCGAATTTTTTTGGCTTCACCTTCATTTCCCAGAACCATGAAGGGTGGAGCACCTTCCGGATGAATGACGTCACATCCCTGCTCAGCAAGAATTGCGACTTTTTCATCGTAATCCTTCATCACCTCTTTGAATTCAGTCCGATCACCACGTGTGATATTGTTGAAGAGTGGAATGACCCCAATCCCTTCCGGCAGAATTCTGATCATGTCTTCAAGACCACCCGGTCTCATTGTGGGTTTAATTATGCCAATGGTGCCGCGCCAGCTGGAAAAAGCCATCGCCTTTACCTCCGATAAAATGCAATCCAGACAAATAGTGCGAGCCACAAACAGTGTGTGCAATAGCCACAAAAAATTTATTTTCAGCTATTGTTTTTAATGATGAGTTTGTGTTGTGATATCGGTCACAAGTGTAAACTTTTGCAACCGAAAATTATCGATTAACCAGGGAGGTTATATTGAGAAACACCATTCGATTTAGCTCGGCACTAATCGCCGCAAGCATTGGCTTGGGAGTTACAACGGCTGCGCAAGCAGATGCCGTATCTGATTTCTATAGCGGAAAAACCGTTCGCTTTTATATTGGCGCATCTCCTGGTGGTGGTTATGACCTCTACATGCGGACGTTGGTCCAGCATATGGGTCCACGCCTTCCCGGCAAACCAAATGCCATTGTTGTCAATATGCCGGGATCAGGCGGCGTTAAAGCATCAAACTATGTTTATAACGTTGCTCCAAAAAATGGCACGACAGTTATGACACCGTTCTGGACTCATCCGCTTTTCCAATTAATTCGTCCGCGCGGCATCAAGTTTGATATGAGCAAGATGCGCTGGATTGGCAGCATGGCAGCCCTCAACAGTATGGTTGTCGCAATGGGTGATGTTGCGAAATCGCTTGAGGATGCGAAGAAAAAAGAAATCATCCTTGCGGCATCTGGTAAAGGGTCAGAAACCTACATATTCCCTCAGTTCTTAAATGCTGCCGCCGGAACAAAATTTAAAATCGTTACCGGATATCGTGGTACGGCGAAGATGACGAATGCCATGGAGGCCGGTGAAGCTCAGGGACGTGGTGGTTCCTGGCAAAGCTGGAACGTAATTCGCCCGCATTGGATTGGCACTGGAAAGATTTATGCTCTCGTTCAGGCAGGCCTCTCACCGCACCCCGATCCAGCCGTTAAAGGGGTCCCCATGTTGGTTGATGTGGTCCCGGCAAGTTACAAACCAATTGCGAAACTATTGTCCGCTCCAGTTGCCATGGCGCGGATTGTCGGTTCTCCACCTGGTATCCCGGAGGACCGTCTAAAAGCATTGCGTAAAGCATTTCTTGCTACAATGAAGGATCCGAAGTTCCTGGCCGATGCCAAGAAGCGAAAAATGGATCTTTCAGTACTTACGGGCGAGCAAGTTGAAGCCAATATTGCAGAACTGATGAAGACGCCGAAAGATATTCTAAAACGTACGGCGACAGTTCTCGGCTATAACAAAAAGAAGAAGAAAAAATCCAAGAAATAGTTATGGATGGGATGATCCATTTCTGGGGCGCTCTGCAAAGAGCGCCCCTTTTTCTTGACCTGACTCGGCGGCATTCTACAGTGACCGTATGAAGAAGCCCGTTATCGGAATAACTCTCGACTCAGAACCACCAGGTGGCTACTCGAAATTTCCCTGGTATGCGGTTCGCGAAAACTATTGCGACGCGGTATCCGATACAGGTGGGCTCCCTATTCCCCTACCTCACCAACCCGAAGCTGCTACGGGCTACCTCGAAATGATCGATGGATTGGTTATTACGGGCGGCGCTTTTGATGTCGATCCTGCTTTATTTGGCGACGAATCCCGGCACGAAACCGTTGTTACAAAAGACCGAAGAACTGAATTTGAAATTGCGGTTACCCGTGGAGCCATCGACCGCGATATGCCCGTCCTGGGGATTTGTGGCGGCCAACAGCTTCTCAATGTCGTTTTAGGCGGAACGCTTATTCAGCACATTCCCGACGAGGTTGAGGGTGCAATCGCGCACGAACAACCCAATCCGCGCGATGAGGCGGGGCACAAAATCGCTATCGTAACCGACACACTCTTACATCAAATCACCGGCCGCGAGACTATGTCGGTAAATAGCGCACACCATCAAGCTGTTAAAAACGTACCTGACAACGTCGCCATCAACGCAACCGCACCCGATGGCGTAATTGAAGGCATTGAATTACCAGGCAAGAAATTTTGCCTCGGTGTTCAATGGCATCCTGAATTTTCAATCGATCCCGGCGACCGCCGTATCTTTGATGCATTTGTAGCCTCTGCCTCTTAAATGGAAGACAATATTAAAGGCGAACGCATCGCCAAGCGTTTATCCCGGGCTGGTCTTTGTTCACGCAGGGAGGCAGAACGCTTGATTGCCGATGGACGCGTAACGGTAGATGGAATCAAAATATCGACCCCAGCCACATTGGTGACCGATCAGACGGTTATTACAGTTGATGGCAAACGGGTTATTGAGCCGGAACAATCGCGATTGTGGCGATATCACAAACCACGCGGTTTACTTTCGACAAACAGCGACCCTAAAAAACGACCGACCGTATTCGATCATCTACCACAATCCTTGCCGCGTGTGATGCTTGTGGGGCGCCTCGACCTTAATTCCGAAGGTCTTCTACTTTTAACAAATGACGGTACGCTCGCGCGCAAGTTGGAACTCCCGGCAACGGGATGGGTAAGACGATATCGGGTACGGGCCTACGGACCCTTGGACGAAGCCAGGTTGGAAACTCTCGCTGAGGGTCTCACAATTGATGGCGTCAAGTATGGCTCTATCCAAGCTCAGCTGGACAAACGCCAAGGCGACAACTCGTGGCTAACAGTATCACTACAGGAAGGTAAGAACCGGGAAATTCGGCGCGTCATGGAACATCTTGGGCTTCAGGTAAATCGCCTCATCCGGATCGCCTATGGCCCCTTTCAGCTTGGCGAACTAGACCGCGACACGGTTCGGGAGGTGCCGGCGCGTGTCCTTACTGAACAAACAGGGGCAGAAGCTCCAAACAAACGCCGCCTTAGATCGAAACGGCCGTCAATCAATAAAAAGACAGCAGAAACTGGTCGAGGCAAAACGAGACCGAACAGGACGAAGTATGCGGATCGTCGGCGGTAAACATCGCGGACGTCATTTGATTGCGCCACAGGGCCGGGAACTACGGCCAACCAGTGATCGAGTTCGGGAATCTGTCTTCAATATCCTAACTCAGGGTGGCGAAATACTGGGTCGTCGGGATTGGGTCCGCGACGCGAATGTCCTGGACGGATTTGCTGGAACAGGCGCACTTGGCCTGGAAGCCGTATCAAGAGGTGCCTCCCATGCGACGCTTTTTGACAATCAAGAAACTGCCCTGCGCTGCAGCAGAGAAAACTTGGCCGCGCTAGGCGACGACAATGTCGATATCATTTTCGCCGACTGCCTTCATCCGAGAAAGACCGACAAACCTTGCTCGCTCATTTTCTTAGACCCCCCATATGGATTGGGTCTGACCGCGTCGGCGCTAGCCGCCCTTGATGAAGCCCACTGGATTGCACTGGATGCACTAGTCGTGATCGAGTTAGATCGTGCTGAAGCGTTCGAACCCATACCAGGGTATTCCATCATCGACGAACGTCACTACGGCAAAGCCAAAATTTTGTTTGTACAAACCAAATCTGTTGAGAATTAATTTGCGGCTGCGAGTTTCTCTTGTGGCAGCAGATCGATAATTTCGTCGCTGGTAAAGATATCTGCAAAGTGATTAAACATCGCGCTTAGAGAAGCATTGTGTGCTTCATCTGACCGCGTCGCGGTCGCGTCCGAAACGACCATTGTGCGAAAGTTGAGCATATGGGCATCTCGCGTTGTCGACTCGACACACACATCTGTTGCGACAC
>CEUN01074149.1_pt1 | contig 13724 bp, 14 predicted proteins | sample 361501 | NCBI WGS metagenome assembly CEUN01 (sample SAMEA2622801, study PRJEB7988) | marine metagenome | biome: marine biome (ENVO:00000447); feature: marine epipelagic mixed layer (ENVO:xxxxxxxxx); material: "saline water (ENVO:00002010), including plankton (ENVO:xxxxxxxx)" | depth 120 m | reverse complement strand
TGGACTGTCCATAACATATTGTCTGGACAGTCTATTTAAGTGTCTAACTATTGAAAAACCTAGGTTTATGCGAACTCAGCGGCTTCGAGAAAGTTGCGAAACAGAACCCGGGACGCGTCATTGAAGCTTGGCATGTTCTCACGACAGGTCGCATCGAATCGTTCGAGTGCCCCTTCTCCCAGAACGGCGTCGAGGGCCTGTTCGTAGGCCGGCACCGCCGCCCACTCACGAACCGTCTGATCTGTCATCTCGACGTGGTACTGGAGCCCCCAGGCATGGCGCCCCACACGCTGAGCCTGAATGGCGCACACCGGCGAGCTGGCCAACGTCGCACCGCCCTTCGGCAGTTCCGTGACTGCGACGCCGTGCCATTGCAGGACCTTGAAATTCTGAGGAAGCCCCTGCATCAGGGCATCGGTTCTGCCCTCCTCGGTCAGTGAGATGTCAAGAATGCCCACTTCGGCCTCTGCCATACGTTCGCATCGTCCGCCCAGGGCATCAGCAAGCAGCTGATGACCAAGACAAAACCCGAAGTACGGCATGTCCCGATCACTCACCGCTTCCCGGATTGCTGCCTTCTCAGGGACGAGCCAGGGCAGCTCCTCTTCATCAAAGACATCCATCGGACCGCCCATGACCATCAGCGCGTCATAACCGTCCAGCGGTGGGATTGGTTCGCCCTCATCCAGTTCGATCGGATCCCAGGCGATCTCATGCTCGGCCATGAGGTTCCGGAAGATACCGGGATGTTCGATGTCGATGTGCTGAAACACGAGGAACTTTATGACAGAGCACTCCTGATGACCGGATGCGCCACACTAGCGCCTCCGGCAATCAGCACCACGCCCTTCTTGACAACGCCGGACCTGATGCGGATAAAGTTCGACAGCGCCGATTTGAACGACAGCTTGCGAGGCGCTTTATAAATTCAGCTAAAGCGCCGAGGTTCCAGAAACCGCCCGGCCACAAGCTGAGCGGTTTTTTTGTGTCTGGACTGGTCCTCCCTGACGGGCCCGCGGGATTTGATGGGCAGCTTGCGTCCGCGTGATCAAACGCTAAAGCGCCACGGAGTGATCTCCGTGGGCCCAGCTTTGTGGGCCGGAGATCGCAATACGCCAGACAAGAACAACCCAGAAAATGACAAAAGCCGTGGACCGCTCGTGCGGTACCACGACTCTTGTGTTTCCCACGGCAGAGGCTTCCATCACGGCGGCGGAGTAGCCCTGTCGCGGGGCGGCAGGGGCGGATCCGAACGGTTCCGCCCCCTTCCGTCCCTCTCTTTCACCACGCCATCACAGCAAGGAGCCAACCATGACCGCCAGCAAGAATCCCGAAACCATCGTTCTCCATGCTGGACACCGCAAGGACAGTGCATCCAATGCCGTGGCCGTGCCGATCTATCAGACCACCAGCTATCAGTTCGACAGCGCCGAACATGCGGCCAACCTGTTCGGGCTGAAGGAATTTGGGAACATATACACCCGGATCATGAATCCAACCTGCGATGTCCTGGAACAGCGGGTCACGGCACTGTAAGGCGGCGTAGCCGCCCTGGCGCTGGGCTCCGGCCAGGCAGCCAGCCTCTTCGCTATCCAGAACATCTGTCATTCTGGAGATAATTTCGTAAGCTCTACAGACCTTTATGGTGGAACGTGGAACCTCTTTGCGAACACGTTTAAGACCATGGGCATCGAGGTTCGCTATGTCGATCCAGCTGACCCCGAGGGATTCCGCAAAGCGACCGACGAGCGCACGCGCTGCTACTACGCCGAGACCCTGCCGAACCCCAAGCTCAGCGTCTTCCCGATCAAGGAAGTGGCCGACATCGGGCGTGAGCTTGGTGTCCCGCTCATCATGGACAACACCGCCTGCCCCGTTCTGTGCCGGCCATTCGATCATGGCGCGGCCGTGATCGTCTATTCCACGACCAAATACATCGGCGGCCACGGCACTTCGATCGGCGGTCTGTTGGTCGACGGCGGCAACTTCGACTGGGAGGCTGCGGGCGACCGCTTTCCGATGCTGAATCAGCCCGACCCCAACTATCACGGTGCGGTTTGGACCGAGGCCGTGAAGCCCCTGGGCCCGATCGCCTACATCATCAAGGCGCGTGTCACGCTGCTGCGTGACATGGGTGCGCCAATGTCACCCTTCAACGCGTTCCAGTTCATCCAGGGCATCGAAACCCTTCCCTTGCGCATGGAACGCCACTGCAGCAATGCGGAGGCCGTGGCGACCTTTCTGGCCGGCCACGACAAGGTCACGTCGGTTATCCACCCCAGCCAGCAGAGCGGTGAAACCCGCCGCCGTGCCGACGCCTATCTGAACGGCGGCTACGGGGGTTTGGTCGGCTTTGAGCTTTCCGGGGGAGCTGAAGCCGGACGCCAGTTCATCGATACACTGCAGATATTCTACCACGTCGCCAACATTGGCGATGCGCGTAGCCTGGCAATCCATCCTGCCAGCACCACGCACAGCCAGCTTTCAGCGGAAGACCAGCTTGCGAGCGGTGTCAGCGAGGGTTATGTCAGGCTTTCGGTCGGTATCGAACACATCGACGATATTCTGGCCGATCTCAAACAGGCGCTCGACGCGGCGTAAGACACCGCTCTGCGCCACCGGAGGAGATGTGACGCAGGGACCGATAGCCTTTCCTGGCCGCTTTCCCACAACAAGGCTGCGCCGCAACAGGCGCAGCCCGTGGGCGCGTGCGCTGGTCAGTGAGAACACCCTCACTGCCGGCGATCTGATCTGGCCGGTCTTTGTTCTTGAAGGCGATGGTGTTCGGGAGCCGGTTGACTCCATGCCGGGTGTCTGCCGGCTGAGTGTCGATCAGTTGGTTGAAGCCGCCAGAGAGGCCCGCGATCTCGGCATTCCCGCGATCGCGCTCTTCCCCAACACCCCCCAGGATCACAAGAGCGCGGATGGTGCGGAAGCAACCAATCCGAACAACCTGGTCTGCCGTGGCATCGCCGCGATCAAAGCTAAGGTCGAGGGTCTGGGTGTGATGGTGGATGTTGCTCTCGACCCCTACACGACCCACGGCCATGACGGCGTGATGGACGGCGAAGAAATTCTCAACGACGAAACGCTCGATGTGCTCATCAGGCAGGCTCTGGTGCAGGCACAGGCCGGCTGCGACATCATCTCGCCCAGCGACATGATGGACGGCCGCATCGGTGCGATCCGCCACACGCTCGATGACAACGGCTTCGCCAACGTCTCGATCATGGCTTATTCGTCAAAGTATGCGTCCGGCTTCTATGGGCCCTTCCGCGATGCCGTGGGCTCTTCGGGCAACCTCGTCGGCGACAAGCAGACCTACCAGATGGATCCGGCCAACTCCCATGAAGCGCTGCGAGAGGTCGCCTTCGACCTCGATGAGGGCGCCGACATGGTGATGGTCAAGCCGGGCATGCCTTATCTCGACATCGCGCGGCGCGTGAAAGACAGCTTCGGTGTTCCGACCTTCGCCTACCAGGTCTCCGGCGAGTACGCGATGATCGAAGGCGCCTGCCGCAACGGCTGGCTCGACCGCGACAAGGTCTGGCCCGAAGCCATGATGTGTTTCAAGCGCGCCGGCTGCGATGGCGTGCTGACCTATGCGGCGGTAGAGATCGCCAAACGCCTGAAGGCTTGACCCTCAGGATTCCAGAAAGCTTCGGACTGTTTCGATCTGACCCGCGTCAGTCAGCCACAGCGGATGTGCGATGTTGTCGGCCGTCACCAGTCAAGCCTTAGGACCCCGTTGGGTCATGGTTTCCGCTGTGGGAGCATCAAGCACCATGGAAACAGCCCCGCGCAACACATCGGGCTGAATGCAATAGACGGTATAGCTCGGCTCCATCGCCGCGATCATCGCGTCGACAGATTCGAAAGTTCTCGGCTTCATGGGACCTGTCCTGCGGAAACAGCCATTATATCGGGAGCGCAAGCCCAAGTATAAAGACAAGTTGCCGTGTCAGCTCTGCATTGCCTGCACGACCGCGAATGATAGAAGGGATGCCTGATTTCAAAGGATGTTCCCCATGCCCCAAGGACCTCTGAGCGGCGTCACGATCGTCGACATGACCCGTGTGCTGGCCGGCCCCTATTGCACCATGGTTCTGTCGGATCTTGGCGCCCGTATCATCAAGGTCGAGCAACCCGGAAACGGCGATGAAGCGCGCGGGACCGGCCCTTTCATGGGTGAAGTCTCCGGCTATTTCGCCTCGATCAACCGCGGCAAGGAGAGCATTGCGCTCAACCTCAAGGATGACAACGACCGCGAGGTATTTCGAGCCCTTCTGGCGGGTGCAGATGTGCTGATCGAGAACTACCGTCCCGGCGTCATGGAGAAGCTTGGTTTCGGTTGGGATGTGCTTCATGCCGACCATCCGTCCCTGATCTATGCCGCGGTCTCCGGCTTCGGTCAGACAGGCCCCTACTCCCGTCGTCCCGCCTACGACATGGTCGTGCAGGCCATGGGTGGCGTGATGAGCTTGACGGGGCATTCGGGCGGCGAACCGACCCGGGTCGGGACATCCATAGGTGACATCACAGCGGCACTATTTGCCGCCATCGGCATTTGCTCGGCGCTCTACGACCGCTCGCAGACCGGCGAAGGTCGAATGATCGATGTTGCGATGCTCGACTGTCAGGTTGCCGTCTTGGAAAACGCCATCGCGCGTTACTCGGCGACTGGCGAGATACCCGGTCCTTTGGGCGCTCGGCACCCTTCGATTGTTCCCTTCGACGCTTTCCGCACCGCCAATGGTCACATCGTCATCGCAGCCGGAAACCACGGGCTCTTTGTGACACTCTGCGAAGCCCTGGGATGCCTTGATATGGCCGTTGATGAGCGCTATCTCTCCAACGCCCTGCGGGCTCAGCACGTCGATACGCTGGGCGAGGAACTGGAGGCTGTTCTGACGCAGTACGACACCGAACACTGGCTTGAGGTAATACAGGCGGCAGGCGTTCCTTGCGGCGCGATCAACAACGTCGCCCAAGTGGTCGCAGATCCGCAGGTCCAAGCCCGCAACATGGTCGTTAGCACAGACGACGCCGATGCTGGCACGATCCGGCTTTCCGGAAATCCGATCAAGATTTCAGGCTACGAGGACCCCACCACACGAGGTGCCGTTCCCCGCCTCGACGAGCATCGCGACGGTCTTATTTCTGAGTTTAGGAAACTCGACTAACTTGCTATTACAAAACAAGATACGGCGATCGATATGGCGTCGATTGGCGCGGTCCTTCTGTTTGCTCGTGATCGTGTCCATTCTGGCGATTGGTGGCTTGGTTCTTTGGCTTCGCGAGTCTTTGCCACAACTTGACGGCACCATCCTTGTTGCCGGACCTACTGCGCCTGTCGAAATTTTCCGTGACACCTTTGGCATTCCGCACATTTTTGCTGAAAAGCCTAATGATGCCTACTTCGGTCTGGGCTACGCGCACGCTCAGGACCGCATGTTCCAGATGGAGAAGCAACGGCGGCTGAGTCAGGGCCGTCTCTCCGAGGTTCTGGGATCGATGACCCTGGAATACGATAAGTTCCTGCGCCTTCTCGACCTGCATCGTTCCGCTCAGGCCAGTGTCGCGGCGCTCAACCCGTCGGCCAGAGAATCGCTCAACGCCTATGCCGCAGGCGTGAACGCCTATCTTGCGAACCATAATGGCCCCTACTCGCCGGAGTTTGCAGTTCTGCTGGCCGATTACCCTGCAGCCTGGACGGCGGCTGACTCCGTGGCATGGCTCAAGGTCATGGCGCTGCATCTCTCGGGCAATTGGCGCGAGGAGGCCTTGAGAGCGGCCATGATCCAACAGATCGGGGCCGACAGGACCAGCACGTTCTTCCCTCCACTGCCCGACGATGCGTCGGTGATCCTCGAAGAAGTCGAACTCCAACAGGTCTCGGCCCTGTCGGGCCTCCTGCAGGACCTTCTGCCGCTCCCGGGCAACGGTTCAAACAACTGGGTCGTTGATGGGCGCCATACGACTTCAGGCCACCCGCTTCTGGCCAATGACCCGCATCTCGGTTTCTCGATTCCGGCGATCTGGTACCTGGCCCATCTTGAGGCTCCCGGCCTGTCGGTGGCAGGAGCAACGCTGCCAGGCATACCGCTTGTCATCGTGGGCACCAACGGCCGAATTGCATGGGGCGTGACGAACACCGGGCCCGATACACAGGACCTTTTCGTCGAGCGCCTGGATCCCAACGATCCCAGGCGCTACCTGACGCCGGGCGGCTCCGAGTCCTTTGCCGTACGCCCGGAGACAATCTCAGTCCGATTTGGCGAAGACGAAGAGATCCCCATGCTGGAGACCCGCCATGGACCGGTCCTCAGCGGATTGTCATCACGGGTCAAGGGCCTAGCCGACGATGGCGAAGTGGTCGCCCTGAGCTGGACAATGCTGCAGGACGATGATCGCTCGATCGAAGCAGGCCTCGACCTCCACACCGCGCGGGACTGGGGTCAGTTCGTGGCTTCGGGACGGACCTACTTCGGTCCCATGCAGAACATTGTCTACGCAGATCACCGCGGCAACATCGGCCTTGTTGCGCCAGCGCTGGTACCAATCCGTAAGGCCGGTGAGGGACTCGTGCCTGTTGCAGGCTGGGATGGAGAGTCAGATTGGATCGGACAGGTGCCGTTCCACGATCTGCCCAGTGTGTTCAATCCGAACTCTGGCATGATCGCGACGGCCAATGAGCAGATCGTGGGTCCCGAGTATCCCTATCTCCTGGGGCACCAATGGCAACCCGGCTTCCGTGGTGACCGCATCCGTGAACGCCTGCGCAGCACTGCGGATCATGATCTCGAAAGCTTTTCGGCTCTCCAGAGCGATACGGTCTCGCTGTTCGCGCGCGACATCCTGCCCTTCATGCTGAAAGCGGAACCGCAGACAGATGCGGGACGCCAGCTTCAGGCAGCGCTCTCAGGCTGGGATGGCACGATGGATGCTGACATCGCCCAGCCGACCGTCTTCCACGCCTGGTATCGCGAGTTCACGCGCTCGGTCTATCAGGATGACCTGGGTGATCTGTTTCACGATGCCTGGTGGTTCAGACCCGTGTTCACACTGTCGCTGACCGAACGCGATCCCTACGGTTGGTGCCACGACAGTGTTTCTGGAGAGAAACCGACCTGTCTGGACCTCGCCGGAACAGCGTTCGACGCAGCCGCGCTGTTTCTTATCGACCGCTTTGGCAATGACCCTACCGACTGGGCCTGGGGTGACGTTCATGCACTCAAGCTGCGTCACCAACTCTTCGGCCTGGTTCCTCTGCTCGACACGATGACAGGCTTTGACGCTCCACTCGGCGGCAGCCGCTTCACAATCGCCACAGCAAGCTACATCTTCAACTCCGACGACAGGGCGTTTGAAGCTCTGCATGGTCCGGTGCTGCGCGCCGTGGTCGATCTCGCCGATCCCGTGACAGGTCATTTCGTCATTTTGCCCGGACAATCCGGCAACCCTTTCTCACTCTACTACGGCAACATGGTGGACAGATGGCTTGCCAACGATCCCGTTGCCATCCCGTTCGGACGAGATCAGATCGACGCGGCCCATCAATTGGTGCTAGAGCCTGTGACCCCATAGAGCCGGCCAAGGTCCGGACAAGAGTGTTAAGTGGAGACATCGCGTGGACGTGGTTCGTGTACACCGGGGTGATGCCCCACTGATCGTGAACTTTCCCCATGTCGGCATCCATCTGCCTGCCAACATCGCCGACACCATGACGCCTTTGGCGCGCCATGTGCCGGACACGGACTGGCATGTCGACAGGCTGTACGGCTTTGCGAAGGACATGGGGGCGACGACGATCGCGTCGACACACTCACGCTATGTGATCGATCTCAATCGTGCCCCCGACAACAAACCGCTCTACCCCGGAGCGGAAAACACCGAGCTCTGTCCGCTGACAACCTTCGATCACGAGCCGATTTATCTTCCCGGTCAGGAACCGGATCAGGCGGAGGTCGCACGCCGCATCGAGACCTTCTGGACGCCATATCACGAGACGATTGCGAGCGAGATCGACAGGCTGCGGCAGCAACACGACAAGGTCCTGCTCTGGGACGGCCATTCCATTCGTTCTGAAGTGCCGCGTTTCTTCGATGCACGCCTGCCAGATTTCAATCTCGGAACAGGAGACGGCATCGCGGCCGCTCCGGAACTCGCCGAAGCCGTCTTAGCATCGGCAGAGGCCGAGAACGCCTACACAACGGCCTACAACGGTCGCTTCAAGGGTGGCTACATCACGCGAAACTTCGCCAATCCGACAAATAGCGTACACGCCATCCAGCTCGAGCTGTCTCAGATCACCTACATGGAAGAGACCTTGCCGTTCCGCTATCTGCCTGAAGCGGCAGCACAGGTTTCCGGCGCGATCGAGCGTATGGTGCGCACGGCCTGCGACTGGATTACAGGCTGATCAGACCCACTCCGTGTCCGTCGCATCCGGCGTGATTTCACGATAGGCGCCCTGGTAATAGAGGAGCGGCGCCGATGGCGTGCCGACCTGCATATTGAACGCCTCACCGACAAAAATCACATGATCGCCGCCGTCATAGTGGAAGCGGGTGTAACACTCGAACATCGCCAGCGAATCAGGAAAGAGCGGGCACCGTGTTACACCGGTGTCAAATTCGACTCCTTCCCACTTGTCGAGCGAGGGACGAGCGAACCGGTTCGACAGATCCTTCTGGGAATCCGCAAGAATGTTTACCGCGAAGAAGTCACAACTCTCGAACTTGTTGAGGCTGTGAGCCTGCCGCGAGAGGCTGAAGAGCACCATCGGTGGATCGAGCGAAACGGAGTTGAACGAGTTGCAGGTCACGCCCAGTCGTTCGCCGTCACGCGTGTGCGACGTGATGATTGTGACACCGGTTGCGAACATGCCCAGAGCATCGCGCAGCTGGCGTGGAGAGAAGTTGCGTTTCCGGGTCATAACGATCCTTGTGTCGCAAAGAAAGCAAATCTCGGCTGTTCCCGCATCCTACGACCAGGAGACGCCCGCTGCACAGCCCATTGCGAAAAAACTGCCTTCACACACGACGATGCAGCATGTTGTAAACTTTCGTCCATGATGGTCGCCCTGCATAGCGTGGCAAAGCAGAATCCTCGGCGTGCGCCATGACCGGATCCGAGCCGGGAATTTTGATGTGGGTCGTGTTCGCCATCACATTGGCGGCCGTGGTGCTATATGCGACCGAGTACTTCACGCTCGAGTTCACGTCGATCGCTACGATCACCGTCCTGCTCATGCTCTTCTTCCTGTTTCCGGTACCAGGACCCGATGGCGACAACGCGCTCGATGCCGCGCGCCTGCTGGCGGGTTTTGCCGACCCAGCTCTTCTTACCGTGCTGTGCATGCTGGTGATGGGTCAGGGTCTCATCCAGACTGGCGCATCGCATCGCGTTGCCCGGATCATCCTCCGCCTGGCGCGGGGCAGCGGAAAGCTTGCTATCGGCATCACGCTTCTGTTGGCCATGATCCTAAGCGGTGTCAGCAATAACACACCGCTTGTTGTGGTCTTCATTCCCGTCATGCAAGCCCTGGCGGATCAGGACCGGCGATCGTCCAGCAAGGTGATGATCCCCCTCTCCTACGCCGCAATCCTGGGCGGTATGACCACCCTGATCGGCTCCAGCACCAATCTTCTGGTGTCGGGTTCCTTGGTCGATATGGGGCAGGCCGGCTTCACCATGTTTTCGTTCACGATCCCGGGGCTCGTTGTGGCTGTTGTCGGCCTCGCCTATGCAGGGCTGATTGCCCCGCGCCTGTTGCCCAAACGCGACTCCATGGCCGGAACTCTCGTCGGATCTTCGGGGCGGCAATATCTCGCGGAGTTGACGGTTGGTACCCATTCCAACCTCGATGGCCACGCATCGGAATCCGGCATGTTCCCTGCACTGACCGATGTGACCGTGCAAATGGTCCAGCGTGGTGAGCATGCGGAATTGGCTCCTTTCGAACAGGTGGTTCTCCGCCCTCGTGACACGCTTGTTGTTGCAGGCACACGACAGGCGCTGATGGACTTGCTCGAGCGTGATACCGGGTTGATCGGCGATACCGATGCCAGCACGCTCGATGGTGAGAGTCCCGTCACGCCCCGTCGTCCGGGCGACGAACAGGTCCTGATCGAGGCCATGATCGCGCCAGCGAGCCGCATGGTTGGCAATAATCTCGAGCAGATCGGTTTCCGCCGTCGTTTCAACTGTATCGTGCTGGGTCTGCAACGCCGGTCGCGCATGATCCGGCAACGCGTCACCGAAATCCGCCTGGAAGCAGGCGACGTCTTGCTTGTGCGCGGCCGTCGCGATGATCTGCGTGCCCTGCGATCAAATCCCGATCTTCTGATCATGGAGTGGTCTGCCGCCGAGATTCCAAACCTTCACCTGGCCCGCCGCGCCCTCATCATCGTTGGATTGGTGATTGCCGCGATTTCGTTCAACCTCGTGCCGGTCGTGATCGCCGCAATGTCCGGCGCAGCAGCCATGCTGTTGTTGAGCTGTCTCAACATCCGTCAGGCCGGCCGATCTATCGAAAGCAAGGTCGTGATGCTGATTGCGGCCGCGCTTGCTCTTGGACATGCGATGCAGGCCACCGGTGGTGCCGTATTCTTGGCAGATATTGCCGTCGCCATCGTCGGAACGAGCCACCCTGCGATCCTGCTTTCCGTGTTTTTCCTCATGGTCGCGCTGATCACCAATGTTCTCAGTAACAATGCCGCCGCGGTTCTCTTCACCCCCATCGCCGTCAGCCTAGCAAACGGCGTCGGCGTCGACCCCTTGCCCTTTGCCGTGACGGTTGTCATTGCCGCGAGTTGCTCCTTCGCCACCCCTGTCGGCTACCAGACAAACCTCCTCGTAATGGCGCCCGGACATTACAAGTTCAGTGACTTCATTCGCGCGGGCCTGCCGCTGGTGTTCGTGGTTTGGCTTGCCTTCTCCCTCTTCGCGCCGTTCTACTACGGTCTCTGACAGGCCCGCGATGACACGAGAAAACGACGCCTCCATAGCTCTCACCAGTGCCAGCTCCGATTCGGAAAGGCGAGCCAGACCTCTGACTTTCTTCTTCGGAACGCGCGAGCAGCCGTGCCCCTATCTGCCTGATCGCCTGGAGAGCAAGGTCGTGACCGATCTCTCAGGCTCCCACGCACAGCAACTGCATGATGAGCTGACGCTGGCCGGATTCCGACGCAGCCATAACCTCGTCTACCGGCCGGCCTGTAAGGGGTGTTCGGCCTGTGTGCCCGTTCGCATTCCGGTCGAACAGTTCGAAGCGTCCCGCTCGCAACGGCGCAACCTTCGGATCAACAGCGACCTTCATGTCGAAGCCGTGACTGCCCAGGCCACGCTTGAGCACTACGGTTTGTTCGATCGGTACCAGCAGGCCCGCCACCAAGGTGGCGGCATGTCGACCATGTCGTTCGACGACTATCGCGCCATGGTCGAAGAAACACCGGTCGAAACCCGTCTTGTCGAAGTTCGCGACACGGTGGGCGAACTGCTTGCAGTGTCCCTCAGTGACTGGCTGGGAGACGGCCTCTCAGGCATCTACAAATACTTCACTCCGGATCAGGGACACCGCAGCTTCGGCACCTTTCTGATCCTCTGGCACATCCAGGAGGCGCGCCGAGCCGGCCTGCCCTATGTCTACCTGGGCTACTGGATCGCCGACTGCTCCAAGATGTCCTATAAGACCCGCTTCCAGCCGCTTGAGGAATTGACTGACGACGGCTGGGCGCTGATGGCCCCAGAGACCTAGTTCTCGGGCAATCACTCCAGCAACAGGGTGGTGATCTCCGGGATCAGCCACATCAGGGGCAGCCCGACTATCTGAATGATAACGAACGGCACGAAGCCTTTGTAGATCTGCACCGTCGTGATGCCCGGCGGCGCCATACCGCGCAGATAGAACAGCGCAAATCCGAACGGCGGTGTCAGGAACGAGGTCTGCAGGGCTCAAATGACGACGATCGCCGCGCCTCTCGGGGTACCGTGGCTGATATCCCCGACGCTTGAGGGACAGGCGGAACAGATCAGAACCAGGTCCATCTCGGCCCGCAGCTCGACGTAGTCTCCGGGCTCGGCTACTGATGGCTCATCGACGAGCGAGCCGTCATCCCGCACCACGGCGTGCTCAAAGAGATTCCAGGGGCACGGAATCGTCTCACATTGGCGGCCGAAGCCCGCCAGAACGTCCTTCAGATTGTCCTGACAGTTAGGATTGTCCGGCGGCGCACCGTAGAACACATTGCTCTCGGTACTGCAGGCCGCGTGCAATGTGTCGTGAATACCCGGCGATGTGTCATCCAGGATTGTCAGCATCGGCCTGAAGCGCGTGCTGACCAGCACATCTTCGGGCTTGAAGAGAATCCGATAGGTCGCCGAGCGGCTGTGTTCCATCGAAAGGTGCTCGGCAAGGTCCGCACCGCAGAACGCCCAGGTGTCGACGACCTGATGGCCTTCGCTGTTGACGACACGAACAACCTCTCCTTCCGAGAGGGTAACGCTGCGTGCTTCGCCGGCCGGAATATCAATCGTGTGTGTCATGATGGTGTCTCCTGAAAGCACCGAAAGGAACCGCGATCGCTCAAACAGCACGGCCACGCGGCCCTAAAGCACGTCGCTGAGTCAAGAATGACGGCGCCACTCCAGACAAACAAGGGTTCTGCCCATTTCAGGGTCTTGTAGAGAGGACCAAAGCCGTTCAAAACACGCGCCGGTTCGACATCACCAAGAGCACCCGAGATGGCCTTCAACGAGTACGGCAAAATCATGCGCATCGGTCTGCGGCACGCCCGCGATGCCTTCCTCGATCCGGACACGATCGCAGCGCAGTGGAAGCTGCTGAACTATCACAGCGAGCCTGATTTCGAAGCCGCTCTCACCGAATACGATGGATTTGTCGAAGTCCTCGATCTGGCTGGGGCCGACGTTCATTTCCTGCCCTCAGCCGAGACCCTTTCGATTGATGCCATCTATGTGCGCGACGCCTCGATCCCGTCGCCAGCCGGCGTTATCCACTGCAAGATGGGAAAACCGGCCCGCGAAGCCGAGCCTGGTGTTAATGGCGCGGGCTACGACGGAGATGGCGTGAAGATCGCCGGTGCGATAACCGGTGACGGCCGCATCGAAGGGGGTGATTTCGTCTGGCTGGACGACAAAACCTGTGCGGTGGCCAATGGCTACAGGACCAATCCCGAGGGAATTCGCCAGCTCAAAGTGCTGCTGGGCGATGATGTCCATGTCGAGGTCTGCCCTCTTCCCCACTACAAGGGCCCCGGTGACGTCTTCCATCTGATGTCGATCCTGTCGCCGCTCGACCGCGATCTGGCGCTGGTTTATTCACCGCTGATACCCGTGCCGTTCCGCAACTGGTTGCTCGAACGTGGATTGAACTTCGTCGAAGTTCCTGACAAAGAGTTCGAAAGCATGGGCTGCAACGTGCTGGCGACCGCACCACGCCGATGTGTCATGGTGGACGGCAACCCGGAGACACGCCGACGTCTGGAAGCCGCCGGTTGCGACGTCCACACCTACAAGGCCAGCGAAATCAGCCGGAAGGGCGAAGGCGGTCCGACCTGTCTGACCCGACCTCTCGAGCGAGAGGGTTGAGGGCCGAACAATATTGTCATAAATTGCCTAAGAAGTTAGCAATAACTTTATGATATTATGCTGTTTTCGTGGATTACGGGTTTTCTAGCCACGCACGGACAAAATGTTTG
>CEUN01079682.1_pt1 | contig 13737 bp, 9 predicted proteins | sample 361501 | NCBI WGS metagenome assembly CEUN01 (sample SAMEA2622801, study PRJEB7988) | marine metagenome | biome: marine biome (ENVO:00000447); feature: marine epipelagic mixed layer (ENVO:xxxxxxxxx); material: "saline water (ENVO:00002010), including plankton (ENVO:xxxxxxxx)" | depth 120 m | reverse complement strand
TTCCACCTGCTAGCATTGTTCACGAGGGGACTCGAATTACCGACCTTACAGGGTTCCTAATCGGCTGCGCCTTCTTCCTTAGCGCTTGGGCGGCGTATGGCGTATACAGGACAATCCTAGCAACTAGAGTAGAGCGCGAGGTCAAGGATATCCTCTGAGAAGTATGGAACACCCAAGTTCTCGAAAATCAGGATTATCTCAGCATCTTTCAGAATTGTACTCTGTTGTTAGGCAGACAGTAATTCTTGTAATTATGCTCTCTTTGATGTGGGGTTATGCTAGCGATTCGTTGATGAACTTCTGGCTGAGTTCTTTGCCACTGGGTAACACTTCACTAAATCTCTCAATCTATTCGCCTTTTGATTGGCTAGAGATTAGATGGACAATCTCAATTCTACTGTCAATTATGACCGTCATGCCATTACTTTCAATCAGACTGCAACGTTTTTCTTCACCCGGCCTATTGCCCAGTGAACGAACATGGTTCGCGACAATTCTAGCATTTTGCACATTTATTCTGCCAATCGCCACAATCATGTTCTGGTGGTTTGTTTTCCCCATCATTCTAGAAGCCACCATTGCTGCTGACTCTCTAGAAGGAGTCGGAGCAAGATACGATGCGGCTTCCATCTTTAGACTAGCAATCGGAGTAACTTGGGTAATTGTATGCACCACAATTGCCACAGTAACACTGTCATTGGCCCGTCTGTTAGGATTGGTCGACAAAGGGGCTACTAGATTTCGTAATCGAATTCTTGCTATTTTTGCTGGTTTGCTAATTCTAACCCTTCCTGCAGAGTTTGAAGGGTTGAGGATATTGATTGCATTAATTTCAATGCTCGTTGTAGATCGAATATCCTCAAGTTTACCTAAAGCTGCACTTGGCAAGAGACGCTTCGATGTGCATGATATATCTTTGAATTCCAACCCAATACGGATGGCAATTATCGACTGCTCTTGCGAAGGTGTCTGCCCCAAGATTCCAGTAGGGTCAGTTCCGAATGGAATTGCAACGCCTGCTTGCGATGCTATTTGCCTAAACCAGTACGAGCAAGAGGCGCTGTCCGATTTAGTTCTCCAATATTCTATTACAAATCTAGTAGTCACTGGTTGTGATGCAAGTCCAATTCCTAGACAGCTGAAAACGAGTTTTGATTCGGTTGGTTGCAAATTAAGCGGATTAGGGTGGTTGGACGATAAAAGAACCGAATCAGACGACTGGAGAGCCAAATCACTAGTGCATTCGGCACATATTGCAACCGAGACTACATTGGATTGAAAGGTGAAAATATTGGACGTCGGTCCATGAACCCAGTCCGCGTTGCTATTGCAGCAATTATTCTGCTGCTAGGGGTATGGGTCAACACTAGTCCGGATTTACTTGAAGATTGGATTGACAATCAGACTACAGAACCACCAGAAGAACCTAATCTAGTAGGACTTCAAGAAAACGAAGAATGGTTGATTCTCAGGGTTGAATTTCCCAATAGGCCATTCGATCAAAATGATGCTGATGAGATGTTCTCTTCTGATGGTCCAGCGAGTCAATATATCGATCAGATGAGTGGTTCAAAATCGGTTTTACAACCCTCCCTATCTGAGAGTATATGGGTATCTCCTAATCCTGAAAGCCATTGGGGATATGATACCGATCAAGAAAGAGATGTTTCAGCGAGTAGTTTAGTTGAAGCAGTTTGCAAAGACTTGTTGGAAGGAAAGGATCTGTCCAAATGGGACTTCAACGGAGACGGCATTGTCGACAGGTTGCTGATACTTCACTCCGGCAGAGCCCAAGAGTCTGGTGCTGGTTCCGATGCTTTGTGGAGTCACATGTCTTGGCTAATCGAACCATTAGAATTAGGCGAATGGTCAGTAAGTCACTACACCATTGCATCATTGGATTCGGGTATTGGGACTGTAATTCATGAAATGATTCATCAGATGGGAGCATACGATCTGTACGATGTTCACAGTGATATTCCTACTTCGAATTGGAATGGATTGGGCGACTGGGATATCATGGCTAGCGGTAATTGGAACGACAATGGAAATACTCCTGCATTACCGGGGGCTGCCACACTCGATCTAATTGGTGCAAACAGACACGGTTTTGATATTTACAACTCCTGGAATGGATCTAGAACATTATCTCTTGATCCAATCTCTCAGGGAGGACATGGCCTTAGAATCGGCATCGCTCCAGGCGAGACAATTTGGATAAGCTATCGTGAGAACTTGGGCTTCGACTCAGGGTTACCTGGGCATGGCATCTTAGTGGAGCATTCTGATGAAAATAATGGTAATCCGGTAGAGAACTTAGTGAATACAGACCCCGATAATGCGTGGGTCAAGATTGTCGAAGCAGACGGCGATGCGGCTTTGGAACGAGGCAGGGATTCAGGAAGTGCAGGAGATGTTTTCACCTCTGGGGACTCCTTTGGTGCCTCGGGGATGAAGATACGAGATAATCGCGGTAGATTGGTTGACTGGACAGTTTCTGTTGATGATATATCGAATAGCACCGCAACCGTCTCAATCACATTTAGTGAATTCCAGCAATTCTCTATCCTAACTCCAAGAACCCCAATTCAATTGCTGCCTACAGAACCACTCTTGGCCGACGTATGGGTTCCAAGTGAATGCAGCCTTGATATATCTCTAGATAATCATGAAGTTTCAAATCTTGTAATTCCTGAAGGAGACTCAGTCGTTGAAATTATTCCCATTGATGAATATCCTTCCGACTCTTTCACAATTTCTGGAACGATCAGTACCTGTGTAGGTGGGGAAGAAGAACATCTGGGTACGGTAGATATCTTACTTGAAGTGGATATTGTAGGACATAGAATGTCCAATCAAGAATTGTATTCTGTTATATCCTGGGAAAATCCATCCACAATTGAACTGACTCCAAAATACCAAGGTGAAGGTGAAATGACCTATTCAATTTCTATCGAAGGGGCTGCCTCGAGGATTACTTCAGCCCAAACTCCCTCCACACTTTCTCCCGGAGATCCAATAATCTTAGACATAGAGCCTATGGATTTACTTGAGCCGGGTATGATTGCAAGAGGTACAATAGTTCTCTCTGATAGTCATGGTCATGAGCACAGAATACCATTGCTATTGGAAGCAGAATCTCCATTCTCAGGAGATGGCTGGTTAGCTTGGTTTGCAGAACCTTCCAACGGCTTATTTGTAATCTCTATTCTCTTATCTATATCAATAATCACTGGTGGCAGGAAGGAGTAATCATCTTCTGTTTGGATTACTCCATCTGGAGTCCGCAGGAGGTCTCGAAATTGATAGATATTCCCAAGCGCCATTATTTTGCAAAGGATGCAACCAAGTCTTCCCTACTCCCGAGGCCAGTCTAGAGGCTAAGCATGCCCCCTCCCAATCTGAGGGGGCCTCTGTAGGATGTACAACTAGCCATGGAGCATGCTCGTGTCCCAGAGGTTTGTCGTAACATCTCCATCTAGTCCCGTATTTGAATCCAGGTCTGCAGTGAAGTCCTCTAGATAACAAATCAGCCAGTATACTGGCCCCCATAGTAAAATCCTCTTTTCTATCTGAATAAATCAAATCAGATGTAATTGAATCCAACATTCGGCCATTTGGATGTGGGATACCAACTCTTTCTTCGGGCCATTGATTCACATCTAGAACAATAACTCCTCCATTAGCCAGTGGCTTAAACTGCCTGTTGCGAATATCCGTTATTTTGGCTTTATCTAATTCTCCCATATCGCCTCGAGGAGACGCAATGTCCACTCGATATGTAACTACTGAGGTTTCATCGTCGACAACAATTACCTCAGCAATCCTACTCTTCGAAGAAACCTCGGAAGCCCAAACATGCAAATCCTCAATTTTCAGTTCATCACTGGAGTGAAACCACCTAATCTCCGACAGGGGGCCTTCTTGTCTAGGATGTTTATCAGAAGACCATCTAGCAGCCCATGAATCAGAAGATGCATCAATTCCTAGATGCTCTAGATTGTTCTTTAGCACTATCTTATTGCCAGGTACTCGAAGAGCTTCGATAATTGCCGCTTCGTCAATGACACTGGAATTTTCCATTACTGCCTGTTCCATCCAATCGGGGTGTGGGAACTCGATATGCCTATGTTCATGGCAGAATATCACTTCTGCTCCACTAAGTAGCAAGCCCGAACCATCCAACGGCCTTCCAATTGCCGATTTGGACCACAGCCGATCTGACGCTTGACCTGAGTATATCCAGCCCTCTGAGTGCTTCTCCACGATTCCCCCATAAGGTTCCAAACTTGAGTTCGACGGTGGCAAACATCATTCACATTACACGCTACGGACCTTCATGGATGAAGGTACAGACAGGGCATCTGTTCTGGCAAGGCTAAGTGACATGCTAGACTCAATGGGGGAGTCTAAGGTTACATTGATTGGAGACGTCATGCTAGATAGATTCCATCAGGGGTATGCAAACAATCTGGATTCGACCGCACCAGTTCCTGTGTTGAAGATAATGCGCACAGAAGAAACCCCAGGTGCGGCAGCTCACATAGCCATGGGACTAAGGTCTCTGGGGATGCAAGTAAGTCTCCATTGCTGCGTTGGTGATGATAGGGAAGGTCGAACGATTGAAACTAAATTGTCTGAACACGGAATTTCAACTAATGGAATTCATATTGTTCCAGATCGTAACACACTGACAAAGATCAGATTCTATGGTAGCAGGGAGAGTTTGCTAGAAGAAAGCCAGATTCTTTTGCAAGCCGACCGAGGCCCACGTGATTCACTGTCTGGTGAATTTAGACAAACAATAGCCCAAGGTGCAATGTCTGAGATTATTGACAGTAGTGCTATTGTACTCTCAGATTATGACAAAGGAGTTCTAGATACAGAAACATCGTTGATGATTATATCAGCAGCCAAGCAAGCCGGATTACCCGTAATAGCAGACCCTAAGTTGACGGGTCTTGATAGAAGTGCTGGAGCCGACGTAGCACTCTTTGAAAACAGAGGATTGAATTTATTGGCCCGGAGGCAAGGCGCTGCAGACCAAACTAAGGCTGCAGATGATCTAATTACACAATACGGCTGGCAAGCCCTCTTAGTTCTGAGAGGTACTGAAGGAGTTACATTATACCAGGCAGACGAATCACCTTTCCATATTCCTTGTATGTCTCCATCCGCAGTCCAACAGATTGGTCTGCACGACGCCGCAGCAACCGCACTTGCTGCTGCTCTAGGCAACGGTCTGACAATGATTGATGCGGCTACTTTGGCAGCCGCTGCCTGCGATTGTATTTTGGCCGCGGAAGCCAGCCGTGAATTCGTAGATAAGGAAACTCTTAGGCTATGGATTGACGAGTTATCATGGCAACTTCGAATCTCAGACAGATAATCATCTATGCATTGAATTCATTACTGGCACTTATCGCGATTAGATTATGAATTCGAGACCCATTGCTCTTGCAATGGTTTTGGCAGCCGCCATAGTGGTCATTACTCCCTCTGCCAATGCAGAATCCGGTGACCCTCCGAGAATTGGGTTTGATTTCAATAACGGCTTTTCTGCCAATGAATCGGTAAACTTGTCAGGTATTATTGAGTTTGATTCAGCTCCTGACTCAGTTTTCTGGTCAATATATTCTGATTCTAAATCGACTGATGGCTCATTATCTAGTTCTCTGCAGGAATTGGAATCATTGTCTGACAGAACTACTTGGTCGTGGAATATGGAATTCAATATTGAAGACTATCCTGTATGTACTTGCTACATCACAATCGGTGTCGATGTCGGAGAATTGACTTGGAGTGAGACCAGGGTCCTATTCATTGGCGATACCTTACGCTCAGGATTAATTCTAGACTCACCGAAGATGGGAGATTGGACACATAATTCTGTAGAAGTTAGAGGTTGGAGTTTCCACCCAACTGTATGGGCCAGTCCCGAAATCAGATTCTTCTCTTCTCCTTCCACTAGTTCTGCAGATTCTTGCATCTCTGAGGGCAATTCCGACTCATCTTTACTGTTGTCTGTAATCAACACTCAAGGAGATTTTCTCTCTTCGCTGGACACATCTTCACTTTCTGATGGTTGGCATTCTCTATATGTTGAAAATTATGACCCATCTGGAGTTGCTTTCACACAAGACTGTGTGCCTATCAGAGTCAACAATGCTCTTCCCGAGATAATTATGAGCGTTGAAGAACAGTATATGGAGAAGCCCGGAGAGATAATGTTTGACGCTAGCGCATCAGATGATTCTTATTGGGGCAGAGAGAATCTAGAGTACACATGGATTCTACGTAAGCCATCGCATAGTGGACAAACCCCTGTGGATATTAAACTACAAGGCAGCACGTACTCTGTTCCTTCAGATAGTGGAGGGAGCTATTCATTGACCTTGTCAATCAAAGATTCTGGCGGAGTTTCATCGACTGCTGAGTTCACTTTCGAAATTGTAAATATAGTGCCCACAGCAATCGCTACGCTAGATAATTTAGACTTAGTAGACGGAGATCAAATTAAACTCAGCAAGGGTGATGTATGGTTCCTTGATGCATCAGACTCGACAGATTCAGCTAATGACATAGCCAACTTGAGGTGCGTATGGATGATTGATTACGAACCTGTCTACGAGGGCTGCCAAAGAGAACTATCGTGGCCTTCTGAGGCTGGTGATGAGATTATCCTGACGCTAGAGGTTATTGATGACGACGAAGATTATGAGAGAATTTCGGTCCTCCTGACTCATCCGGATGCAAACGAACCCTTGCCATATCCAATCATTGTTCTAGTCGCATCAGCATTGTTCATGCTATCAGCCATATTCCTAAGGTATCGTTCTGATGATGATGCTTCCGAAATTCCTAGTTGGGATTCAACATCTGACAAGTAGAATCCCTCATAAGCAACCCACATTAGAACAAGATGGAGATTGCATGGTGTTAACCTTCCCTCGTCCTGAGTACTCGGATAGGCAATCAGCATTCTTGAGACAACTACCTAATGACTCACTAGTGCTAATTCCTACCAATCCTAAATCCGTTAGATCTAACGATACGCACTTCCCATTCAGAGCAAATTCGTATATGATATATCTTTGTGATTGGAATGAGCCCGAATCAGTTTGGATGGCACATAATTCTGGAGGAGTGTGGGAAACCACACTCTTTGTCCTTCCAAGGGATACTAAAGCAGAGATCTGGGAGGGAAGGAGGGCTGGTCCGGAAGGGGCTGCAAAGCATTGGCCTGTAGACAATGCAAAATCAATCAAGGAACTCAGTGAAGTGATTTCCCCATTGTTAGAGGATTGTAGTATTGTATTCTCTATAGCCGGCCTAAACTCAGAAATTGATACACTTTTGCATGACTCAGATGTTGAAATTGCCAATCCTAGAAAGCATCTCGATAAACTCAGGACAATCAAGTCCAAGGCGGAAATCGAAATTATGCAAGAGTCGGCTGAGTTAGCTTCACAGGCACATATCTTAGCAATGAGAAAAGCCTCTCCTGGAGTCGGAGAATGGCAACTTCAGTCAATGATTGAATCGTACTTCTCATCAAATCAAGCACAGTGGGCATATCCTTCGATTGTCGGCGGTGGAGATAACGCTGCAATTTTGCATTACAACTCCAATCAAGAACCTGTCAATGATGGTGATTTAGTATTGATTGATGCAGGATGTGAGGTACGAGGATATGCATCAGACATCACTCGCACATGGCCAGTAAACGGCAAATTTACTGACGCTCAGAGAGAAATCTATGACTTAGTTTTGAAGTCACAAATCGCCGCTATCCAAGCTTGTCAGGCAGGTGCTCGTTGGATCGAATTTCATGATGCAGCTTCAAAGGTCATCGCCCAAGGCTTGATTGATCTAGGCATACTGGAATGCACACTAGATGAAGCAATAGGAGACCCCAACGAATTCAACGGACCATATCGAAATTACTTCATGCACGGGACCGGTCATTTCCTAGGGCTCGATGTCCATGACGTAGGAGGTGGAAGGCAAGGTGATGATGATCCCGGTCCAGAACTTAAACCCGGAATGGTGGTAACTGTGGAACCCGGACTATACTTCGGTAGTTGGAGAACAGACGTTCATATTCCTGAGAGGTATGCTGGGATTGGAGTTAGGATAGAGGATGATGTTCTCATCACGGAGGATGGACCTGTGGTGCTGACTTCTTCGTGTCCTAAGGAAATCTCCGAATTGGAGTCTATCATTGGACAAAGTGGGTGAGAACTTGTCTAGTTGGCAGCAGATACTGCTTACTCAGTCAGAGGAATCGCCACCTAGACTCAGTATCGAGGATGCTTTGATTTTGTACGATGATGCTGACTTGAATGATTTAATGCATGTTGCATCAATTCATCGACGGATAAGGGTGCCTGGAAATCATGTAACATACATGGTCGATCGCAATGTGAATTACACTAACGTATGCACGATAAACTGCCAGTTTTGCTCCTTTTACAGGTCACCGGGCCACCCCGAAACTTACTTGCAGAATGTAGATCAGATTAGTCAAAGAATCTCCGAGTTGGAGGATATAGGAGGCTCACGCGTACTAATGCAAGGAGGGGTTCACCCCGAATTGAAATTAGAGTGGTACACTGATTTAATCCAAGAATTGAGAGTTAGACATCCCTCAATCGAACTCGATTGCTTCTCACCTATTGAAATCGAAGGTATATCGGAAATTTGTGGACTTACAACAGAACACGTATTGCGCGAACTCCAGAAAGCCGGAATGCATGGTCTGCCAGGGGGTGGAGCAGAGATGTTGGTTGATGATGTCCGGCTCGACGTCTCTCCGTTGAAAGGATCTGCTGAGAATTGGTTGCAAGTGATGCGTGAAGCCCAAAATCTAGGGCTAACCACATCAGCAACCAATGTCATTGGATTTGGTGAGTCTAATTTACAACGTTTAGAACACATGTACAAAGTTAGAGCACTTCAAGATGAATCATTATCGAAAGGTTTCCCTGGGTTCACATCATTCATTGCTTGGCCAGTTATGTTAGAGAATAACTCGTTCGGTAAACGAGGCCATGGCACGAATAAGTATACTTTGGGTGCCGGCCCAAATGAATACCTGAGACATGTAGCCATATCGAGAATATTTTTCGATAATATTGGCCACATCCAAGCATCATGGCCTACCATGGGGATGAAAGTGGCTCAGATGGCGCTTTTTGCAGGTGCTGATGATATAGGTTCTACAATGATGGAAGAAAATGTTGTTTCAGCATCGGGCACAAGCAAAATGCAGGCCTCGGAAGTTGAACTACAATCTCAAATTTCTAGAGCGGGTTTTGTTCCTATTAAGAGAGACTCAGATTACAATTTACTGGATGCAACACAAAAACAAGAGGAACTGTTCGCTCCTCCTCCATCTCAACGCAGCTGATCAGCAGATTCGGTCCTACCGCTGCGAACAGGCATAACCGGAATGGGGTCCAGATTTTCTCTTTCAGGAACTAGAATTGGCTTAACCCATTTCATTCTAGTACCGTCATCACGCAGAGCCTCGATTACAAGCTCCCAATGAACTGCAATTAGTGCAGAATATATCGTACCAGGCCAAACATCGGAAGGACCAGGAACGGTTATTCTTCCAGTTTTCCCGGCAAGGGCAACCCATTCTCCAGAAGTCATTACTCTCAGAGGCTCCAGTAGGAGTAGTCGTTGATGAGCTACTGCTAGAGGAATAGATTCTCCAACCCCCGTCCCCAATTCTTCACCGGATGTGATTCTTCTATCTGGAAGGCTGGTAGACATTCCCGGCGAGGATTGTCTACCTTCTTCTCGATTCAGAGCTCGCAATACCTTTTCTCTTTCTGGTACAATCATTCCTACCTGTATTCGAGCCCTTACTGGCAAGACATCGACGGGGGTGTGCTTTAGCCATAATTCTAGACTATTGGAATTTACTTCAGTTAATGTGTCTAAGTCTTTCAAAGGCTGTGAAATATACCTGTTCTGTCTCCTTATATCTCTTAGATTGGCAACTATTCTGAATATAATTGGAATTGTGAATAAAGGGAATGAGAAGAACAATAATTTGGGGTAATCTAAGGGTCCTATTCTATAGGAACCTGCAAATGACTCGGATAACAATCCACTAGCAACTAGTCCCGGTTCTAGACTATGAATAAGTAGAGATACTATGATGATTAACACAGCCGGACGAATTGCTTTCCGGGCTAGAGAATGAAGTGGGTCCGGCTCGATATACCAACCACTTCTAGAACTGGTGATGAAATCAAATGGAACTCTAGAAACCTCACAATTTAGTGTAGGAAAATCATCATCCGGCTTTATTGCTCGCCACTCTACTTTCCAATCATCATCTTGCCCAATTGTGAAGGCAGGAGGGGGACTACTATCTGATTCAACTATGACTTCAACAATTGGTATTCCTTCCGGATTAACACTAGTATGCTCAAATGGAGGAAACCTGAGTCTCTGTACTGAACGGAACATGATTATCCCCACAACACAGCCTTGACTGCTCGTCTTGCTAGAGCTTTGAATTCGGGAACTTCACGTAGCATTTTCATTCCGAGCGGGATTGGATTCTCGATCTCTCCAACTTCATTAATCAATTCTGTGACTTCAGGTTTTGACCAAACTGAGAACACCTCATCTAATTCCTGATCAGACATCTGAGTGAGGAACGCATCTCGAAGCGCTCTTGCCCTCATTTGCTCCTTCCGTTTTGTTTTGAGATATTCATTTACTATAGATTCAAACCGAGCATCACTTATCTCACCACTCAATTTCTTGATTAGAGGGGTAACCATTTTTTCTACGTGCATAAATCCAGGACCTATTCCTCCTCCAGTAGTAGGTTTACACAATCCTGCAGCGTCACCGAATAGCATCACCCTGTCCTTCAAGGGGTGACGCACTATGCCACTAGGTACTGGTCCGCAGAAACGACCCACTTCTCTGCAATTTGAGAATCTGTGCATCCATTGGGGTTTACTCATTAGAGCACTCAGTAATTGTTCGGGGGATCTTCCATCCAGTAATTCCGCTTTACTCCACGCACCTATTCTTGTTGTATCGCCAGAAGGAATTGCCCATGCAAAAAAACCAGGAGCAATATCTGAACCCGTGTACATGTCTAACTTTCCTTCTTCTCCAGAGTAACCCGTTACCTCGATTTGGAAACCTATCATCATTTCATCTGGCCGTCCCATTCTGAAATTCCTTCTAACCCATGAATGGGCCCCGTCAGCTCCGCATAGCATTGAGCAACGAACGTCGATTTGACCATCAGGGGTAGAAATTGTGATACTAACTCCTCTTTCATCTTGTTCGGCCCATAATGGCTTACTGGATAACCAAAGTTCAGCTCCCGACTCAATTGCAGACTCAAGGATAGATTCATCGAACAATTTTCTGCACACGCTCCAAGTTCTGACTGTATCTGGGGAACCAATAGAGACTACTTCTCCCGAGGGCCCGTGAATCCTGGCCCCCCAAATAGGCGTAAGCACCGTATCGTGTAATCCTACCAACTCCATAGCATCAGGGTTGACGAGCCCAGCGCATTGAAACGGCCTTCCTATCTGGGCATGTTCTTCGATAATCAGAACCGAAGCCCCTCTCTGGGATAGACGACGAGCCAGCAGACTTCCAATCGGACCAGCCCCAACGACCACGAAGTCGTAATCCATGCACATAGGGCGCTTAGTCATCCGTATTGAGTCCTGCCTAGATTATTTCTAGGAACGCTTTCTTCTTGAACGTCCTCTTTTTCGTCCCTTCATCTTTGAAATTATATCACTAGCATCAGTCTTAGTTAATTCTGAGATCTCCCTAGCACCAACTGTCGCTAGGACTTCGGACATTTGCTTATCATTCTGTTGAGCAAGCTTCTCGATTAGTTGCACTTGTGATTCAGTAGCAGGTAGATCTTTGGTCATTCCTATCAGGTTTCCAATCAACTCACTAGCTGTGCCCTCGCCACCACCAGTCAAATCTGACATATCACTCACTCCTGCGATCTCAAGAGCACTATCCAATCCTAATCCCAATTGATCAGCTAGTTTGACAATTAGAGCACTCTGTTTTTCACTTGGGGGATAACCCACACTATCGCCAATCTCCTGAAGTTTCTCGATTATCGTGCGCGCTTCGTCTCCTGTAATTTCAGAAACGTCCTTGCCGGACATCAACTCATCTTTAATTTCGGGTTCAAGGTGTACTAGACGAGACTCAATCAACGATTTTTGTCTAGGAGTAGCAGTTTGTTTTCTTATGTTTAGAGCATTGTTGTGCATATCTCTGAATTGAGTTACGAACGTGTCCCAGATTTCATGACCTACTTGTGTCCCCGCTTCAACTAAGTCGAGATTTCCTTCCATATGGGAAGTGAAATCAGGTGTGAATAGTCCTACTTCTTCTTGCTCATTGTAAAATGGAACTACATCTGTCCACAACATTCTCCCATCATCTGTGGGAATCAAAGAACCTCCGTCTGAATTCACATATCCTCTCCCAGTTAGTTTCTGAATGGTACTAACATAGGTCGAAGGACGTCCAATCTCAGCAGTTTTCATAGCCTGAACAATTGAACTCTCCGTGTATCTTCTAGGAGGTTTTGTTTGATCCGTAACCATTTTTGGACTATCTTTGCTCCGTTCAATTAGCCATTCGGCTCCAGAAATCATTTCTCCTTCCGGAGGTTTGGTTCTGACATCACCGTTGAACTGTGCAAAAACCGCCTCCCAACCATCGTGAGTTCTCCATGAAGCGGTACCTCTGAGCGGTTTATCGCATCCATCTACGGTAGCTTCCAGATCACGTCTTTCTCTAATTGATTTTGACATTTGACTGGCAGCAAAGCGGGACCAAATAAGAGCATATAGGCGCTTCTCATCTGCCGAGGCGTTGATTGAGGTAATTTCTGGCTTGCTAGGGCGAATCGCCTCATGAGCATCTTGAACGTTCGCTTTTCCTTCGGCGTCCTTACCTACTACACCTTGGCCTAGATGACCATCACCATACATGTCCCGGATATACTGTCTAACTTTCTTACGTGCATCAGGGTTAGTTCTAGTTGAATCTGTTCTGATGTATGTCACATGTCCAGCCTGGTATAGTGTGGAAGCGATTCGACTCGTCTTGGAAACGGACCAACCCAAAGTTGAGCTTCCTGCCTGAAGCATCGTATCAGTGGTGAAAGGAGGTTGAGGATTCCTTTTTGTTTGTCCATTCTTAACTGACGTAATCATCAGATTTTTTGCCGATTCTAATGCATTGAATGATGATTTTGCTAGATCATCATTTGATGTCCTATCTGCTCTATGCTTACCCGAGTCATCGAACCACGCTTCTTCTTCATCCTTTTCATGGAATCTAACATTGAATCTGACACCATGGCTATCTGCATGCACACTATGGTACTCAATGGGTACATGCGCCTCCCGTTCTAATTCCCTTTCGACAATAAATCCTAGAGTAGGTGTTTGGACGCGTCCCATTGATGCAAGACTCCATGACTTGGAAAATCTGGAACATCTGTATCCAACCAATCTATCCATAAATCGTCTTACTTTAGCAGCATCAACGAGATTGGAGTCTATCCCACTAGGATTTGCCACTGAATCTGAAACTGCAGATTTTGTTATTTCATTGAAGGTGACTCTGTAAACGTTTGAAAACTCTGCGAATAGTATGCTCAATCTCCATGCAATAAATTCCCCTTCCCTATCTGGATCA
>CEUN01060983.1_pt1 | contig 13744 bp, 15 predicted proteins | sample 361501 | NCBI WGS metagenome assembly CEUN01 (sample SAMEA2622801, study PRJEB7988) | marine metagenome | biome: marine biome (ENVO:00000447); feature: marine epipelagic mixed layer (ENVO:xxxxxxxxx); material: "saline water (ENVO:00002010), including plankton (ENVO:xxxxxxxx)" | depth 120 m | reverse complement strand
AAAAGGCGCTGCGGCGCCTTTTTTGTTGCCTTAAAATGAGGTCGCTGGCAATTCACCCACTATTGTAGGGTGGGCATTGCCCACCATGAACTTGCAAAGAAACAAAAGGCCAGACCATGACCCAGGTACACCAGGACACCATTACAGCCATCGCAACGGCCCCAGGGCGCGGCGGTGTCGGCATTATCCGCGTGTCTGGTGAGAAAGCCTTACAGGTTGCACGACAAGTACTGGGATACGAGCCGAAACCGCGTTACGCGCATTACGGGCCGTTCAAAGCCGAAGATGGCACCGTACTCGACGAAGGCATCGCCCTCTTCTTCCCGAACCCGAATTCGTTTACTGGCGAAGACGTACTCGAGCTACAAGGCCATGGCGGCCCTGTTGTCCTCGATCTTCTGCTGAAAGAAGTCGTGGCTCTTGGCTGCCGTATGGCCCGCCCCGGTGAATTCTCCGAGCGTGCCTTCTTAAACGACAAACTGGATCTGGCTCAGGCCGAAGCCATCGCCGACCTGATTGATTCTGCCTCAGAGCAAGCCGCACGTTGTGCATTGCGCTCTATGCAGGGCGAATTTTCTAAAAAAGTACATGAACTGCTCGATCAGCTGATACACCTGCGCATGTACACTGAAGCCGCGATCGACTTCCCTGAAGAAGAAATCGATTTTCTCTCTGATGGCAAAGTCGAAGCCATGCTCACCGAAGTAGAACAGGCGTTAGAGAAGGTACTACGTGAGGCTAATCAGGGTGCCATCCTTCGTGAAGGCATGAACGTCGTCATCGCTGGGCGCCCGAACGCGGGTAAATCTTCATTACTCAATGCCCTCGCTGGCCAGGACCGCGCCATCGTTACCGACATCGCCGGTACCACCCGCGACGTACTCAAAGAACATATCCACATCGACGGCATGCCGCTGCACATTATCGACACCGCCGGGCTGCGTGATGCGCCCGACGAAGTAGAGCGCATTGGTATTCAGCGCGCCTGGGACGAAATCACCAAGGCCGACCGCATCCTGCTGATGATCGACTCAACTACAGACGAAACCGACCCTGAGAAGCTCCTGCACGCCCTATACGATGAGCGCGGACTCGAACAACAGACCGACGACCTGCTCGCCAGCGGACGTGTCACGGTAATCCGTAACAAAGCTGACCTCTCGACCGAGACCGTTGGCCTGGATACCACCGAAGGCTCAAACGCGAATTACCCAACTATCACGCTCTCAGCGAAACAGAACGCGGGCGTCGATACCCTGCGCGAACACCTCAAAGACGTGATGGGCTACAACGCCGCGAACGAAGGTGGCTTTCTTGCCCGCCGCCGCCACATTGACGCCCTGAACCGCGCCAAAGACGCCCTCGCCTACGGCCGCCAACAGCTTGAAGGCATGGGCGCAGGCGAACTGCTCGCCGAAGACCTGCGCATGGCCCAGAACGCACTGAACGAAATCACCGGCGCGTTTACCGCCGATGATCTGTTGGGTGAGATTTTTGGAAGCTTCTGTATTGGGAAGTGATGGTCCTCTTCCTCCTGACCAGGACATTCTGACCAGCTTTCGTAGTTTCACAAAAAGTTCTGAGAAAAAATCCTCTAGAAACATGGGTTTAACCCATAACCTACTATTCGTAGAAATATTACTATTGATTTCATCTAGATTTTCGTACATTTTATAAATATACGAAAATCTATGGTGATAAAAATGGTACGAGAGGCTGACAGAGAGAAGTTCAAAGAACTTGCAGAGAAGCGTGTAACCCGCGCTCTCAAAGACATCAAGTTGATAGGTAATTTATCAAATCGTTCAAATTACTCTTATACAGAGCAAGACGTTAAGAAAATTACTCAGGCTCTTAACAAGGCATTAGCTGAGATGAAGGCACGCTTCGATGCTAAAGGCGATGCTGACGATGAAGTTTTTAAGTTATAAACAAAAAAGGAATGGGTATGAGCACGGAATGGCGATTTGAAAGAAAGAGGTTTAGTCAAAAATCCCGTCAGCCAATGCAGGCTAGCTTCTTCACAACTTCCAGCATAGATGATGACACACATGCTTTGGTTCGAGAGTCTATCCAGAACTCATTAGACGCAAGAGCTGGGGATGGTCCTGTTCATGTCAGGTTTTCAATTGGCACACTTTCAGCTAATTCAGGAGTTCTTTCGAACTATATCTGCGATGAAGCATGGAAACACTTCAGTTCCAGTGACAATGGATTACTGAGTCCGCCTAGCAAAGATGATGACTGCCGATATCTAGTATATGAGGACTTTAATACTAAAGGTCTTATTGGAGATGAAAGAGATTTTGAAGGTCAGGAAGGTAACTCTTTCTACTATTTTATGAGGGCAGAAGGGCTTTCTGGAAAGAATGATGGAGACAGAGGTCGTCATGGAATAGGCAAATACGTATTTCCATATACTAGCGCCATAAGGATGTTTATAGCTGCAACGATTAGGAGTACCGATTCTCGGTTGTTAGTTGCAGGGCAGAGCGTATTAAAGTCACACCAGGTTGATGGTATTCAGTATACGCCAGATGGTTGGTGGGGAAATTTTGAAGTTTGTGATGGTGAAGACTATTTGCCGCTTCCTGCGGTTGATGATGGGATTTTAGACAGGCTGCAGGCTGATTTCGGTTTAAGGAGAGGTAGTGAAGATACTGGACTATCTGTAGTAATGCCTTTCATTCAGGATGAGGTTTCTAGTGAAAAACTGACTGAGCATGTTGTTCGAGAGTACTTCTGGCCCATTATGACGGGACTATTAGAGGTAGAGATTGTCGAAGATGGATCGGAGCTTTCTATTACGGCTGAATCAATAGTTAAAGTTATTGAGGCTACGCAGAATACTTTCTCGTTACAGGAAACAAAGCCAGTCATCGACCTAGCTCAAAGAGCAATTTCAGACGAGGAGCTATCAATCGTGAAGCTTCCTCTTCCGGAGTCAGCAGGAGCACCAAAGTGGACAACAAAATACGTTTCTAAAGACGCAGCATCTGAAATTTTACGAAAAATATCAATACCTGGTGGAATGATAAAAATTGAATGCCCCTTGTATGTGAGAAAGAAAAAAGAGCTAGAAAAGAAGAGTATTTTCAGTATCTATCTTATTAAAGATAGTGAAGATAAACAGTATCAACCAAAATTTATCAGAGAAGGAATTATGATTCCTGAAGCCCGTAGTAGTAAGGTTCGGGGTTATGTGAGTTTGGTTGTTATTGAAAATGGACCTCTTGCCACACTACTTGGTGATTCTGAAAATCCGGCTCATACAGAATGGGAAAAAAACGCAGGCAAGTTCAAAAATAAATATGATTGGGGACCATCAACAATCGACTTTGTCAGATTATCCGTAAACAAGTTGCTGAATACGATTAGTCAGTCAGACGAAGAGCTGGATGTCACAGTTTTATCGGACATATTTTATATAGACTTACCCGAGAATGATGAAGAAGTGCCTGAATCTCGAAAAATCGCCAGGAAGAAAAAACCGCAGCCAGGCCATACGGGTGAACCTCGCCCTCCTAAGCCTAAATCGAAATCTCGTACTTATAGTCTTCGTTCAATCGAAGGCGGATTTATAATGAGTAACGCCGCTACATCGGCGGGGAAGCTTCGAAGATATGAAGTTTGTGTGGCGTATGATATCTCTGGAGCGTCTAAATCAAAAGCCCTAAAAAGCTGGGATAAAAACGACTTTGATATTTCTAAGAAAAAGTATGTTAACAAGCCTTCTGGAAAAAACCTGTTTGATGTTGAACTTAATGGAAACTCGATAAAATTTACAGCTGCTGATAATGATTTCGCTTTAAAAGTTGATGGTTTTGATGAACATCGTGACTTGATAGTGGATGTCTGCCAGGAGGTTATTGATAGTGAAGAGGTTTAATTTTACTGGCCGTAAAAGAATTCTTAAAGATGATATAAAGATTAGGCTCAGAGATGATATGGATAAGAGACCAGTCGTCGATGTTAGATTATATTTATCTGACTACGAGTTTCCTGGTCAGGCTAAAGTAATTATTGAGGCTGAGCACAAGACTAGGTTTATGCGAGTGGATTTGGGTTCAGTCCATCCTGTTGTTATGCAGAATGGAATTGTACTCGATAGATTTGACGATGCCGAAAATCTACAATTCAGAGTTAAAGTAGTAGATGTTGAAAATGGTGGTCTACTTTTTGGTATTGCAAATAAGATAAAGCCATATGATAAAGATGATAATCCAGACAAGAATTCAAAAAGTATATTACCAGTAGAAAGTAAAGACTTAGTTTCGTATGGGGTGCTTTGGAGAATTGACTGGAGCAATGATTCAGTCGTGCTTCAGGTTGACAGAGAATTGGGGAGCAAAGATCAGGTTGTTCGCTCGCTAACTTTCAAATCTTTTATTTTTCCTGCTGCTATACATCAGATTCTCAGGAAAATAGTAAATGATGGATGGGATTTTGACCTGAGTGATACGGATGAACTTCAGACACAGTGGATTCTATTTGCTCAACAGCTTGGTGCAGGTCTTCCCGACCCAAGTAAAGATGCAGATAATGAAGACTGGATAGAAAGCACGATTCGCCTTTTCATGCAGAAGCTAAATGTTCGTAATAATCTGCTTGAAGATGTTATGGAGAGAGGACTGAAATGAAAATTGGTCGATTGAGAAATAAAGGCGTGGAGCGCTTCATAAAATTTTTGGATGGTCATCGTGCGGGAATTCCTCAGGACCTCCCGAAGGATTTCCTTTCGAATGATGATTTCGTCGAGGCAATCGGGGGAGATAGCGTTTGGTTAGATGCATTAAATTTAGATGATAGGCTATCAGCAGCGAAAGGACTGGATGAAATAGTTCTTAAGTTGGGCCTTGCATCTGCTGAAAAAGACTCTGGCTTTTGGTCATGGTGCTCCGTCTTCCTTTTTGATCGACTATGTAAGACCTCTGGCAGTAGTTTCAAGCCGGGTGAATTACCAATATGGATTGCAGAACCTAATAACTACCGAAGGTACTATCGCCATTATCTGGCGTCTATATGGTCAGTATATGCTGCACATAAAAGCAGAGAAGATAAACTCAAAGTCTTATTGAATGGACCGGTTAATACTCCCGGAGAGCTATGGGCTCAGGTAGCTGCGACGGAAACACTTATTACCAATCCATCGATGATAGACGCTGTGTATGGTCTCTACTGGGATGAAGCTAACGATGAAAGAAAGAAGGGCTCTGGGGGTAATAGCCCTAGACGTTTGACTAAGGTACTCAAGCAGTTTGATAAGACTTATGATTTTTTTTCAATGTCGGGCGATGAGATCATTAATCTACTGCCTGCGGAGTTTGATAGGTTTAAAAATACACGTCAGAGTCAATGATGTTTAATTAGGTGCGCTACAATTTTTGCTAGCTGTACCGCCAAATACGGAGGCACTGCATTTCCTACCTGAACATACTGTTCAGTACGGTTCCCTTCGAAGAAGTAATTGTCCGGGAAGGTCTGAATTCGGGCTGCCTCCCGTACTGTCAGGCTACGGCACTGAGTTGGATCGGGGTGTATAAAGTAGTGCCCGTCTTTTGAGATATGGCTGGTTACGGTTGTTGCGGGGCGGCCATAGCGTTGTACGCGGAAACGGTCGGCGAACTTACCTGTCTTCCAGTTTGCATGATTTGGCGCCAGGCATTCAGGGTAATCCTCAGATTTCGGGAATGGCCTCTCAGATTCACCATGGATATCCGGTAGTGCCCAACATGCACTGAACAGATATCGACCCAAGTCGCTGTTCATATGACCACGAGCTTCGTGGTTGAGAACTTTCCCCGGCTTCTCGGAAGTCAGCCACCGCTTCAGAGTTTGTGGTGTATCTTTGCTGATGGCGGGCTTGTCATAAACCGTAGCTTTTGTCGGAGCATCACTTCGTAACCCCGACAATGAGGCCCGCATTGCTCCTAATACACCTTTGTAGGATGCGTTAGATCTGAGTTCATCTCGGGCTAGCTGGAAGTTTTGCTCAACCACTTCGTGCCATGCTTCACCACTGTCTGCCTGTTTAGATAGCTTACTTCTTAATGCGGGAAGGCCGGAGAGTATCTTGTCGATATGTACCTGCTTTGTCGGTTTTAGCTGCTCAGGTCCGGATGTGTTCAGAATCTCTTGGGAGATACCAAGGAGGATCACACGATGCCGCGTTTGAGGAACTCCGTAGTCTTCTGCACGGATAATGAAGTCGTGATGATTGCTGTATCCGGTGGACACCAGGTCTTCACTGTCAGGTGCTTTCACGAAGGAAAATATGCGGTAGCTCTTACCGTTCTTCCGGTTTTCGACAACAGAAGCTGGGTTTTCAAGGTCGCTAAGGATCTTTGGAAAAATCAGTTCGCCATCTACCTTTGACGAGAGGATTCCTTTCACGTTTTCCATAACAAATACATCCGGTTCAATAATGGAAAGAACCTGAAGGTATTCTTTGTACAGGAAATGTCTGTGATCTTCTTTGGCATCGTATCCTTTGATACCCATATTGCGTGCGCGACCAACCAGGGAGTACGCCTGACATGGCGGCCCGCCAATTACTATCCACGGCTCGCCTTTATGTTCTTTTTTGAGTGCATTGAGACGCTTATGAATACGCTCGTTATCGTCTCCAAGCGCTGTAGGCTGGCCCATAGTTTCGCGTATGGCCTCTGCCCATTCAGCGGGGTGTTGCTCGATCAGAGTCTCTTTAGATATGCGGCCTTCAACATAATCGAAATAGGCAGTGGTATCGCCCTGCTCCCGGAGCTTCCGGAACAGTGCTCTGAGGGTCAGAGTGCGGTGAGCGCTGCTCTCTTTCTCAACAGACATACGGATCTGAAAAGGTCTTTCGCCATCACTATCCGTGAGCGAGCTGAAGCCTTCTCCAAGGCCGCCCGGGCCGGCGAAAAGGTCGATGATGTTGATCTGTCGTTTTTTCATGTAGAGGCACTTCCTGATTGTGCGGCAGAATAAAGCTCTTTAGCGTTAAACTCCAGGTTAAGAAAGGTCTGATGTCAGACGTTCACTCCCCAGCCACCCGTAGCCGTAATATGTCGGCTATCCGGGGTAAAGACACAAAGCCGGAGATGCTGATCCGGCGGGCCTTGCATGCTCGTGGCTTCCGGTTCCGTCTGCATAACCGGGCGTTGCCGGGCTCGCCAGATTTGGTGCTACCTAAGCACCGTGCGGCGATCTTTGTTCACGGTTGCTTCTGGCATCGCCATGATTGTCCTATGTTTCACTGGCCATCTTCCCGCGAGGAGTTCTGGCGGGAAAAGCTGAACGCCAACTACGAGCGCGATGAGCGCAATATCAACTTACTTCTGAACGCTGGCTGGCGAGTTGCTGTGGTCTGGGAGTGCAGCATCCGTGGCAAACATAGGAGGGATCTGAGTGCAGTTGTCGACGCACTTTATGACTGGCTTGCCTCAGATCAGCACTTTCTTACTGTATCGGGTGATTCCTGACGTAGTCCCGGGTTTCGAGCCAGTCATTGATGATGTCCATCACCCGTATGAACTGATCGCACACGCCCTGTACATCAAATTCTTCCCACCGATAGAAACTACCGGCTTTCGGAATCGGGTGGTTTTCATCCAGCAGATACATGTTAGCGTCTACAACGTCGTGTAGTTCAGAGAAGGTCTTTACGTTTTCAGGTTGCACGCCCCGGCGCAGGTCTTCTTTGATCCATTCGATCGCAACGGCGGCGCGGTAGCGGATAACGCTTTCCAGCGTGAGCTCACCCCGGAGGCCGATACCGTGTTGGTATATGCGGGTTTCTTCAAGAACGGAAGTTGTCTGTTTCGTTTCCATGATTCAGCTCTCCTATACTGGTTGAATAAACAGTATATGCAGGTTTCAGATAAGTAAAGCTTTTACTGTTTATTTATACATGTGACTCATAGTCCGTGGAGTCTCTGGTATTCAACTGACACACTAAAACTCTTCAACAGGAGGGTTTTGCTATGCGCTATTTTTATCTGGTTGTAGATGGTTTTGGTCCTGTCGCCTGCCATATGGAGGAGGTCGCTAAGGGGCTACTGTGCGATTACATATCTGCCCGGGGTTACGAGGTGTCTGATTGTTTTGTAGCATTCGAGGAAGGTAAAGACGAGGTAGCAGCGAAGATATATCTTGAGGCATTCCGGCACATGAGAACATGCCTTTACGGTGAATTTCAGGACAGCGAGTACTTTGATGTCGGTTTTGTTGAAGTAACGGATGAGTTGGATGATTACATGAGTGAGTTTCATGAGCTGATCGCTGTCTGCCCTGAAGATGTTTCTAAGATGCGTATATTGGAACAGGCATGTCTTTAGTGGACTATATCTATATTTCCGCCTGTGACTGAGAAGACTAATGGTGTTCGCTCGTGATGTCTGAATCGCCACTAGGTCACTAGGCGTAGTAATGGATATTCTTGTAAGTAACTCATGCTGCTAATCTATAGCTCACCAGCGTCATATTTATCACCCAGCTCTTTCCACAAGCGAAGGAGTCCGCGGTCATTAAGCATTCCATAGCTCATGCCAAAGGTTACTGGCCGATAAAAATCTGGACTGGCTTTTATTCCTTGTGCATCTCGAGACCAGTTGGTTATGTTATATCCCCGAGCCGTGCTCCCGACTGCCAACATTTCTCCATCTACGTTCTGGTCTTGGCTAATCATTGCCCCAGCATGTAACCCACCATCCGCAGGTGGGCGTTGGAATTCATCAAGTGCTTTAGGAAGCCAGCTTAGTACCTTCAAGGGGAAGTCATATTGATCACAAGAATAGAGGGGGCCCGATTTCAACTTCATTATCCCCCAACTTAAAATCGATAGAAATGCCCCTCTTTTTACAAATTCTATCTTTGCGTCTTCTGGGTTTTCGCCCATAGCAAGCCCCCCGAGATGTACTGAATTTGGAGGCAGTTCATCATGGCGCTCAATTATTTCCAGCGGCGATAATAGTGGATATTTCTTTACGTAGCTCATAATCGACTCAACTCAGGTGACACAGAGATAGCATTCTGTTCTTTTAGTTGGGATAGGTTTACCTCATTACGTTCGAAATTCAGCGTTCTCTCTTACGATGACTGTCCATAGGGTTGGTTAGAATAATAAAGGGCTACTTTTTATACAGTTCTTCTTTTTGTTTCTCAGCCCATTTTATCAAATCATCATATTCTCTTTCTTCCATCGTGATTTGAAGTTTAAATTTTGAGTATGCATTTTCTAGGTCCGGATACGAAGAGCAATTTTTTTCAGTGAAAAAATAATCTCCCGGAACATAATCGACAGGTTGATTGATATTCATATTTTTTGCACGATCTATTAATTCCTCTAAAGAACACATCAATTTTTTTACATCATCGTCCTGCCTATAACTACTGGCAGACTTTTCTAGCAAAATTGCTAGATCTTTAATTTTAGACTGATCCATAATAATCACCTTTATTAATAATCTTCGATTTCGTCTACTAGTTTGGGCTCTGAAAATTGAGAGCGATCAGCAACAATCATCTGTTGGCCGCCACCCTCGGTATTGAATTTTCCATCTAGTTCACTTGTAGGGGCTATTTGGGACTCGAAGACAGTAGCCGTTCCGTTAGGCTCCATTTTATATACGCTGTAAACAGCGCTATCGTTCGACGCAGGAAGTCCAAATACATCGGATAGTGGTTGTCCACTTCTTCTCGCCTGTTCAAGCCCCTCTGGTGTGGTAAAAAACGGAGAGTATCCAGATACTTTATTACCTTTGGGAACAATCTTCACAAGTGGTGTTTTTATATCCACTTTTGTTGGGAGCTCCTTCCCGGTATTTAGGTAACCTATGCAACGATTAATTACAGTATTTACGTCGGCATCTTTTCCTGCTGCTTTCAATGCGTGCTCAAAGAGCTCTTTACCCTCAGGGGTTTCTTGAAGAAAGCGTCGAGCCTCTTGGTTGGATATGCCGTGGGCTTTAAATGTACTGACGGATTGAATCTTGGCTTTATCATCACTTGATAAGTTAGATATCCGGTCTTTAGTTCGTTGGCGGCCTGTATTTTGACCAGATATCGCACCCGTCTCCGCCCCATGCGCATCCGTTTTCTTCACCGAGCCATCGACGGATTCCAGTTTGCCTGGGCCGGTATTCTTTCCATTGAACGCTTTTTTACGATTCTTAATGCGTTTGGTCGCTTGCGCGAAATCGGCTAACAGGTCGCCGACTTTGTTGAACTTACGTACCAGGTGCATTTTGCTGCCAACGGCGGCCACCACACCTGCGCCGCCGGTGACGGCGGCGACGATGATAGTAAGTATCAGCTCAAAGGCGCCAGAGCCCGCAACCTCGGTGATTTCGATGGCGTGTTGGGCTTCGGCGTAGTCTTTAACGAAGCGATATAAAATGTCGCGCAGGGTCTCGTCATTGAGCACCAGATCGGTCATGGCGATGGCTTCGTCGATCTGCTGCTGGGTGATCTGGCTAGGATCGAAGCCGATGGCTTCAACGAGTTCGCGTTTTTCGCCGCTCAGGTAGGTTTCGGCGTAGGTATCTGCGAAGTTATCCGACTCCCATGCGTCACGAAGTGCTTTGGCATGGTGCTGCATTTTTACGAATGGGTTGATGACGTCGCTGAGCTCTTTTACCTGCACTGCGAGGCCCCAGGCGGATGAGCCGATGCCAGTCATGAAGGCGCCTGTGTAGATCAGGCCTTTTATCACGGTGGACTCTTTGTCCATCTGGCGTTGGTGCATGGCGGCTTCGCGCCGTTCGCCTTCGACGATCTGACGCAGGGCGTTTTCAATCTGTACGCGCAGGAATGGGCGATCATCGGGGATTTCGTCGTCGACTGCACGAGCGGTATCGACCTTTTCGAGCGTCAGGTAGTTGGCCGCGATGGCTTTGGTCAGCGCTTGTCGCGGGCATGACGGTCGGTCATCCAGCTTTGACAGTACGTCGAAGTAGAAGTGGTTAAAGCTGTCGTCGATATTGCTTGTGCTGAAGTGGCCAAGCAGCAGTTCGGCATCAAAGTTGCCACCCGTGCAGAGGTTTTCTGGGTGGTACAGACCGGGGCCTGAGCCGCGTCGGAGTCGGTAACGGTTGCCCTGAAGGTCTTCTAGTTCAAAATCGGCCATGACGCTGGGATATCCATACTTCCGTGTGAGGTTCCGGGTTCTGGCCCGGTTGCAGCGAGTCTAAAACGGGTGTCTGTCAAAGGCAAATAAGGTAAGACATTGGCGGCCACATTGAGGTGGCCGCCGAATAGGTTTACACCGCTTTGTAGTTGTCGTGCTCGGCTTCCCAGCCTTCGAGCAGTTCGCGGTTGTCGTGCTCCCACGGATGGAAATCACGACGGTAGTAGTCTTTGTATTCTTTCCAGATGGTCGGGAGCAGCGCTGGCGATTTCCAGTAGAAGCGGAACGCGGATTTCCAGGTAGACCATTTGAAGAGCTGCTTATCTTTCCACAGGAAGTATGCCTGCACAGTGCTGAGGCGCATGATGAAGGTCATAGTGATGGTGGCCATGTGGAATACACGTTTCCAGTAGCCGCCGCCTGCCGCTTCATACACGTCAAAGCAAACGCCTTTATGCTCGGTTTCTTCGACGGCGTGCCATTTCCACATTTCGCGGATGCGTGGGTCCATTTCATCGGTCAGCTCTTTGTTGGTGAGCATCTGGTGAGCAAGCATGGCGGTGAAGTGTTCAACCGCACAGGTGATGGCCAGGCGATCTTTGGCTGGCATGTGCTTTTTGATGAACAGGCGCACGGCACGCTCTTGTGCCTCGACCTTGGTGGCTGGATAGCCGAGTGTGTCGAGATACTCACTGAGCATGTGGTGCTCGTTGCCGTGAATAGCTTCTTGTTTGATAAAGTTTTTCACCTGCGCTTTGAGGTGTTCATCTTTAACATGGTGTTCGTTGTCACGAACGGCATCAATAAACAGGCGCTCGCCCTCAAGGAACAGGCACGACAGTGCGTTCATCAGGGTACTTTTGAAGGCATCGTTGCCATACCAGTAGCGCGGCAGGTCTTCGAATTTAAATCCGAAGTCCATTTTACGGCCATGAAATTCAATGCCCGCGCTTACTTTGCGGGCGGTCGCTTGTTTATCAGTCATAGTTTTATACGGTCTTATAGTTATTGTGGTCTGCCTGCCATTCGCCCAGCAGTTCACGGTTGTCGTGATCCCACGGGTGGAAGTCGCGGCGGTAGTAGTCTTTGTAGTCGCTCCAGATGCTCGGGATCAGCCCGGGCTTCTTCCAGAAGAAGTTGAAGCCTGATTTCCAGGTGGATGGCTTGAACAGTTTGCCGTCTTTCCACAGGAATATGCCTTGCACGATGGCTGTGCGCAGCAGGAACATCCAGGTGACATTGAACATGGCGAAGACGCGCAGTGCATAGCTGCCGCCTGTCTGCTCATATACGTCGTAGCATACGCCTTTGTGTTCGGTTTCTTCGATGGCGTGCCATGTCCACATTTCTTTGAAGCGTGGGTCCATGCCTTCGGTAGTCTCAGGGTTCGTCAGCACCTGATGGGCAAGAATCGCCGTGAAGTGCTCAACCGCGCAGGTAATGGCCAGACGGCGGCGCGCCGGCATGTATTTGCGCATGAGCTTTTTCTCTTTGCGCTCAAAGTCTTCCACTTTGGTCGCCGGATAGCCCATAGAATCCAGATATTCACTGAACTTATGATGTTCATGCCCGTGAATAGCCTCTTGTTTGATGAAGCTCTTCACTTGCGATAGCAATTTTTCGTCTTTGACCAGATGCTGGCTGTCGCGCACGGCATCGATGAACATACGTTCGCCTTCCAGGAACAAACAGGAGAGTGCGTTCATGAAGTGGGTCTTGAATGCGTCGTTGTCGTTCCAGTAACGAGGCAAGTCTTCAAAGTCGAAGCCAAAGTCCATTTTTCGGCCAGGAAACTCAATATCAGCGCTGATTTCGCGTGCTGTCTTGCTCATAAATTACCTGCCTTACTGCGGTTAGCTCAGTAGTTATCTGTGCATTTGATGACCACGATAGTCGCTGTATAAGTCTTGTGACAGGTGGAGTTCGGACAAAGTTGCTTAATTTGATGTGTCGTTTCAAGCCATGAAAAGTAATAAAAAGAGTCAGTAGCTGCTGAGAGAGGCAATCCAGCTACGCGCAGCGTGCAGGTGTCGCGGACTATCACGGAGACGGTCGAAGAGTAGTGAGCCCTCGAGTGCTGAAACGATAACGCAGGCGAGCTCGTCTTTTGGGATGGGCAACAGGCTGGCTTTCTGCAGGGCGTCTTCGACCCAGCGCTCCATGTGCTCCAGGAAGGTATTCACAGCGCCAAGGCTGGCGTCGCTGAGCTCATGAGGTGACGCGGCGTAGGCCAGGCTCATGCATTGGCGACGGTGTTTATGATAGCTCTCGAATACATCAATCAATGCACCCAGCCGCTGCCGTGGCCGATGGGTGCCAGCAGTGGCCGCATCCAGTTCACTGAAGAATTTGAGGTCGTAGTCCTGAAGTAGCTCGGTAAGCAGTCTCTCGCGGCTCTGGAAGTGATAGTGCACAGAGCTGGATTTGATGCCTGCGGCTTTTCCCAGTTCACGAAAGCTGGCGGCCGCCAGATTCGCTTGTTGAATCTGGTCGATTGCAATGTGTTTCAGCTGGGCGCGCGTCTCGGACATGGTGCCTCCCTGTCTCCTGTTCTTTACCGGAAAAATCCAGCAGATGAACTAAGCTTTGATGAGATTGACTCGATCAGGACTGACCATGTTACGCGTGCTTATTTTC
>CEUN01182299.1_pt1 | contig 13761 bp, 14 predicted proteins | sample 361501 | NCBI WGS metagenome assembly CEUN01 (sample SAMEA2622801, study PRJEB7988) | marine metagenome | biome: marine biome (ENVO:00000447); feature: marine epipelagic mixed layer (ENVO:xxxxxxxxx); material: "saline water (ENVO:00002010), including plankton (ENVO:xxxxxxxx)" | depth 120 m | reverse complement strand
CCTCCAGTCACATGACACTTAGCGAGAGATTTTGGAGACTCTTGATTGCGGCAGTTGCGCTTGCGGTTTCGACTTCGTTGTCAGCGGAGCAGCTGGAAGACAGCGTCATCGATTTCGCGGAAGCCTGGTGCACGGGATGCCACAGTTCCGATGAGAAGAAGGGTGGGCTGGACCTGGAGAACATTCTCGAGCACGACATGGCGAAACACTCCGCGACGTGGGAACTCGTGGTTCGTCGGCTGGGAGCCCGCCAAATGCCACCGCCCAATCGCAAGCGTCGGCCGAATGAGAAGCAGTATGATCGGGCAATTTCTGCTTTGGTTGCCCGTTTGGATGCACGTGCGAAAGCCGATCCCAAGCCGGGTCGAGTTCCCACGTTCCGACGGTTGACCCGCACGGAATATCAGAACTCCATTCGCGATCTGCTGGGTGTTCAGATCGACGCGGCTGCATTGCTACCGCAGGACGAGGAGAGTCACGGCTTCGACAACATCACGGTAGGCACGCTTTCCCCGGTGTTGGTGGATCGTTACATCACGGCCGCCTGGAAGATCAGCAGGTTGGCTGTGGGTTCGCCATTGAAACGGCCGGATGGCGCTACGTTCCGTGTGCCGGCGACGTATACACAGGAAAAGCATGTGCCCGGATTACCCATTGGGACACGCGGTGGTTTGGTGGTCCCCTACAACTTTCCCGTGGATGGTGAATACGAGATCGAGGTGCGACTCATGCGTGATCGCAACGAGAAAGTCGAAGGCCTGCGGGGGCAGCACAAGATTGACGTGCTTTTGGATCGGGCTTTGGTGAGGCAGTTTTCGGTCAAGCCACAACGTGATCATGACAAGATCGACCAGCACCTGAAGGTGAAGACTTTCGTGAAGGCTGGCCCCCGCAAAGTTGGCGCGGCCTTTCATCAGAAATCGCAATCATTGCTTGAGAACAAGCGGCAGCCCTTTGAGGCCAGTTTCAACTTCCATCGACACCCGCGGAAGAATCCTGCTGTCTACTATGTGTCGATCACCGGTCCGTTCACTTCGACGGGTGTGGGTGCAACGCCAAGCCGGAGGAAAATCTTCATTAGCCGGCCGGAGAATGGTCTGGATGAAGAGCAAGTTGCTGAAGCAGTTCTCGCCAACCTGATGAAGCGCGCCTATCGACGGGCGATCGCCAAAGCAGACCTGCAACAGCCAATGGCGTTCTATCGCGGAGGCGCAAAGGAAGGCGGGTTCGACAAAGGCATTGAGAGCGCGTTGTCGGCCATTCTGGTGAATCCCGCGTTTCTGTTCCGAGTGGAACGCGATCCGAGTGACTCCTCGAAGAACGCTTATCGAATCAGTGATCTCGAACTGGCAAGTCGGCTGTCATTTTTCCTTTGGAGCAGTTTGCCTGACGATGAACTGCTTGACCTCGCGATCGCCAATCAGCTTCGCGATGAGGGAGTGTTGGGAAAACAGGTCCGGCGCATGTTGGCCGATGAACGCTCGAGCAATCTGGTCAACAACTTCGCCAACCAGTGGTTGCACCTGCGCAACCTCGATTCCTCGACCCCAGACCTGCGCTTGTTTCCAGATTTCGATGAAAACCTTCGTCGTGCGTTTCGGCAGGAAACCGAGATGTTCATCGAAAGCGTGTTGCGCGAGGACCGCAGCGTGCTGGACTTGTTGAACGCGAATTACACCTACCTCAATGGCCGACTCGCGCGTCATTACGACATCCCCGGAATCTTTGGCAGTCGCTTTCGACGTGTTGCGCTTGATCCAGAGCATCGACGTGGTGGGTTGTTGCGGCATGGCAGCATCTTGACGGTCACGTCCTATGCGACCCGGACCTCACCGGTGATCCGCGGTAACTGGGTGCTCGACAACTTCATTGGCACGCCACCCAAGCCGCCCCCTCCGGATGTTCCCGCATTGGAAGACAACAAGGTCGACGCAAGGCTTCCGATCCGCGATCGCCTTGCCGAGCATCGAAAGAATCCCGCTTGCGCGAGTTGCCATGACGCGATGGATCCAGTCGGCTTTGCCTTGGAGAACTACGATGCGGTGGGGCGATGGCGGAAGTTTGAGAGTGGCCGGGAAATTGATTCTTCCGGTGGGCTTCCTGATGGGCAGGTGTTCGACGGCGTGGAGAAACTGGAGGCAGGATTGCTTCAGCGGCCGGAGCTGTTCGTCCGCACTCTGAGCGAAAAACTTCTTGTTTTTGCCCTTGGACGTGGAGTTGAGCCTTACGATGCGTCCGCGATTCGCAGGATAGTTCACGAAGCCAAGGCGGATGATTTCCGATTCTCATCAGTGATCCTTGGAATTGCAAAGAGCGTTCCTTTTCAGATGCGCGCGCGTGCAAATGGTGAGAAAGTAGCTGGCAAGTAGTCATGAATTTCATCACGAAGAAATCCATTCCCCGTCGAACAATGCTCAAGGGCGTCGGTGCGTCCTTTGCGCTGCCGCTGCTCGACGCAATGGTTCCAGCCGCGACGGCCGCAAGCCGAACTCCGGCGGGCCAACTCAAGCGACTGGGCTATGTCTTCATGCCGATGGGCTGCGATCAATCGCGCTGGACTCCGAAGAGCGAGAAGAACCTCGACGAACTTTCCCCGATCCTGGATTCGCTGGAACCGGTGAAGGACAAGCTCACGGTCTTCACCAACATGGAACTGCGTCCGGCCTATCCCGGTTCGCATGCGACATCGAACTCCTCATTCCTCAGCGCCGCGCGCGCCAAGGTCACCGAAAGCACGGACTACTACCTCGGCACAACCGCCGACCAAGTCGCGGCCAAGCAGATCGGCCAGGGAACTCAACTGCCATCCCTCGAGCTGGCCATGGATCTCATGCAGACCGTTGGTATCTGCGACAACGGTTACGCCTGCGTTTATCACAACAATCTCTCCTGGTCCTCGCCGACCACCCCTTTGCCGGCGGAAGCTCATCCGCGGCTGGTGTTCGAAAGTCTCTTTGGCGAAGGCGGCACGTCGGAGGAACGAAAGGCATCACTTCGCAAACGTGCCAGCCTGCTGGATTCAATCGCTTCGGAAATGAAACGCCTCCAGCGCGATCTCAATGCCAGTGATCGCGCCCGCGTATCCGGGTATCTCGATTCCATCCGCGAAGTGGAACGCCGCATCGAAAAGGCCGAAGCGGATGCCCAGGACAATCCCCTTCCCGACATGGATCGTCCGACCGGTGTCCCCGCTGCCTATGCCGATCATGCGCGGCTGATGTTCGACCTGCAATTGCTTGCCTACCAAGGCGACGTTACGCGCATCAGCACCTTCCAACTCGCGCGTGAAACGAGCAATCGCACTTATCCCGAGATCGGAGTGCCTGATGCCCACCATCCGCTTTCTCACCATGGGGACAATCCCGACAAGGTTGCCCGCATGGCAAAGATCAACGCCTTCCACGTTTCGCTCTTCGCCGAATATCTTGAGAAGCTGAAGGACACGAAGGAAGGCAACGGATCACTACTCGACAGCATGTTGATTCTCTATGGAAGCGGTATCGGCAATCCGAATGTCCATGACCACACCAATCTCCCAATCATCGTCGCAGGTGGTGCCACAGGCGGAATGAAGGGCAATCGCCACATCCGTTACGATAATCCCACTCCGCTCGCCAATCTTCATCTCACGCTCCTGGACAAGGTTGGTGTGAAGATCGACTCCTTCGGGGACAGCACGGGCAAAATTGACGGACTGTTCGATACACTCTCAATCTGAGGCGCCATGCAAACGAACGGTCGTAGCAGCGAGCGTGAGCGAGCAGATTCGAAATGTATCGTAGCCTGCTCGCTCACGCTCGCTGCTACATTCCTCTTCTGCTGCACTGTCACCCCGAACGCGTCTGCCGGCAAAGCTCCACTCGCCGATGCGGTTGAAGCAAACGATCCGATTCGAATCGCCAAACTCCTCAAAGGCAAACTCGATATCAACGCCCGGCAGGTTGACGGAATGATAGCGCTTCATTGGGCTGCCTATCACGACAATACCAAGCTCGGCAGAGAACTCCTGAAACGTGGAGCAGATCACAGCGACAAGAACCGCTACGGAATCACCCCGCTTTATCTCGCCAGTCAGAACGGCAATGGCGAATTCGTTCAAGCACTCGTTGACGCAGGCGCTGATCCGAACGGGTCCATCCCGGGAGGAGAGACCGCGCTCATGACGGCGTCACGCACCGGCAAGATCAGTGCGGTCAATGCGCTGCTCAAGGCCGGAGCCAACGTCAATGCGAAGGAACGCCGAGGGCAGACCGCGATCATGTGGGCGGCCGCCGAAGGGCACACGGAGATCGTGGATACACTCCTTGCTGCCAAGGCCGACTTTCTTGCCCCGCTGGAGGAGTCGGGCTTCAATGCCTTCTGTTTCGCCATCCGCGAGGGCAAGACGGATGTTGTCCGACTCCTTCTCAAGGCTGGCGCGGATATCAACAGTGCTATGAATCCGGACAACACGCGCGGCAAGAATGTGAAGAAAGGGACCAGCCCATTACTGCTTGCGGCTGAGAACGGTCACTACGATCTGGCGGTTGAACTTCTGAATCTCGGCGCAAATCCGAACGACGCGCGGACGGGCTACACGTTGCTTCATTCGATGACCTGGATTCGTCGCCCCGATATCGGCGAATCTGCCGCGGGCGACCCGGAACCCCAAGGCTCCGGACGGCGCAACAGCACGCAATTCATCCGCGAATTGGTGAAACATGGAGCCGACGTCAACTTCCGTCTGAAGCGTGGACGCCGGGCTGGAGGCGCAAGAGCTTCCGAGGTCGGTGCCACCCCGTTCTTCATGGCTGCTGATCGCGCAGATCTGGAATACATGAAGCTCCTCGTGGAACTCGGCGCTGACCCGATGCTCGCCAACGAGAACGGCACCACTCCTTTGCTGATGGCTGCGGGAATCGGCAGCAGCGCACCGGAAGAAGAAGCCGGCAACGAAGCCGAGTGCCTGGCCGCGGTGAAATATCTCGTTTCTCTTGGCGCAGACGTAAACACCGTGAACAAAAATGGGGAGACTGCCATGCACGGGGCCGCCTACAAGAACATCCCCGCCGTCGTGCATTACCTCGACAAGGCCGGTCACAAGATCAAGATCTGGAACACCAACAATCGCAAGAAGCGCACCCCGCTCCTCATTGCTGAGGGCTACCGGCCCGGAAACTTCAAACCTTCCTTCGAGACCATCGACGCCATTACCAAGGTCATGCTCTCCCACGGCGTCAAGCCCCCCACCGGCCCCAAGCCGAAGCACTCCAACTACAACTGAATCCCGGTCCGGACCTTGAGGGTGAAGGATCCCCTGTCCGTAACCCTTCAACCACTTTAACCCTTCAACCCGCCCACCTCATTCCCCATAGTCGCGTCATGTCCGATCTCCAGGACCAGTACGACGACGCAATGTTCGACTTCGGCATGAACGATTACGATTCATGCATCGAGAAACTGTCCGCGATTCTGAACGAGAATCCTGACTATTTCGACGCGCAGCTTTCGCTCGGAATGGCCTACTACCGCAAGGAAGATTACCCGCGCGCAATTGAGGAAGGTCACAAGGCCGAGAAGCTGCAACCGAAGGAACAACTCGTTCACACCAACCTCTCGCTCTTCTACATGAAGTCCGGCGACAAGACGACCGCCGAGCACCATGGTCTTCAGGCCCGCATCGCGTCCTGGAAACAGGACATGACACCGCCTGGTTCCAATCCCGGCGAAGAACCGGATCCGGAACTCAAAATGGCCGAACCCAAACCCGAGAACATCAAGCTACCCGACAAGTTCCCGGACATGCCCTGGAAGAATAAAAAGAAGCTCTGACCGTTTCCTTATCTCCCAATTTCTAACTGCTACTTACCACCCATGCCCTTCGAAACCGTATCCGAAGGAAAAGACCTGGCACCCGGCAAAGGCATGACCGTGATGGTCTCCGGCAAACGCCTCGCCCTCTTCAATCTCGATGGCACCTTCCACGCCATCGATGACGAATGTCCACATGTCGGCGCGCCACTCGCGGGCGGTTGGATCGACGGCAACACCGTCGCCTGCCCGCTGCACGGCTGGGAATTCGAGATCAAGACCGGCAAAGGCGTTACCGTCCCCCGTTGTTCGGTCAACACCTACCCCGTCCGGATCGAAAACGGCGAGGTGGAGATCGACGCCTCCTGACTCCCAAGCTTCCCAAATTGACACCAACCACCTGACTGCGGTCTCATTCGCACGTCCGGTCCCCTCGACAATTCACCTCATGAACAAATCCGGATTCTCCATGATCGGCGCCATCATCCTGTTGGCGGCCTCCTCAGTCGCCAGCTTCTACGTCGTCAACAGCGTCTGGAAGCCGACTTAAGGAAATTCACAACCAGATGGTCGCCAGTGCCGCCGAACACAGTCATGCCGTCGAGCATCTTTCGCTGCATGGCTTTCTCTTCGTCGAAGATGCGGTACACAGTTTCTTGAGGGAGATCATCCATGAGGCTTTGCTCGACAAAATTCCTGCTCGCCTCTCGCGCTGCATCGATCCTCGCTTGGACGTCTGGCTCTGGGTTTCGGTGACCACCGTGACCTCTTGGATATTCCTCGGCGAATTTCCTGCCTGTCGAAAAGTAGATAAGTTTTGTGCTGTCTCTCTCAGAATTGAATGCGTTAAACCTACGCTTTGTTCCATGAAACACTTTCCCGACAAGGTAGCCTGCCGCCTTCGCCGCCTGAGCAACCATCCGCTGCGCCGTCATCATATCGCCGCCTTCGACTGACTTCATGTAGTCAGCGCCTGAAGGCATGAATCGGACATTGAAAGCCTTGCGCACCGCAGCGCGAGTGTCTTCATTTAAACGGAGATTGTTTGCGTCCTTCTTGGAAAGCGACTAAGCCTCGTCAACGAGGCTTAGAAATTTAGACCCAGCAGGGACGAGTCCCCCGAAGCCTCGAGCAAGAACACTTCTTTTACTCCCTCCAGCCTGTCGTCCGTCACCGCCTCGTGCCCTTCCTCGTCCATGATCTTTCCGACTATGTCGAACACGCGACTTTGTTCGACTGCGAGTAAATCTTCCCCCTCCTCGATTGCCTTCATCATAATTGATGGGATCGCGGCACCGAATGCGCCAGTCTCGTTGTTGATCACTCCGATCAAGTCTCCGTCACTCTTGAGTCCGAAGTATATCTGCCGCTTGTTTTTACCAGACCCGAGCTGGAACACGCGAAGCTCATCCTTCTTGATCATCTTCTTGAGTTCCTTGCTGTCGTATTGAGGGAGGGAGACAGAGGCTTCGTTGTCTCTTATCGCGTTGGAAAAGGTGGTGGTCCATCAGCTGGAGCCGCACTTCCGCCCGAAGGCCATGGCGCCCGACCGATTCAGTTCGTTGAACCCGGTCATCGAAGAATGTCAGGTGCTTTTGTCCGCCCTGGCTCATCTGAGTCACACAAATGCCGGGCAGGTCGCGTAGGCGTTCGAAGCGGGGAAGGCGAAACTTGGCACGTCGCGAGACGTGACATTGTTGCCGCTCGCGAATTGTGATCTGGACTCAATCGAGCGAGCATTGAGACGATTGTGCATGGCGAGCATTTCAGCCCGGCAGAAGTTGGTCACGGCCTGCGCCGAATCGGTGATGGCGGACGGAGTAATCGAAGTTGGAGAGGCGGAATTGTTTCGCTCGATTTGCGCGATGCTGGACGTGCCCTGTCCGCCTTTGTTGTCCGAGGGGTGAACACGGGACGGATCCGGCTCACGCGGGATTCTATGGGGACAGGTCCGGAGGAGTCGCAGCGAGCTTTCCGTCAGCGAGTTGAACGACACGGGGGGCGATCCCGGCAACGCTCGAGTCGTGCGTGGCGATGATGAGGGTGGTTTTGTGTTCTTCGCGCAGGGAACAGAGCAGGTCGAGAATCTCCCCGCCGGTCTTGGAATCGAGGTTTCCGGTGGGCTCATCTGCGACGATCAGGGCCGGTTCGTTTATCAACGCGCGGGCAATGGCAACGCGTTGTTGTTCGCCTCCGGAGAGTTCGTTCGGCCGATGATCCAAGCGATGATCGAGGCCAACGCGTTCCAAGAGTTCCGTTGCCTGTTTCCTGACTTCGTTCGCCGGACGTCGCCGAATGCGCGCTGAAAGGCAGACGTTTTCGAGGGCATCGAATTCCTGCAGCAGGTGGTAGGATTGGAATATGAATCCAACATTCCTTCCGCGGAAGAGTGCGAGTTCGTTGGTCGCCATCCAATGAAGCGGGCGGTTGCGAAATTTGATCTCGCCTTCATCAGGTTTGTCCAGCCCGCCGAGGAGATGGAGCAGCGTGCTCTTGCCGGCTCCCGATGCGCCACGCAACGCGACGAATTCGCCGGCATTTACCTTGAGATCGACGCCCTGCAGAACTTCCAAACGGCGTTTGCCGATCTGATAGGTCTTCTTCAGGCTGGTCGCGTGGAGGAGTTGCTCGTTACTCATGGCGCAGTGCCTCCACGGGTTGCATCATTGCGGCCTTGAACGCGGGGACGAGGCTGGCGAGCAGGCAGATGCTGAAGGACACGCCACAAATCCACGCGATGTCGATGGGAACGATCTGGGCGGGTAGTTCGGAAAAGCCGTAGATCTCCATGGGAAATAATTCCACGCCGGTGGCCTTGCGCATGAAGTGGAGGAATTCGTTGCGATACTGAACCGCAAGGATGCCCGCACCGAGTCCGGAAAGGACTCCCATGATCCCAATGGCAAAGCTTTGGCCGAAGAACAAAGTCATGATCTGGCCGGGCGTGGCGCCGATCGATTTGAGAATGCCGATGTCCCGCGTCTTTTGCATGACGAAGGTGATCTGCGTACAGACGATGCAGAAGGCGGCCACGACCATGATGCAGACTAGGATGATGAACATGACGTTCTTCTCGACCATGATCGCGCTGAGATAGAGCTGGTTGTCCTGCAGCCAGGTCGGGGCAACGTAGTCATCGCCAAGATCGCCCTCGATGGAGAAGCGGGCGTTCATAACGGAATACTCGCCAGGATCTTCGACCATTGTGTAGATGCCGGTGGCACGATCTTCCATTTCAAACAATGACTGCGCGTTGCGGAAAGATATGACCACGAGTTGGGCGTTGTACTCATAGTGGCCGGCGTCGAAGATTCCGCGGACCGTGAATTCTTCCGGCAAGACGGCTTCCTCACCGCCGGATTCACGTGCTTCGCGCAGTGAGTTGATCGACGCGGGTGAGAATACCGAGATCCGATCACCAACCCGGATACCGAGGTTCTGTGCCCAGATCTTGCCAACCACGCAACTGTCTCCGCGCAGCTTGTATTCGCCGGCCCACATCATGTTCGGAAGGTCCGTGATGTCGCCTTCCAGCGTTGGATCGACTCCGCGAATGACCGGTGCGTCGATGATCTTTTTTTCGTCGGGCGTGCGATACTCAACGAGGGACTTGCCCATGATGTATGGCGCAACGGCGATGACGTTCGGATTCTCTTTCACCTTTGCGGCGACCTTCCAGGGTTCGTGCACGGCGTCCGCGTCCATGCGAATCACGCGCAGGTGCGGAGAAAACCCGAGGATCGTTTCACGAAGTTCCATCCCAAAACCGGTCATCACGCTGATGACGATGATCAACACAGCCACTCCCAACATCACGCCCAATACGGAGATCAGCGTGATGATGGACACGAAGGTCCGCTTCGGGCGCAGGTAGCGCAACGCGGCTTCGAGTTCAAATGGCAGGCGCAACATCCGCGCGGAGGCTACGAGGAGGTGCGTGGCTTAACAAGGTGCATGTTGGCTGAAGTCATGCCAGGGGCAAAAAGGTTGAATTAGAGTTGCCGGGGATCTTCGTCCTTGCCTTGATCCTCCGATCAGCAATCGCGTTTGGGCAGATGCCGGTCGCGGTCGTAGGGAGGATCAACGTGGGCGGGCGTCTCCGAGTCGGGGAACTCGCTCATCCAGTCGGCGCGTTCATTAGGGCCGGCGTAATACTTGTGTTGGTTCTGAATGTCCTCGTCAGAACCTGAACCAATCAGGTCAAGGTGACAGCCGCAATTGCTGAGGCCCGACAGGTCCATGGATTCTTCATTCAAACCATCGGACCAGAGGTAGGTGTTGAGTTCGCGGTCGCTGACGTGAATGGTGGAATAGAGAAAGTGATTCATGCGGGTCATTCCGTGAATGATATCCCAGAGTTTCGCATGCAGTTCCTCGTCATTCAGTGAATCGGGGGGTGGCAGTGGGATGCCCCGTCCGATCAGTTGTTTGCTTGCGGTGGTGCTAAACCCGTCTTCGAACTTGGACAGGCATTCCAGATATCCGTGCCATCGGCGCTCGGGTCGCCTGACTCTCGCTGTTCTCTTCACTCGAAGGCCCAAACGGGAAATAGTCAGCGAATTGGAGGTAGTCCTGGGATTCGGAGCGGACGGCAGGCGGATCAATCGATTCGGGTTGCCAGTTTTCCCAGCGTGTGCCGCGCCACACATCATATCTGGACACGGTTTCCTCCTCGTTCTTGAGACGCCCGTTGGCGTCCAGTTCCGCAGGTGGAATGTCGTCGATGGGCTTCCATTTTGTTGCGCTCACCTCACCGGCGTGTCGCAGGCCAAACATCGAACGCAGCGCAAAATGAAATCGGCCGCCTCGGCAAGGGAACAGCTCGTGGTGCCGGCAATCATCCGGGATCGCGAACTCCGAAGTGTCGATGATGACGCTGCATTCGAAGCGGATGACAAGGAGTTTCATCAGCGCGATCTTTGTGGCGCAATTACGTTGTTGTGTTTTTCAACCTGACGCGGGAAGACCGGGAAGTTGATTTCCGACAGACCACTGTCTTCCTCAAACTCAACATGCACCACGCCCTCAGGCCAGTTGCGGGCGTCCTCCATCAGGTCGTCTGTGTCTCCCCATTCCAGCTTGGGAAACCACTCCCGCAGCAGCCGCTGCTACTTCGCCGGGTTCAATCGGCTCAGGAATGTGGAACTTCAGTCGGATAGGGAACACGGGAATCGGAGTTGAAAGATTGGAGGGTCACTTCTTCTTCAGCGTTTTCAGGTATTCAACCAGATCGATGAGATCCTGTTCGGACATCAGCTGCTGAAGGCCGTCGGGCATAGTGGAGAGTTTGGACTTGCTGCGTCGGAGAATGGCGGACTTGTCGACCTTGTTCAGAATGCCACCGACAGTTTTTATTGTGAGGGTCTTGTCGGTATCGCTGATCAACAGTCCGTAGAATTCGTCACCGGTCTTGGTTTCGACTGTCCAGGATTCGTAGCCCATGAGAATTCCGGCATTGGGAGCAAGGATGGATTCGTAGAGTGCTTCCGCCGAAAGCTTGGTGCCGATTTCGGACAAGGCTGGGCCAAAATCGATTCCCACGCCGTTTACCTGGTGACAGCGGCTGCACATGACCGTTTCCCGGAAGAAAACCGATTGGCCGCGCTTGGGGTCACCGCTTCGTTTGATCAACTCCGCGATTGGTGCGAAGGACGTGCCCTCACGCCCCTTCGGCAGAGGAACGAGTTCGGCAGCCTGTGCCCTGACATCAGCCCAGCGCACGGCATTGAGTTCGGTCGCTGCGGTCAGGCGAATCGTGCTGTCGATCTCCCCGGACTTCGCCCGATCCAACAATGCCTGAGCTCCCTGCTTGAATTTGGCAAGCGACCGGACAGCCGCCTTGCGCACTTCAGTCCTGCCCTTCGAATCATCAAGTCCCACGGTAAGAATGGGAATGGTTGAACCCGAGACTGTGTTGCCAATGGCCTCAATCAGCGAAATTGCCTCGCCTTCGTTTTCGCGCTTCAACGCGCCCTTCAGCAGCCGAGTGCCTTTGTTCGACATCAACACCTTGACCGAATCCACGCCCACGTTGTTGTTCGGATTTGCGATGGCGAGCTTTAGCAGTTCATCATTCCGATCCGCCAACTTGAACGCGCTGACGATCTCGACGAACCGTCCCGTTCCTTTTGTTGCATCGAGCACCTTGTTCAGCGCCTCAAGCAGCCGTGGGTTGGCGTTCACCTTCTCCGGTCCCAGCCGCGTGAGTGCACCGACAAGGGTGTTCAACTTCTCCGCTGGAATCTCCGCACTGAAGAGCGCGGTGTTCAACAGGAGCAGGCCAAGCAGGATTCGCATCGGGCGAAGCTGGGAATTACTCGGGCAAAGTCAATCTTGTTCAATGACGTCCGGCCTTGGCTCCCCATGGGTCGATCTGTCGTAGCTGCTTCTGCTTCAACTCCGAGTAGCAATCCGGCAGGTCGAAGTGAAGCAGCACGCCGGGTAGAAGCGTTGAGAGCGGCCAGTGATAGTGCTCGGTTTCCGCAACGGACGCGTAGCTTGTGAGGGCATTCTTGAGAGTCACTTGTTTGACCTGGCCACTCAGCGCTGAGGCAAAGGTTCCGGCCAGCGCACCCCAGCCCCTGGCGACCAGATGGACCTCTTGATGCCCCAGGCTCTTCAACCAATCCAGAACGCGCAACAAGTCGAATGTCTTTTGGCCGAGGTATGGCTGATCGAGCATGATCGAGTGGGCGGAATAGAAGTAATCGCTTCCGTAAGGACTGAGGAAGCTGCCGGCGCGGCAGGTATCGGGTTGCGACTCGCCACAACCGCGCACGTCGCAGGCGAAGAACGGAACGCCCTCTTCAGCTACGAGAACCTCCTTGATCAGTGGATCTTCCCTGAGGTCTGCGTCAGCTGATTGGTGCGGCACGTAAAGAACGGCGCGCTTGTTCTCGGTGCGAGGCCGCGAGTAGATGCGGTCCTTGGAAAGCATGGTCAGGACGGCTTGGACGCCCGGTTCGGTCTCAATCAGGTAATTCGCGTAGTATCGCGTGGGATACTTGCGGTTGCTCTGGGGACGAAGAATTCGATATTCCGGCACGCCAGTGGCTTCCGGCATGTTCAGTGTTTCAGTGAGAAGTCTCAGCAAGCCCGCGCCGGATGGATTGTTACGTGACTTGGCCAAGTTCTTCGAAGATTCACTCGTGAATTGAAACACTGTCTTGGATCCGAGGCCGGCAACCTGTCCATTGGGCGTGCACCAGAGCGTCTCGTCTTTCTCCTGGGTGATGGTGGGTTCTGTGCTGGACTGAGCGGCTTCAGTCGCGAAGTTGAACAAAGAATACATTGCCTCACGATTCTCTTGCGAAAAGCCGTGATAGGTCGGGCCGATGAAGAGCCGGACATTTTCCTCCGCGCCAAGCGCGCGATAGAGATGGCGCAGTCGGGCGTAGGCTTCTTCAGCACCACGGGCGTCAAAGTAGTCCTTCTCTTTCGCAAGTACCACCACCGGACGAGGCGCAAGTGCGGCGAGGAAATCACAATGATCCAAGCCCAGGGCAAGGACGCGGGGAGGGCATTGCTCGGAATCGGCAGGGAGTTCGTTTTCCAGATTTCTGCGGAAGGTGGTTACGAAACAGCTTGGCGCGGCCATGGTCCAACGATTCTCCACACCGGCCAGCCACGTCGTCATCGTGCCTCCGCCGGAATTGCCGGTGACGCCGAGGTGGTTCTTGTCGACTTCCGGGCGGGTGAGCAGGTAATCCAGCGCGCGGATTCCGTCCCAGGCGCGCCATGAACCAAAAAACTCGCCAAGCAGGATTTGCTGGTTCCCCGCGTGAATGTGTTCCGCTGTCCCGGGCCGCAAGACCGCTTTGAGGTCGTCAGTCACATATTGGAGGCGTTCGCCCTGACCGATGGGATCGTAGATCAGGCAGGCGTAACCCAGTCGCGCGAGTCCCTGCGCAAAGGCCTGGTAAGGCTCGGCTTGCTTGCCATTCGAAGAATGGCCACAGGTGCCGACCACAC